>Ga0307380_10002666_pt1 | contig 25076 bp, 43 predicted proteins | sample UN3MG_FD_202239 | JGI IMG/M metagenome (GOLD analysis project Ga0307380, IMG submission 202239) | Soil microbial communities from Risofladan, Vaasa, Finland - UN-3 | ecosystem: Environmental > Terrestrial > Soil > Coastal area > Acid sulfate soil | place: Finland: Risofladan, Vaasa | collected... | reverse complement strand
GCAGTAAGGAATAAGATGGCTCCTGCTATTAATAAGCTCAATGATGAGATCGTTAAGTCCGAAAGGGCTATCGGTGTACATCAAAGGAACGTGGGTAATTATCCTAACCTAACACAACAGGCTTCGGCTGCCTTTAATGAATTTGGAACAACCATAGGTAAGAGCATGCAGAATCTTCTTTCTGCCGGTACTATTTTGGGGGCCGTTACTATGTTAATCGCAAAACTCAAAGAGGCATTTGAAAGCACGGTTCAGGGAATGGATCTCATGAACCATGTAGCACAGGTAAGCAAGCAGGCATTTTATGATCTTTCAACTTCAATGTCTTTTAGTATTGAGAAGATGAAGCAGGCCAATGAGATAGCAAAGAAGATGAATGCTATCCGGCAGGGTGACCTTATTGATCTGGTCAAGATCAAGGATATGGAGAATGATATTAAAGACCTGCGGATGAAATCTATTGATACTACATTGAGTCTGACGGATCAACAGAAAAATCTTAATGAAGCTATACAAAAAGAAAACGAACTGATAAAATATAAAATTGCAGATGCCAAAGAAGATTTGGCTGTAATTAAGGAGTCCCTGAAATTAAGGCCCGATGATTATAACCTTCAATTGCAATACGCTCAAAAGCTTGCTGAAATACGGGATATAGCAAGTGAAAAAAGCTTACGACTGGTAAAAGCAGAGTCGGCAGCAAGAGAGAAAGTTCAGAAAGAAGAAGCAGACCGTAAAAAGGCATGGGATGCTTATATAGCCGATATTGAAGAAGCCATTAGAAAAACAAACGATCTTAATGCTGAAAATGATGAACTCTGGATAAAGATTCGTATGAATGCCGAAAAGGAGTTTATGAACGTGAAGTATGTGGCTCCAGGCGGGGGCGATATCCCAGCAGAGATAGCAGCGGAACAGGCTATTCAGGCAGAAAAAGATCGGTTATGGGAGGAGGGGATGCAGAAGGCTCGTGAAGCCTATGCAAAGAACAAAGAACTTGCTAAACAACAAAATAAAGAATTACATGATCTTGACCTTCAAAAAATTGAAGAAAAAAGGGAGATTATCCTGATGGAGGCAGATTTAGTTTTGGGTGGAGTTAAGGGATTATCACAGATTTTTGGCAAGAGTAAAGCACTTGCGATAGCTGCAATGGCTTTAGAGAAAGGAGCAGCCATACCTCAAATAATTTCAAATATTGCAATAGCAAATGCAAAGATGATAGCAAAGTCACCATTTACATTTGGACAGCCTTGGGTTGCAATAAATACAGGATTAGGAGCTTTGGCTATTGCTGGTATTATTGCAGAATCCGTAAGGGGTGCGAAGGAAATTTCAAAAGCCTCATACGCAACCGGGGGGAAGATAGTTGACGGTATGTATGTCAATACAGGCGGCAAAGATGACACGCTGATCCTTGCAAATAAATCCGAAACCATTCTAACTGATAGGCATGTGGCAATGTTGGGCGGATCCGGAGTTCTAAGGAATATAGGAGTTCCTGGTTATGCCAATGGTGGCTATATCGGGCAAATGGCCCCTGCAATTTCTCCGGCAATAGGAATTGATTATGATAAACTTGCAGAGGCAAACAGGCGATATTTAGAGATTCATCTTGATATAAATAAAGTAAATAGTGCACAAAAAGAATTGCAGGTAATTACCGAGGCACAAAAGATATGATCGACATTCGCTCCCGGACAGCTAAAATGCTCAAAGAGAATTACCGGATCGACGAAAAGGTAACAGAAATGCTTTTTGAAAAAGGCATTCTCCGTGAGGATATTATGAAGAAAGTGCTGATCAGGGAAGATTATAAACAAAAAGTTCAGCACAACGGGAAACAGAGATTAAGAAACGAACTGGCCCAAAGTTATTGTGTTTCAGTGAAGTTAGTTGAAAAAATTGTCTTATAGCAAGCACCTATAAAGTTTAGGAAAATCGTTCATTTTTCTGGTTTACATTTATGTGTCAGAGTAACACATAAAACAAAATCAGGAAATATGAAAAGAATTCTTAAATACAGCGGTTATCTCTTCGGGATAATTTTGCTGTTAGCTTTTTTCTTTCCCGATCTGTTTCTTCCGGCAGGGATAACCGGTGCATTTGCACTGGCCATATTCACACAGACCTGTGCAAAGAACGTTTCGGGAGCCTCAAAGATCTTCATTGCTGAAAAGTCTGTTGCTACGGCTTTCACGATCACTTCAGGAGAGATTTCCGCAGTAACAGGTACTACTCCGTTTATGAGGGTGGATGCTATCCAGGATTCCGTTTCATGGGAGGAAGTTGGTGTACTTATTGGTTTAAACAACTGGAAATATACCAATAAAATCGAATTTGATATTATGCCTCCGTCAACAACTACAAACACTTTCAGGCAGGCTTTAATAGACGGATCTCCCTGTGGATTTTTCGCTATCATAATTGATGGCAATGGTGCTTGCTGGTTTGTCGGTCATAATGCTACCGATGTGCGTGAACGTCCTCTGAGATTAGGTGGAGATAATCATGGAACAGGTAAGGGCTTAAGTGTACCAGAAGGCAATACAAATCGTATCACATTACAAAACGAATGTGGTGGAATGGCATTGAAGGCTGATTCTACACTTAATGCAGCAATTCTCGCAGGAACATCAACCGCTTGTAAATGGAGTTAATCATGGCACAGAAACTTAAAGTAAAACAGGAACTCCTTGACAAAGATGCAGAAGTTGCATTCAGCGCAAATGGAGGAAGCTACCAGGTAAAACTTAAAGAAGCTACCAAGGCACAGCTTGAACTCATGTATAAGTCCGGCCTTCAGGAAATCTTTGAGGCCGAGAAGCCGGAGAAAGAGAGGTAAGGGTCCATTTCGAAACCATTAAAAGGGAGTAAGAAAATACCTTCTCCATTTATTGATTCAAAAGATTATGGCTCCTGAAAGCGAATTTAAAAAAATGACTGCATTCTTGCGATGGGTCCTGGGAATAATGATTCCCTTAATGGTTTTCTTAATCGGCGGTGCAGTACGGGCAGAGATGAAAACCAATGATCTTGAAAGACGCGTTCAGCTAATCAATGACGAATATACTCCGCTTTTTGTCATGGAAGGGATCGTCGGCTCAAATGACAAACTTATAAACATCCTGAATGTACTGCCTCAGACGACCAGGGATGATCCGCGTTACCTTGATGCAATTAAAGAACGAAGTGAGTTTCAGAGAGAGATTCTGAACAGGGCGGCATTGTCTAAACGCGGGAGTGAAGGTAAAAAATCAAGCAAATGACAAACGTAATTATTCATTGTTCGGATAGTTCTTTTGGGAATGCTGCATTAATTAGCAAATGGCATACACAGCCGGACCCAAAAGGACGTGGATGGGATGCAATAGGTTATCATTATGTCATTCTTAATGGTCGGTTAGGTCCATATAAGACTCATTCCTATTTTGATGGGCATCTGGAAACCGGAAGGCCATTAGATGATGATGCAGATATGGAACTGGACGAAACAGGCGCACATGCTTTCGGATATAATAATGCTGTCGGGATCTGTCTTATAGGATTGTCCGGTACATTTACAGATGCACAACTAAGAAGTTTAAAGCAACTAATCAGTAGGTTACGAAATCAGTTTGGAGAGATAAATATTATGCAACACTCGGACGTTGACAAGAAAAAACCGCATTGTGCAGGGCTGACTAAACTTCAGCTTCATGTTCTTAATCAATCATATTCAGATATTCATTGAATTATGAAACTCTCCCGGACATACCGGGCATATAAGATTAAAAAGATACTGAAATTCATCAGCCAGTTCTTCAAAGACTGGTGGGGATATATCATTGGAGCGGGGATAATTATATTTTTATTCACTCAAATAGACAAGATATTGAAATAAAAAAGGAGGTAAATATGTTAGTTTGGTTCATTGCTTTTTTAGGTATTGCGCTTAGTTTCTTTGTAAAATATGCAAAGCGGAGCAATAAAGAAAAAACCTGGTCGCTCTCATTCTGGGCAAAAGACAACTATCCGGAACTGATCGCATCCGCTCTGGCAATGGTTATTCTGGTAATCATATTCAAAAGAACTGTATTTGACAGTACGGTCTTGACTGAAAAATTACCATGGATAACATCATTACCAATGGATCTTGTCGGAGCTGCACTCGCCGGTTATCTGAATAATACACTCTGGTACTGGTTAGTTAAGAAAGCAAAGGGTAAATGAAAGCAAAAATCATTCTCTGGTTAAAGAAAAACCTTGCTTTCATTCTTGCAGGAATATTTATGTTCTGTATGATCGCCTGTTTCATCTCAGGTTGTAACTATCACAAAAACCACTTTAAGAGTCCTGAAGCCCAAACAGTCACAATTGAAGTTAGGGATACTGGTTGGTATCATATCGTCGATTCATTAAATCATGTTGTTGATTCACTGAAAAACAAGCCACAGCCGGACCCGGTTATAGTTTATCAGCCAGGTGAAAAAATCCCTATTCCGGCAGATGTTGATACCGCAGCTATACTTGCCAGACATTATACCACATTCAGGTATTACTGGCAGTTCCCTGAGAAATTCACTCCCGGAGACAGTATCAGGATTAAACTCAATACGACTATCTCGGAGAATAAACCGCTCGTGTACGACCTTAGTTATCAATGGTTAAAGCCTCAAACCATCGTTAATAATACGGTTGATAACTCAGTTCACTATAATAAATACCTGTATGTAGGCCTTGATCTTCCTTTCTATAAAATGGAGAATGCCGAGATTACTGCTTTATATGCGTTTTCCCGGGGCTACCTCGGGGGTGGATATGCACCCTTTGCGAAAGGCTTTTCGTTAAAAACAGGGGTAACTCTGTTAAAATTTAAGTAGCTTTTGCTGATTTGTCATAGGTTTGGTTAGTTTTAGGGTTATCGATCCCCGGTCCGCAATGTTCCGGGGATCTTTTTGTTGAAAATATATTTGGAAGTGTCAGAGTAATACTTTATATTTGTCCTCGTGTCGGTATGAGGGCACAACCATAAAGATATTAGGTTTAAACCTTAAAGCCCTGCGTGCCTCATACCATGCGGGGCTTTTAAATTATTTATTATTATGAAAAGTTACAGTATTGTTTTAAAAGGGATCACTCCTTACATGCAGCATCGTATGGATGATCAGAAACTTGAAGACTGGGAAAAATCACGTAAGAAAATTATTGAACGTGATGACATTGCCAGAGGAGATTTGGTAAGGGCTGAATTTCACTGCTTTCGTAATCAGGCAGGCAAATGTTATTTTCCGGCAGAACATCTTAGGCAGTCATTAATCAATGCCGGTGCTTTTATGAAGTCAAAGGTCGGGAACGCCCGGAGAAGTATGATAAATATTGTAGCTGCAATGATTGACGTTTCGCCGGAAGAAATCCAAATGCCAGATTACGATGAGATTGACAAGCGATCGGGCGTTAACGCAAATGTCAAAGGCAGGGTTATTATTGTCCGGCCTAAATGGATGGAATGGGAAATCAATTGCAAGATTCTTGTTGACGATGATACCCTGACAAAAGAGACAGTTAAAGATTTACTAATTTATGCAGGAAAGTATGTCGGTGTTGGTTCCTACCGCCCTCAGCATAAAGGAAGGTTTGGAAGGTTTGAAGTGAAAAGCATAAAATAAAACCGTTAATTTTTGTGCTGTAAAGTATTTTTGTGTATTGTGAAGTTCAGTGGGGTAGGGTCAGGTGAAGTAATTAAAAGTCATGTATTGCACCGTAGTGTTGAGTTCTGTCTGGTAGAGTAGAGTTCAGTAATTTTGTATTTTGTCATGTATTGCATTGTATTGTATTGTTAAGTGGTGTTGAGTTATGTATAGTAATTAAAGGCGTTGTACTGTCTAGTTGGGTAGCGTTGGGTGATGTCGTGAAAAGTGGTGTATTGTACGGTAATTAAAAGTCAGGTACTGTGTTGTTATGTGGTGTTGGGCGTGGTAATGTGAAGTTCAGTAATTAAAAGTTTTGTGCAGTTATGTAGTGCGAAGTCAGGTTTTTTAATGTCGTGTAAATTTAGCCTCTCAGAAATGAGGGGCTTTTTTATTTTGCTATTTTCAAATTGCTAAAATATGGATGCTTTGCCAGGCTCTGAGCTGTTTCTGCTTCTGATACTTTAATGTATTTCAAGAAGTTCCTTTCGGTTTTATGTCCAGTGATCTTCATTATGTCAAGTGTTTTAATACCGGCAAGGTACATATTTGTCGCTGCGCTTCGTCTTCCGGTATGACAGGTAACAAGAGACCATTTCGGGGCAGATACCTCATGTTTCATGCCTCTGTCCTGGGCGATCCATGTAATTGTATCTTTGATCCCGCAAGCGAAAGCCACGGTCTTAATATATTCATTTACATAGTTCTCATGGATATATGGAAGCCTGCCTTCGTATTTCTTCAGAATCAGCTCCATCCTTGCTGTGAGCGGGATAATAACTCTGGCGGAAGTTTTTGTCTGGTAGATATCAATACATTTACCCTGGCGTTCAATACTCAATTTTTGTTCTTCAATCCTGTCCTCCAGCATCCTGATATAACGTTCCCTGTAACTATCTTCTTTTAGAGCAGGATTATTTTCCGATTTTAACATTTCACCTTCACCAGTTAAAAGCCAGCCAGTATTTAATTCTGGAAATTGCAGAACAATTCTCTCAATTTTACCCGGCTGGATAGATACTCTTATATTATTCACATAGCCATTTGACAATCCTACAAGCTTTTCAAATCGTGAATGGCTAAGATTTTTATATTTAATAAAGCTTATAAGGCGCTCTTTTACAGTCATATAAAAAATATTTTACGTTTTTACAGAAAATATCACTAAGAATATTTGTTTATTACAGATCAATCGTCTATATTTGCTCTATCAAAGTAACCATTATTACAGAATGTGCAATCAAAGTTAGCCAAATAGTAAAGATAAGGCAAATATACCATATAACAAAAATATGCCATTATGATACCACAAACAGAGTATATCCATTTCACAAAAGGTCTCAACCAGATTTCCAGAGTTGCGCTCAATAGATTTAAAAGCAGGCTTAAAAAGATATTGAAAGTCAAGTCTGATGCAGCCCTTTCCCGCCATGCAAATGGGATTAACAGAACCCCTTATATGATTGCTGTCAGGATCGGCAATGAGTTTGCAAAGCTCGGTATCACAAACTGGCAGGGTAAGGCAAAGAAGAAAGCCAGGTTAGTTACTAATTAATTACATAAAACTGCAAGGCCATGAACAAAATAAGCAATGTACAGATCGACGTGATCCGCGAAGTAACCGGATGCGACAGTGAAGATGCTGAATGTGTTCGTAAGTACATTGAAGATCATTCAGCAATAGCGCCAGGTAAGTTAAAGCTTTCTCAGTTTGTAGAGGCTGCTCTGAGGGCACACCTGGTAGTTATGCTTAAATATCAACCGAACTAATTGAGCTTTGCAGTAGGGTGCGGGCAGTCCCCCCTGCTGTTTAAACCTGCGCCCTCGCTGCAATAAAATAAATACGATTATGAATGAATTGGTTATCATCAATGAAAAAGGGAATAGCGTTACAACTTCTCTGATTGTAGCCGAAATCTTTGGTAAAGAACACAAGCATATCATCCGGGACATTGAAAGTCTTTCCTGTTCAGGAGAATTTAATCAGACCAACTTTGGGCTGATCTCTTATACCGACTCAATGAACCGAAGCCAGAAGGCTTATGAGATGACCAAAGATGGCTTTTCCTTCCTTGTTATGGGCTATACCGGTGAAAAGGCTGCTTCATTCAAAGAAAGATTCATCAATGAATTTAATAAGCGCGATACTCTTCTAAAGAATGATGATTATATAATCAGCCGGGCTATGCGCTTGCTTTTTGATCGCACCAAATCACTTGAGCAACAAATAAAATCAAAAGATGAAAAGATTCAGATTCAGGAACATCAAATACAGATTGCTGCGCCTAAAGCTGAATATCATGATGCAGTTTTACAATCAGAGGGGTTAATCCAGACAAATATAATAGCAAAAGAACTCGGGATGAGCGCGGTTTCTCTGAATAAGATACTTCATTCAAAAGGAATAATATACCGTTGTGGTGAAACCTGGGTGCTCTACAGTAAATATCAAAATCAGGGCTATACTAAAACAAGGACCTTCCCTTTTATTGATGTTTTCGGAAGGGAACGAACCTCTATTCATACTTATTGGACAGAGAAGGGCCGTGAATTCATTCATTCAATAATTAAACAGGAAAAAAGAGCATGAGCGACACGCTTGTCATATCGCCACAGAAAGCTGCATTTGAAGCTTCAACAAAGTTGCATCTTAAATGGGATGCAAAGCTTACTGACAGGGAACTTGAAATAGGCAAACAGGTCGCCTTTGGCTATACACAGAGAGAGGCAGCTACAATTTTTTATCGCAGTCCATTAACCATAGCCAACACCCTAAGAAACATTTTCCGCAAGGTAGGAGCCCGCAATATTGCTGAGTTCGCTGCATGGATCTGGTGCAGGGAATTCAAGGTTACACTTATTATGTCAGAGAGCAGGCGTAAAATTATAACTCTGGCAATGATAGTGCTCTTTCTTGCATTTGATCTTATTCCGGGACATGAGGTTATCAGGACCCGGTCAATCAGGGGTAGGGCAGGCAGAATTTCCGAGATGCGGTCATCCAGAGGGCGCAGGTCTGATGATGCTTTTGAGTTTGACTATTTACCAAATATATAGACATGTCAGGCACAGAAAGCATAAAAGAAGTTTTCAGAAACGAGATCAGAGATTATCTGCAGTCGCCGGAAGGAATTGCAATTATTGATCAGAGAGCTGAACAGAAGATACAGGCCATGAAGTCAGAACAATCGCTCACGCGCAGGCAGATGGCCCTGATGTACCAGGTATCGGAACAGACAATCGACAGGCTTACATCCGAAGATTTAGAGGATAGGGGCTTTAAGAAGATCCGCATAGGTGTATCTGTCCGCTTTGAAAGAATATTTAACCATGTAAATAAATAATTATGGAAGAAGAAGTTTTAACACCCGTCATAGAGGAAGAAGAACTTGACGAATTCTCTCCCGAGGCGATTTTCGGACCACTGGATGAACCTGAAAAAACAAAAACTGATGCCATACATTGAACCTATTGAGTTACTTAAAGATAAATGCAGGGAATACGAAAGAGCCTTGCACAAATCATTTGAAGCATGGAAGGCAGGGCAAATAAATGAGGATTTACACATTACTCACAAAAACAACCTTCAGCCAATAATATTCAAATATAAACAAGCCATTTCGGTACTCGAGGGCTTTAACCGCTAAGATCATGAAACCAGATAAACCCTGCCCGCTCTGCAAAAGAAAGCATTATTCCAGACAGCAAGTAGTTGACTGCATGGAGAAGGATCTGGCAGAAGCAAGGGCAAAAGAAAGAAAATTGAGACTGATAGGAACAAGGCAAGTAATATGAGGCATGGATCACTCTTCACAGGCATCGGTGGCTTGTTTATACCGATAATTATATTATCTTTGTAAAAAAAGAATATGGCAAATAAATATACAGCAATGGTGGTCCCTCCAAAAGAAGATTTAGAAAATCTATATTTTGGTGAATTTAAAAGTCAGAAAGAGATAGGAGATATTTATGGTACTACTCAAAAAGTTGTTTTTTCGTGGTTTAGAAAGCATGGAATTAAATCAAGAATACCCTATAAAAGAAATCAAGAGGGGGAGAATAATTCATCATGGAAAGGGAATAATGCTACTTATTCAGCATTTCATTATAGGGTAGAATCACAGAGGGGGAAACCTAATTTTTGCGAGGCATGTGGAACTATGGAGGCTACAGTATTTGAATGGTGTAACCTTACTGGGAAGTATGAAGATGTAATGGATTATGCAAGGTTTTGTAGAAAGTGTCATAGAAAGTATGATAAAAACAGACCTAACTCAAGTAAAAATGTCAAACGAACAGCATAATAAATTTGCCAGAGAACAAGGGACTATGACACATGGTTCTTTATTCTCTGGCATTTGTTGGAGGATTTGATTTGGCTGTTCAATGGATGGGATGGGATAACGTGTTTCAGGTTGAGTGGGATGGATGGTGCAGAAAGATACTTGCAAAGAACTTTCCTGATACATTGAGATTTGGAGATATTGTAGAATTTAATAAAATGTTACAAGATGGGAAAATTATTACCGACACCAAAGGCAACAGACGGAAGATTGACAGAAATGAAAAACAAAAAACAGAAGATAGAGATAGACAAATCGGGATATATGAGAAAAATATCACCAAAAGGAGAAAAATGGGGAGTGAGTTTGGGGGATATGGATATAATAGACCAACAGAAGATAGAGGATTATGTATTGACATCATCACAGGAGGCTTCCCCTGCCAGCCTTTTTCCCATGCAGGAAAGCGAAAAGGAACAGACGACAGCCGTTATCTCTGGCCGGAGATGCTTACAACTATCAGAATCCTTAAACCGTCATTTGTCATTGGCGAAAATGTTGCTGGTCTCGTCAGTATGGAGAATGGCAAAACACTTGACAGGATACTCTCTGACCTGGCGAATGAAGGCTACACGACAGAACAATTTATTATTCCAGCTTGTGCCATCGGTGCGTGGCACAGAAGGGACAGAATCTGGATTATTTGCTACACCACAAAACAAGGATTACAGAAGTCCGAAACGGATAAATTCAGAAAGTCCTTACCTAATGCTGAACGAACAAGTTTACAAAGGGATGTTCCCGACACCATCAGCAGAAGACAACAGAGACAGGGGGAGTCTTTCAATGCCATCAATACAGAGAAGGCAGAAATTAAACAAGCAATTAAATTTAGGAATGACCGTACATCCGACATCTGGAGCATTGAATCCCGATTGGGTAGAGTGGTTAATGGGCTACCCGATTGGTTACACGAACCTGATGGAGTGCCAAGAGTTGCAACAGGAATCAAAAACAGGACGGACAGACTTAAAGGACTCGGAAATGCAATAGTACCGCAAGTAGCTTATGAACTTTTTAAAGCAATAGAACAATATGACCATTCTCCAGAAAGACATATCGATTAATATGGTTCGCAAGGACGGTAAGTTTGACTATCAGCTGATAATAAAAGGCGATCCGGTTAAGGAAGAGGTTTCCGACAGGGTTTATGACTTCGGCCTGGTAAATATCCAGTCTGAAGGCAAGGTGACAATGGAGCTTTATAAGAACGCTGAGGGAATTAATGAGTCTGACCTGCTGGACCCCGATACATTTATCGTGCCAATATCTTCAAAAATAACTTAATAATTATTTGGAAGTGTCACTCTAATACTTTACATTTACGGTTGATAATCATTAAATAACATGGGATTTATTCAAGATTATTACGATAAGTTCATACGGCGGGCAGAAGCCACTAAGGTTTTGCTTGAGGTTGAAGAGTCTAATCTTGACCACAATGATCCTGAGTCATTGCTATACAGCGGAACCGAGAATGAAAATGAAAACAAAATTGATAACCCTTAAATATATACTAAAATGGATGAATTAAATGATGTTCGGGTAATTGAGACACAGGGTCTCGAAATCTTTGAAGCACAGGAACGTGCTGCAATAGACATACAGGTCAATACAGCAAAGCGTTTCCCCAGGGAATTGAGAAGAGTCCTTGAAAATAGCATTGTCATTGCTACCCTTGATAAAGAAACAGCAAAAAGCTGTCGTTATGCCAAGCCAGTAGGAGGTCAGGATGTTACCGGACCAAGTGTGCACTTGGCAAGAATTATCTGCCAGCAATACGGCAATATTCGCGTTCAGCAGAGGATCAAGCAGATTGATGCGCGTTCGGTTGTAGCCGAAGCGGTTGCATTTGATCTTGAAACAAACTATGCGGTATGTGTAGAAGCCCGCAGGTCAATCATTGACAGGCACGGAAATCGTTATTCCGATTCAGTTATCGAGACCAATGCAATGGCAATTTTGGCCATTGCTGAGAGAAATGCTGTCCTCAAGGTTATCCCGAGGTCTATTACTGAAAAGGTATATAATGAAGCCTTTAAATTCGCTTTCGGTGATTTATCGGATAGCGCAAAACTTCTTAAAGAGCGCGAACGTATTTTCAAGACATTCAAGAATGAATACGGGATAAACGAAGAAGCTGTCATCAAATGCGTCGGATTGAAAGCAAAAGGCGCTATCAAGGCAGAACATATTGCCGACCTTCAGGGCTACCTGCAGGCCCTCACAGATAAGGAACTGACCCCGGAAGATATTATTAATAAAGGCAAACCCACAAAGACAACTATTGAAGAGAAGAAGAAAAATCTAAAGGGTAAGCGTGGACAGAGTACAAATCAGGATCAGGGACAGGTTGAACCGGGCAAGCTGTTATAGCATGAATAAATATAAAGAATTATCACCTGATCAGGTAGATGCGTTGCTTTCGAATTACCTAGTAGATACCTGGTCATATTCGCGGGTGAATACCTTTTCACGAAACGAAAAGGAATTCGAGATGAGATACCTGTATGGCTGCAGCGGTAAGTCATCATCAACATCAATAGCGGGACAGGCTTATCATTCAGCGCTCAGATCATATTTCCTGAATAAGAAAGAAGGCCGGGCATCCGACCTGGTTGATCTTGAACAGATGGCGTTCAGCTATATTGAAGAAGTACCGGCAAATGCATGGAAGATCCAGAAAACAACACCTACAGTTGAAGAGTGCAAAAATACAGCTGTCAAGTCGGTCTCTCAATTCATAAATAACTTCATGAAGGAAATACAGGTTTATGAATCTGAGATTAAAGAGATTATTGGTGCAGAGGTCAAGATAAAAGAATGGCTGACTGTCAACGGTGTGGATATTCCGCTGCCCTGCGTTCTGGTTATTGACCTTATTATCAGGACAAATGATAATAAGCTGGTAGTCATTGACCATAAATCAAAGAAAGCATTTTCTGACGAAGATGAGGTCAAGTTCTCGATCGGCAAGCAGGCTATTACCTATGTCCTCGGATATGAAGCAGAAAGCGGCGAAAAGGTTGATGAGGTATGGTTCATTGAAAACAAACTGTCAAAGAATAAAGACAATTCGCCGCAGCTGGTTCCTCACAAAGCCGTAATGGATGAAAACACCCGGAAGCTTTATGAAGCGCTGTTATATGAGCCCTTAAAGAGAATGATTGAGGCAGTAGGTAATCCTGATTATGTATATATGATCAATGACAATGATAACCTGACCGACAAAGCCGAGGTATATGATTTCTGGGCCAAGACAATGATTGCCGAGGTAGAGGATTTCAATATTCAGGATTCAAAGAAACCGCTTATGCGGGAGCGTATGCGGAAGATCAGGGATTCATCTCTTATCTCTGTCACGCCTAACGTTGTCAGGAATTTCAAACAATTCACCGAACAGTTTATACCCTATGACTTTAGCAATAAGAATATGACAAACCAGGAGAAAATTGAACATATCCTTCGATCTTTCGGGATCGTTGCAAGGGTGCAGCATACCTTTGACGGCTATTCAAGTGCTTCATACCTGCTTGAGATAAATGCAGGGGTTCCGATATCAACCATACAGAGATACCGGCTGGACATTGCCAATGCGCTGAATGTATCAAATGTGAGGATTCAAAAGGATCTTTATGTTTATGAAGGTAAGTCATATCTGGCAATCGAGTCGGGCCGTAATGGTCATTCTATATTGCCATGGGACAAATCAAAGCTCAGTGGCCAAAGGCTGCCCCTGGGGGTAGATAACTTCCAGCAAACTGTTATCTGGGATATTGACAATCACTCCACACCGCACCTGTTAGTTTGCGGTGCAACCGGTTCCGGTAAGTCGGTATTTCTGCGATCTACTATTGAATATGCACTGATAGCAGGGGTTGATGATATTCATATAATGGACCCGAAGCATGAGTTCATTGATTACACTTCACGGTCCGGGATAACTGTTGTCAGTGATATCAGCGAGATTGAGTTGCAGATGATGATGCTGGTTGAAGAAATGGAGAAGCGGATCAAGTCGCAGACAATAAAGAGAACCATGGTTGTATTTGATGAATTTGCCGATGCGGTTGCTAATTCGCGCAAGGGAGAGAAGTTGAAAAACTATGGCAAGGAAGTCATTGGGGCCTATGCTGATGGCCGGGAAAAGACTAAGAGGGTCGTAAAAAGCATTGACAAGTCACTGGAAGAGAATCTAAGGATCCTGCTTCAGAAGGGACGTTCATCCGGATTCCGGATCATTGCAGCCACACAAAGAGCATCGACAAAGGTAATAACCGGCGATGCAAAGGTTAATTTCCCGGTCCAGGTATGCTTCCGGGTGCCAAAAGACATTGATTCTATGGTTGTGATAGACGAGCCGGGCGCAGAATCTTTAAACGGCAGGGGTGATTTTTTAATAAAATCTCCAGAATATCTATTTGTAGTTCGGGCTCAGGGATTTTATTTAAAATAATCATGGCAGAATCAGAAGTAGAAATTTGGAAAGACGTGCCTGGATACAATGGGCTATATCAAGTTAGCAATCTGGGCATTATTAAATCATTGCCGAGAAATGGTACAATTGGAGGCATTTTAGCAGGATCAGTCTCAAAACAGGGATACAAAAAGGTCCTTTTATATTCAAAAAACACACGCAAGGACTGGCGAGTAAATAGAATAGTTGCATTAGCATTTATTCCCAACCCAAATAATTTGAAGCAAGTAAATCACAAAGATGAGAATAAGTTAAATAATCATGTCGGCAATTTAGAATGGTGTTCGGCAAAGTATAATGTTAATTACGGAACTCTTCCGCAACGAAAATCTGAATTGAGAAAAAGATTCAGATATACTCTCATATCAAAGAAGAAAATGTCCGAAAGTCAAAAAGGGATAGCAAAACGAGGAGAATTGAGCCCATATTCTAAGAGGGTTTATCAATATGAAAAGAACGGCAATTTTATTAAAGAATGGGGGTCGCTTTCTGATATTGAAAGAGAACTGGGATATCCTCACGGGAACATAGGGAAGGTAACGCGGGGCGATATAAAATTTGCATACGGTTTTTTATGGAGTTATAATAAAAAATAATCGATGGACGATCTAAAGAAAGAGGCTGAACAGATTCAGGCTTATCTGGATATTACTGTATCAAACAACCCGGCAGAGATGTCTGAAAGGATTTCAACTTTAATGTCTTTTATGGCTCGCTCGGGAGAGATGCTGGCAGAAGCCAAAAAGATTCTTAGGGCAAAGAAAACAGAACAGATCCAGCAAACAATCATTGCAATTGCAAAACAGGCCTGCTTATCTGCGAAGGTTCAAAATGCATTATTGGATTCTATATGTCAGGATGAATCATTTCTGGTCGACTGGTTAGACAGGATAAACAGATCATGCACACATCAAATCGACGGGCTCCGTTCGCTTTTGAGTTATGAGAGGGAACATTTAAGATTGACAAAAACAGGATATTAACATAGTTATTAACAATCATTACTAACCATTAACACTTGAAAAATCATGACAAAAAAAGAATTTGCAAACACAACAGCAAAGCGTTACGGGCTTATTCCCAATGAGGTTGAAAAGACTATTGATGCTCTTGTTGAAACTGCAAAAAATGCAGTTAGGCATGGTGATCCGATTCACATCCGTGGTTTTGGATCACTGGGAATAAAACAGCGCAAGGCTAAATTGGCACGGAACATAAAGGCCGGGACAACAATAGCTGTGCCAGCTCATAAGGTTCCCTTTTTCAAGCCTTCGCCTGAATTTAAGGCCTTGTTGAAATAACCCTGCTGCCGGGAATGGCAGTGCGTTCTTTGTTCATAGCAACCTAAATTCATCAGTAGCCCCGGTAAAAGGGCCGGGGCAAAATGATCCGGTGGCGGAATTGGCAGTCGCTTAGGATGTAAAGATTTTACAAGCCGAATGGCACCTTAAAATGACTCGACTCTAAGCACCCGAGAAACACAGGAAAGTATAACCTTTCCTTCTCTTGCTGAGTCCGGAACTGAAAAACTTGAGTCTTGTCTTACGCGCCTCTGTCACAATAAATCTATGCGGGTTCGACTCCCGCCCGGATCTCAAATTGTAAAATTGACTATATGAATAAATCATTCATATCAAGAGGTTATTCGCCTGAATATATTCTTTGCAGGCAACTCGCTTATTATCTCAGGGCTCAGTATCCGCATGTGCTATTCCATTTTGACTATGCAGGGCTCTACCATACAAAAACCCAGGCAGGTCTAATGAAGGCTATTCAAGGACGTAGGGGCTGGCCGGACTTGTTTATCTCGGAACCTAGTAAGCGGTTTAAATATCACGGCTTATTCATTGAGTTAAAAGCTGAAGAAACCAGACTCTTTAAGAAAAACGGGGAACCAGCCGATGATCATATCAGGGAGCAACAAGACATGCTCATGGAACTTGAAAGCCGGGGATATATGGCTGAATTCGCTATAGGATTTGAAAATGCAAAAGAAACCATTGATAAATACATGAAATTATGAATGGAATGGGATCACATCAATGCAATGAAATGTTATCAGATGAATGGTTTACTCCACCTGAAATTATTAAAGATTTAGGACCATTTGATTTAGATCCATGTACTTCTGAAGATAGACCTTGGGACACTGCTAAAAAACATTTTACTCTTCAGGACAACGGCTTACTTCAAGAATGGGAAGGGTTTGTTTGGTGTAATCCTCCTTATGGAAATCAGACAGAAGACTGGCTAAACAGAATGGTATTGCATAATAATGGAATAGCACTAATTTTTGCCAGAACAGAGACAAAAACATTTTTTCAATATGTATGGAAAGGGGCTTCAGCTATTTTTTTTATTAAGGGACGCCTGACTTTTTATAGAATTGACGGAACCATTGCTAACCACAATGGGGGCGCACCCTCGGTTTTGATTGCTTTTGGAGACACTGCAAGCGAAAAATTGGGAAAATCTAAAATAAAAGGTAAATATATTAAACTATGAAATTATGACACTATTAAAATCACCACTTCGTCGTCGCTGTGAAAAGAAACTCAGAGAGTTTCAGACTATCAGCAAAAACTCTTTGTCATTCCCGAAGATTGACGGGAAGATACAGAGAAAGGTACATCATATTGACATCCAGATCGAACTGCTTAAAGAGCTTTTGAAGTTAAAATAACCTTAAATTTATTAGGATGTGTCAGTGTAATACTTTATATTTGCTTTTGTGATAGTGATCAAAATGAAAACTATTTTAAATAAGAATACCGGGGTCCCCTGCCGAGCCTTCTCGCGATCGCTATCACACCGGCAGGGGTAACCTCTTTAATAATAGTGTGAGTTATGAATATTACCAAGAGAATTCGTTTTGAGGCTTTTAAGAGGGATGGGTTTATCTGCCAATATTGTGGAAAACACCCACCGGAAGTTATGCTCGAAATTGATCATATAGAACCAAAATCTAAGGGGGGATCTGATGATCTAAATAATTTAATTACTTCTTGTTTTGATTGTAATCGGGGCAAATCAAATATTGAACTTAAGAAGATTCCTAATTCATTAAATGAAAATAAGGAAATTCTTGAAGAAAGAGAAAAACAATATTTAGAATATCATAAATTAATTGCAAGAATAGATAAAAGAATTAATAAAGAGATACTTCAAGTCACACAACTATATGAAAGTTATTTTACGAACTGGATTATAAAAGAGCAGTTTCAAAAAATAACCTTACGAAAATTTATAGAAATACTTGGAGTTGATTCTGTTTTATCTGCTATGGAGCAGTCCTGTTTAAAGTTTAAAGGTTCAAGGCAATTTTATAAAACAGGAATATCGGCTAATCAAGCCACAATTAAATATTTCTGTGGAATCTGCTGGAATAAAATTAAAGGAAAATGAGTAAAGATCCGGCAATATTATGGTATCCCGATAAGTGGATTGGTGGCACACTCTTAATGACACGTTACCATAAGGGAGCTTATATGGACGTCCTTATGGCTCAGTATGCAAATGGTCATTTAACAGAATTGGAGATCAAAACTGTTCTCGGTCCTTGTGATGAAAACCTCTGGGAAACCGTCTTAAAAAAGAAATTTCAACCAGATTCAGATGGTAAATATTTTAATGAAATGCTTGAAGATGTAATAATTAAGAGAAGGTTATTTACCAATTCAAGATTAAATAATCTTAAAGGAACACCAAAAAGAGAGAAGTTCCATAGGGAATCTCATATGAAAACCCATATGTCAAATATAAATATAAATACAAATATAATTGAAGATTTATATAATAGTGTGGTAATTTTTTTTGATGAAGACTGTCGCCCGAAAGATAAAAAACAAAAAGACGTATGGTATGACACTCTTGATAAACTGATTCGGATCGACGGACATTCCCCGGAACAAATTCAGAATATTATTAAACGTACCAGAATGGATGACTTCTGGAAAACAAATTTTCTATCTGTATTAAAACTCAGAAAAAAGAACAAAGAAGGGATTATGTACTTCACTGTATTTGAAAAGAAGATGAATCATGAAGCCAATTTTGGAAATATTAAAAGCGGAGCAACACCCGAACAGCTTGCAGAAGTTGTTTCAAGGCACTTCGGAACAGGGCAATGAGATAAGTGTTTATAAAGGACCTTTAAACACTCAGGTTGTGATAGAGAATATTGCAAAGATAAAATTTGCTTTCCCATCACTACCCCTTGAGTTTTATGATGTTCTTTCTGACCGGATTAAAGCACAAGGTTTTTCAGATGCCAGACTTCAGGATGCTGTTAATCATGTCATTGATACTTGCCATTATCCGACGCCAACCATAGCAGATTTCATCAGCTTTGATAAGAAATTTAAGGTTTTCACCCATGAAGAAATGCTTAAAAAACTTGATGATTACGGACAAGACAAAAAGTTTTGGGATAGTTATAAATCCATTAAACTACCTAATAGACCGAAGCGTGTGTGGATCCACGTCAACGATATTGCACAATATAATATACCTATTAACGACTGATTATTAATTTAAAATAGAAAATTATGGACAATAGAGACGGAACATTTAGAGCAATTACAGAGAAAAAATTTGAAGAACAAATGAAAGAATCAGAGCCAATGGTATTTAAAGTTGGTGAAATCTTAATAATAAGAGGAAGTAGATTTCGGGTAGAGAAAATTTATAAGATAAAATTAACAGACGTTCCATGTACAGAAATAAAAGGGAAACACAATATTGTTCTTGTGGTTGGTCTCGAATAATACCGACAGAAAGAGAGGCAATGATAGAATTAGGATTAATTGATTAAAAACGAATGATATGACTACAAATAATTTAACACCCGGTTCTGCCCTTGATTTTATCGGAGGCTTTCTGCTTCTGGTATTATACATCAGCCCTTTTATTGCCGTGTCATGGCTAATAATCTACAAATGGGGCAAAAGGGATATCAGTAATGAAAAACAGTATGAGAAGCTATATAAAGAGATCCATGGGCTTATAAACGAAGGCGAAATGACACTGCCCCGGAAAGAATTCATTGAGTGGAAGATGAACGAGCTCAGTCGTCTGCCCTGGAAAAACCCTGAGAAATCAAAGGTGTTAAAAGATAATTTTCTGATTGCTGTGGAGAAGTACAGAAAGAAGAGAATAAAACTTGAAAAACAAATTCAAACTATCTAATATGAACATTTACGACAAAAATGAACTGAGGGCTATACTATTTGGAAGCATACTGATATTACTGCCAATGATAGCAATAATTGTTTATGCTTTATTGAAATGAAGCCAGGCACCTACGTCTCCCGGGCCGTCTATGCTAAACTGCAGGGCGAGAGAAACCGGTTGCTCAGCGATATTAAAGTTATGGCCTGCGGTGAGCTTTTTGATGCTATCCAGATGAGAATAAAATGGAGAAAGATTTTCAATGAAGAAAAAATGATTAACGAAGCGATTAAAAAGGCTGCATTGAAATATATGGACGAAAACCCGGAGATAAAGAAATTTGTGAAAGGGCTAAAGAAAAAGTGATTGAACTTTTTAATATTGATTGCATGATTAAGATGGCTCGTTATCCTGACAAATACTTTGACTTGGCTATTGTTGATCCGCCATATGGGATAGGAGCTTATTGGATGAAATCTAAAAAGACTTATAATTACGGCCGAAATAAATGGAATGATAAGGCTCCTGATAAAAAATATTTTCAAGAGCTTTTTAGGATTTCAAAAGATCAGATTATATGGGGAGGTAATTATTTCTGTCATTTTCTTCCAATTCGTAACAGCTGGCTTATTTGGGATAAAAATAGAAACTCTGAAAAAACATTTATGAGTGAAGCAGAATTAGCTTGGACTTCTTTGAATATTGTAATGAAGGTCATTAAAATAACATGGGACGGGATTCATAAGGCCGGCGAACATAGTAATATTCAATCAAATAAAAATATTCATCCATGCCAGAGACCTGTCCAGTTATATACATGGCAGCTTAAGAAATTTGCCAAGCCTGAATTTAAAATTATAGACACTCATTTAGGTTCCGGCTCATCTGCAATTGCCTGTTACGACTTTGGCACGACTGAATTTGTAGGATGTGAAATTGACAAAGATTACTACGGTGCAGCGGTCAAGAGATTTGAGATACACAAGCTTCAACAAAAACTGTTCTAAATATGAACACAAACGGCAATATGTATGAGGGGGTAGTAACATGGAACCCATTAGCGGGCGAGTGTCCGCACAGATGCGGGTATTGCAGTTCGCACAGTTTCATGAGATATCCGGAGTTTGCAAAGAAATATTCTGGCGAATTGCGGTTTATATATTCACATCCTGAAAAGCCAAAGGATGGGCAGGTTGTTTTTGTCGTCGGGCAGAACGATCTATTTGCCAAAGCGGTACCGGATAGTTTTATTGAGCAGACAATAAACATCTGCAAGCGTTTTGATTATACTTACCTGTTTCAATCAAAGAACCCGGAGCGTTTTATTGAGTTTTTAGGCCACTTCCCGCCCCGGACGATACTTTGTACCACTATAGAGACGAACAACTGGTATGAGCAAATGGGAACGGCCCCTGTGCCATCTTTAAGAGCCAGGGCAATGAACAAAATAACCGGATACGAAAAACATGTGACAATTGAGCCGGTCATGTCATTTAATCTCAATCATTTATTATTTCTGATCAGGATGTGTCACCCTTCGGTTGTGAATCTGGGGGCTGATAGCAAAAGACACAACCTTCCGGAACCATCCAGGGAAGATGTTTTGGCCCTGATATATGAACTTAAAAAATTCACAGTAGTAAAACAGAAATCAAATCTTGAAAGATTATTGAGATGAAGCCAGAAACGAGAGAACTCATAAATGCGGAGCGTCGCCGGAGCGACTTCGGTTTTATCACAGAAGTGGTACAGAGGGGCAGACCAAAACCGGCCAAATATCGCCATAGCCTAATAATTCCAATTCATTTATATGAAGAAATGCGGGATAAGGGTGTCATTGATCCGGAAGGGTATTTTACTCATGAAACGGCTTTCTTTGAGTTTCGGCATGAAAGGGTGATAATCAGCTTTGTCAACTTAGGATTATGTGATGCTTTACATTTCGCAATAGACCGGTATCTGATAATAGAATTTTCCGGGAACTATCCTATCGAACGTAAGTATTACTCAAAGATGAATTACGAAAAGCCTAAAAAGGAACTCGTTGTACTACAAAGAACTAAAACAGGCAAACATAACCATATTTGATTATCTTTTACTTACAAAAGGAAACAATCAGGACTGATGTTGAGTGATAAAATAAAATATAGCATTGATTTATTAAGGAAGTATGAAGCGACTGCTTTAAAAATGAATCCAGATGGGTATTATTTGGCATTTTCAGGAGGGAAAGACAGTCAGGTTATTTATGCCCTTTGCGAGATGGCAGGAGTCAAATTTAAGGCTCATTTTAATTGCACAACTGTTGATCCGAAAGAGGTATTAAGGTTTATTCATTCAAAATATCCTGATGTAATCTGGCACAGACCAGAGAAGTCAATGTTCAAATTAATAGTTGAACAAGGGTCTCTTCCGTTAAGGCATATTAAATATTGTTGCCGGTTGATAAAAGAGATACATGGGATAAATAATGTAGTTATTACTGGGATAAGGAAGGCAGAGTCAAAATACAGAAAATACAGAAATGAATACGATCATATCTGTATTAATGGACAAGATAAACTCATAATACTTCCAATATTAAACTGGTCAGATAGTGATGTATGGGATTTCATAAGAAACCAGATAAATTATTACTGTACTCTTTATGATAAGGGATTTAAAAGAATTGGATGTATTCTTTGCCCTAATTGTTCTTATAATATCAAATTAAAACAACTTCAGATAGCTCCCCGCTTTGAATATGCTTATAAGAAAGCAATTCGTAAGTGTATGAATAATGGGAGTTATAAGAACTTTAATAATGAAGATGAAGTATTTGAAGCATGGATTAAAGGCAAATCAATGAAGCAGTTTTTTGCTGATAAATTACAATATAAGTTGGAGTATGAACGAAATTTGGAGTGATGAGACGAGTTATGATAACAACATTTTTGATACTGATAACCACAATCCTGACGGCCCCGGCAAATAATCGGTTGCTGATAATGGTGAATGAACCCTTGTCGGTTGAATTGAACTGGCATAATATTAAACGGGAAATAAAACGGCTTGACATCCGGGAGCCTGAAATACTGCTTTTACAGATAAGGCTTGAAACAGGTAATTTAACTTCGCGGCTTTGCCTTGATGATAATAACCTGATAGGTATGCACTATCCAAAAAAACGACCTACAACAGCAATTGGCAGGGTTAAGAAAAACGGGATGGCTCATTATGACTGCTGGCAGGACTGTTTGAAAGACTACCGGATTTGGCAAAATTACATGTACACGGACGGGGATTATTTGACGTTCCTAAACCGTATCTATGCTACTGATATTTACTATGTTTCAAAACTGAAAAGATTATAATAATGTTTTCATATTACGGAAGTAAATCAAAGATAGTAGATTATTACCCCCCTCCCAAATACGGGAAGATAACTGAACCGTTTGCAGGGTCAGCAAGGTATTCACTGAAGTATTTCGATAGAGATGTTACGCTTGTAGATAAATGTAAAAATCTTATTGATGCTTGGTTATTTTTACGTTCAGCAAGTATTAATGATATAAAAAAATTACCTAAATTAAAACCAGGTGAAAATATCAATGATTATGATATATCTATTGGCGAAAAATGTTTGTTATCATTTTTGGTAAATGTAGGCAATACAGGAAGATTATCAATGACTAAACGATCTTATGAACAATTTGATGAACAAATAAATAACATTAAAGCCCATTTATTTAAAATTAAGCATTGGTCAATTATATGGGATGATTATAATAATATAGAAAATAAGGAGCAAACATGGTTTATTGATCCGCCTTATCAGTTTGGCGGTGATCAATATAAGATAAATAATAAACATTTAAAGTTTAATGAACTTGCTGATTGGTGTAGAAATAGAATAGGACAAGTGATTGTTTGTGAAAATACGAAAGCAACATGGTTGCCATTTTTACCAATGATAGAAATGCAAGGGCAGGTACACAAAACCATTGAGGCAATATGGTCAAATCAACCTACAAATTATGATCATGTACAACAGAAATTATTTTAATTATTAACAACTTTGTTCCTTGAAATTTTGATATTTGGATTTGATTGTGTAAATTGCACGTTGAATTAATAGTAATAACCGTGCAAAATTCAGAACAAATTAAGCCTTATCTGAGGGCGGGAGAAAATACCTCCTGCACGGTTGTACTATTAACTCGCCCAATGATAAGGTGTTTTGACACAGTTCACCTGGGATTGATTATATCGAATCCAAATCAAAAACAGAGCAGAGTAAGAAATCTGGAGGCAATAAACAAATCCATGCAACGTGTGAAACTTTACGACATGGTCGGTAATGTTCCAAAGACTTAATTCCAGCCTTTACCGGATGAGGGTATTTCTTATCTGAGTGTTAATTTAACAAAGTCGGTAATTAAGAAAGATTACCGGAAAGAAGTTGTATTAAATTGATATTTATTGAGTTATAACATAAAACCTATAAACCATGAATCTGATTTTATTATTACTCAGCATTGCAGTATTTTTGTCTTATACTTTGATGATTTATTTTCGTTATGGGATAACAAGCTCTATTTCGTCGAGCATTCATTACCTGCCGGGATTACAGAAATCCTTTTATTCATTTTTCATTCTTGGGATAGGATTGCCAATGATGATTGTCAGCGGTACGGCTCTTGGATTCCTTGCCGGAGCATTTCTCTGTTTTGACTTCGCAGCAGTTGCGACACATGATGACAAGATTCAGAATTTTATTCACACAGTTGGTGCAGATGTCGGTATGGGGCTTGGGGTATTGATGCTTGGAATAAATTATAATCAATGGTGGCTTACCTTTATATTCGTATTGTTTACGCTTATTTCAATGCGGTGGAAATATAAGAACCATACCTGGTGGATAGAATGCTTTGCATTTCTGGTTGTTATAACAGGATTGCTGATTGAGAAGATACTAACATAAAACCTATATTATGAAAACAAAAGCAACAAATGAATTTCCTGAAATTGAATGGGAGTTTAGTGATTTACTGGACTGTGATATTGAAGAGCGCATGGAAGTATTCAATGCTGAAGGTGAAGATGCTGACGGCAATAAGTATTCCGGTTCGGCTTATTATATTTGTGATAGATTTGAGGAAATAAGGGATATTGAAAAACTGTAAATTGTGCAAGTAATTGATTGGCAGGATAATGTAGAGGGGAAATAGAGAATGATTAACAAAGTAAAGAGATGAAACGAATAAAAGACTTTTTTGAATCAGTGATAGCATTACTGCTATTGCCTTACTGGTGTGCTGTATTTGCTTATCTGGCACAATATCAGGATGATGCTGAACTTGAATGTTTAAACTAAAAGCTATGAAAACAATTATTGTTACTGACAAAAAAAATAAACTAATGTATGGGCAGAAATAT
>Ga0307380_10002665_pt1 | contig 25077 bp, 37 predicted proteins | sample UN3MG_FD_202239 | JGI IMG/M metagenome (GOLD analysis project Ga0307380, IMG submission 202239) | Soil microbial communities from Risofladan, Vaasa, Finland - UN-3 | ecosystem: Environmental > Terrestrial > Soil > Coastal area > Acid sulfate soil | place: Finland: Risofladan, Vaasa | collected... | reverse complement strand
CGGCGTCGCGGCGAGCTTCAGGCTCTTCCACAGTGATGCGAACGCTGTCTTCACTCGCATCAGTGCTGGGCGCATAAATGGTCTCGCAGCCATCTTCCTCGTGCCGAACTCAAGGTGCTGACCGTACGATGCTGGTGGGCTGGTCGGACCGACGACGACCGTCTCGGACTTCGTCGGAGACGTAGCGATGCTGGCACGAAGCACGCCGGTACGGACGTGAGGCGGATCTCCCGGAGCAGATGGTTCAAACCTCGTGCCTTGCCGTGGTCGCTTTACGCGCTTTCCACCCTTCAGTGTAACGGTCTTCATGATGCCGACCTTCCGACCACCGCCTTCCATCGAATCCTTCGCGCTTCTTTCAACGAGAAGCCCAGCCCTGAACAGCGGCTTAACCTGTGCTTGACGGACGGCTTTGACAACGCCCTTCACATCCATCCAGGTATTAGACTTCATACTAATCATGTGGCTCGACCGCCTTCGTGGTGCGTTCGACGACTACTCGCATGTTCGGCGACCCGGGCAACCTGTCCAACCGAATCACGCGATACCATCCTACGTCGGCAGTGCTTGACACCGACGGAACGACTATCTCCACGAGGTTGCTCGGGTTTGCGCTGGCATCCGTAGTCTGATACGCTTGCACGAACTTCCGACCGGAACCAGCTGGAGTAAGCGTCCCGACACCGGAGCCGACCCTGACGTCTGAATCCTCTATCGTCACACCGTCTGCCGACAACAGTCTCGTCGTGTATGACGTTCCGGCCGTCCCGGTAAGCGTATACGGGACGCTGGTCGCCGTGACGGCGTTCGTGTTGACTGCTACGGTCGGTCTCGTCGCCATTACATAGTCCTCATAGGTGCGTCGCCGGGGCTACGTGACTCGCCGTGCCCTGCGGTGACCCGGTTGGCCGCCGCAGCCCCGGCATCGCTTCAAGCATCTGTCTTCGTCTGCGCCACGGCCTGTGCAATCTTCTTCTTCTCGACCTTGTACGTGCTCACGCCGTACTCCGCCTGTATTTCTGGATCAGACAGTTCACGCTTCAGCGTGTCCTTGTCAGCGTGTGCCCCGGCGAACTCAAACATCTTCCCGAGCACATTGTCCTTGCGCTGTAGTTTCTTCTTGTCCAGGAACATCTTCAAGAGAGACATGCCGATGGCCAGTGCTCCGCCTCCGCCGATCACGTTCCCAAGACCAGCCTTCTGGAGAAACGGCGCCACCATCCCCCTCCATCGGTTTTCGGTGTTGACCTCTTCCTCGAAGACCTTCGTAGCGTGGTATACCGCGGAGAAGTCTCTCACGTCCGGCACGTCCACGTCCGTCGGCCCGAATAGCTTCAACTCGACGCGAGTCAACTCGACTCCCTGGCTCGCAACGGTGACCATATCCGTTAGGCGCTTTGCCTCTCGCTCGGTCTCCGGAGGACGTTCTCGCGCCTGCTCATCTACGGCCTCCTTGATATAGGAGAACTGAGCGTTCTCAATGGCGTTGGGCATGCTGAGGTCCACGCAGCCGGTGAGTAACAGCACAATGGTCACCAGAGACCTTCTCATCCTAGTCCTCCCTCAGCCGAAGCAAGTCACCGACTACTACGTCATCATGTCTCTGCATTATGATGACCTCTTCCGTATCGTGGATGCGCATGACTCCATACATCGTTATCGGAGTCACGCCGGAAACGGACTCCGTCATGCCGCCGTAACCATCTCGAACGGTAATCGGTCTGTATCTATACCACGCTTCTCGCAGCTTCATCCGATGGCTCCGCCCTGTGCTCGGAAGGGCTCTAGAAGAAACAGGATGTCGCTTCCGGCGAGCGTCTGGAATGCGCTGTCATATCCGCTAGCTCCCTGCGACTGCAGTGCCTCCGGATTCGCCCACGCACGTGCGATGAGCATGAGCAGCGACGACTTCACTCCGGCTGGTATTCCATCATAGCCCCCAACGTACGTCACGAGCCATCTATTGTGCGGGTGCTCCGTCCATCGCTCATCCGTTACCTGGAAGATGAGGTCGTCGCGCAAGTCGTAGTCGTCCTCGCTCTCGATGATACCACTCTCGTCGTCGTATACCTCGGACACGCTTTGCACCGGGGTCGTCGTCGGCGCTAGCGAGTATCCTCCCCCGTCCAGGTACTCCTCTACCGTAGTTTGTATGAACGACACACCAAGGTACTTCTGTGCCCACTGCTCGACTCCGTCTATGAGCGCCTGCAGGAAGACGTCCCTGGACGTGTTCGACACGTCGCACGCGTTCTTCGCTTCCGCCAGCGTTATCAAGCTCACGCGCCATCCTCCTCATCGAACGTCAGCATGGGAACGGTCCTTTCCGCTGGCCCGATTATGTCGACGATCCCCGACGCCTTCAGAAACCTTGCCTTCTTCTGTAGCAACACGTCCTCGTCTCCCGGAAGACGCAGCTTGCCTTCAGCTACGCCACGGATGATCCACTTCACTAGGACCTGTTGCTGCACTATTACATCCCCTGCGCCAACGCGACGCACTTCGGGTTCGGGACTGAATCCGGCCACTTGTATTCAAGGTAGTTTGGATGCCATTCGATATTCAAGCCGAGCTTATGCGCTATTACACTTAGAGCCGTCTGATCATGTCTGTGCCCAAGGACACGCTTGTCTAATGATGCCTGTCCTTGCTCGTTTGTCCACGGCCCACGGAGGCTGCCATCACGCACGCGCGCACGCATGTATCCGACAACCTTCCGCGCGATATCTGATTGCATATCGAAACCGAACATGGTTGCCGAGATCATTGGGACACTCCAGTAGTCATCTCGTTTGACGCCTAGTAACGGTAATGCCGAATCCATACACCATTCTGATGTGCACCATCCGAGTGTCATAATCCAATATCCGTTTTCCTCTATTTGTTTGAATAGCGGTGATGGATCACGTATGAACCAAACTGATCCATCACACCACAGCGTCGCGCCCATACCCCGATGGATTGCCATCTCCAGCGCGGCGACCTTGAACGCGTACGGCTGCTCTTGATGCGTCGGGCATCCTGGAGGGTATTCACCACTCCAGAGGAGTAGGTTACCATCGAAGCCGACGTCGGACAGGCTCCTCCGAAGGCGATCTTGCCCGCGTGGATACCACGATCCGACAGATACGTTGGTTACGCAACGTTGCGACAAAGCGCTACCCCTCCCCGACGACATAAACCTTGAATGCGTACAACGCATCAGCATAATTTAGAGATATCGGAAGAGACGCATCAGTGTACCATACAAATCCAGTACCCCCGTTACTATATGTGAACAAAGACGTTAGCAACATCTCTGCGTACGCATCTCCTAGTCGCGTGGCGATGTCTACGATTACCTTGCGAGGTGATATACTTCGTCCCTCAACACGTTTATCGGCTTTCACGTACATTGGCGGTTCCATCTAGTACACTATCATTTCCGGCTTTGTCATCTATCCACAGATCGTAATGCGGCTTGGCAAAGTGGAGTTCATTATACTGCGCGCCCCACTCTCGAAGCTGCTGCTCCGTGATCTGTTTCCAGTCCTCACCAGTAGTTCCTCCACGCGCCGTCCAGTAGATGACGTACCATCCATCCTGCTTCATCTCATTGACACGCGTGATCCTTGAAGGTATCGGCATTGCAGATGTGTAGTCGTCTCCGGTAACCTTCGTGCAGATGGTCCCGTCGATGTCCACGACGAGTACCCTGCGCCCGGGGACTATCTTGCTCCCCCACTGTGACAGCATGCTCATACGCAATCCAGCACGCAATGCATCAACGTCGCGTGCGCGCTCTCAACCTGCCCGTAGCTTTGAGATGGAACATAGAAGTTCACGTCACCGATCTTCCGGAGCTGGTTGCCGATGTTCATGCCTGTGAACGTGACTACGGAGCAATTGCGGTCCTTCGCTTCCCGAGCGGCCAGTATCACGTTCGAGGAACTCCCGGAGCTGCTAACCACCACCACCACGTCACCAGGATCTGCGAGAATGTCTATCGGCACGGAGAACACCCTCTCGAATCCGAGGTCGTTCCCGAGACACGTTAGCATCGGTCCTGACAACGGTGCTAGCGCACGAATCCTACGCATCTTCATCAGGTCTTCGACCATGTGAAGTGCTATTGAAGCACTCCCACCGTTTCCGACGATGATTACCTTCTTCCCTCTAGTCTTGGCTGATTCAAGCAGTGCGTTTACATCACGCACACCTGTCGCGATGTCAAGGTTCCTCCCATCAGACGTCGTGACGGCAGTCGCAGCGAGAACGCGGCCCTGGTCCGCTATGTACGTAGATGGTTTGATCATGGAAACCTCCTGAGCTTCTTTGCAGCAGCTTCCTCAGATGGACGAGGATCTAGTGAACCGTCGCCCCATCCACGCTGCAAGCGTGCTATATGCTCCATGACTCGCTTGAATCCCGTCGGTCCGATACTAGACTTCTGGTCGCTACCGTACAGGTTTCGATCCACAGTGATGTGCATCTCGATCATTTCAGATTCGAGAACCATAGACGCGATGCTAAAGATGATGTGCTCACTGTGATTGGAGAACCCGACCTTGCATCGGTCTCCGTACCTCTTCCGAAGCGACAACATCCTACTGAGATTCACGTCGTCGTCGTCTGTCGGGTACGATGACACACAGTGGAGAAGGTACTTGAGACTAGACCCAAGGATGTCGGCGGCAGCATCGATCTGATCTGCTGTACTCATCCCGGTAGACATTACGACCGGTTTCCCCGTGTCGCGTACGCACTTTAGCAGGTCTACGTTCGTGACGTCAAACGACGCGATCTTCATGAACGGAGGACTGTACTGCATGAGAAAATCGACGCTCTTCGAGTCAAACGGCGTAGCAAACCATCCAATGTTGATGGCCTTGCAGAAGTTGTCTATCTGATCGTAATCGCCCTTTCCAAACTCTAACCCCTCCTTCTGCTCCCGATTCGTCTTGCCCCATGGGCTAATCCGTGGCTTGTCCAGCTCTTCCCTCGTATAGACTACGTCAATCGTCCTCTTCTGGAACTTCACGTAGTCTGCGCCGATTCCCTTGGCAAGACCGATGTTAGCCTTTGCCAGTCCGAGATCCCCGTTGTGATTGATACCGATCTCCGCGACCACGATTGGACGACTCCTCATAAGGCACCGTCCTTCTACGCCCGATTTCTCTTCGCCCACTTCCACGCGCAGTACTCGAACTGCTCTTCGTCGTCTACATCCAACAGTTCGACCGAGTCTACTCCATGTATCACTCGCACGAGAGGGTCCAAGTCATTTGCGTACGACCATCTCACGTTCTGCCTGAGCATTCGCTCACGTGGGTAGACGTTTACTGCGTGCACACTCTCGTTCAATAGTGTACATCCCTGCGTAGACAGACAACGCGCATCCGTGTTGTTCACCGGAACTAGAGTATCGCTCGTCCAGTACCAGTTGTACGCCGGCTTGACAAATGTCATCGACACGGCGTTGGTCGCCAGGAACTGCTTCGCTGCCTGCTCTACACGAGACGCCGGGAAGAACGGCAGGCATCCGTTGAAGAACATCGCGTAGCTCTCGTCGAACTGGTCGAGGAAGTGGAGCTCTTCCCCGCGCGGGCGTATCCCGCGCCCGACGGATTCCGTACTCCGCTCCGCGACCTCGACTCCGCTCTCGACGGCGCGCGCCCACATCCGCTCGTCACTCCGTGCCACGCCGATCACGACGCGAGAGAACGCTCGGCACGACGACAGCTCCCGCAGCTTGCCAAGGTAGATGTCGTATAGCGTAGTGTCCGCGAACGGGCGCATCATCTTGTCTGGGCATCGAGTACTCTGCTCGCGGGCAGCTCCGAAGAGCAGTATGTTTCTCGTCACGGCTTGCCCTCCAACATCTGTGCCACGGATACCTTCGGAAATACGTCATGCAGCGCGCCGCCAGACGCGTCGACGATGTCTATGTTAGGATTGCTCCGCCTTAGTCGCATCCAGCCGTTGTATGCTGGTTTCGACGGCTCTCCCGTACGTGCATCAAAGTCCTCATAAATCGCCGCGTCGGGTGATCTCCCAATGCGCGCTAGTGACTTCAGGTGATGATTTGCATGCCCAGTTGTAGTCCCGCCCGGCCCAGGTTGGTCTCGAAACTGCCAGAAGTACTTGTGTCCGGAGACGCACATCGAGTCAAATCCGATCAAGTAGATTCTCTTGCATCCCAGCATCACGGCGAAGTGCGCGGCACAGTGCCCGGAACTCGGCCCGTATATGATCTTGCCGTCGCTTTGAGACATCTCCATCTCGTAGCATGCCTTGCGCTTCTGGTAGAGTACGATGCGCTCCGTCGGCACCCCGAATGACAAGCGCATGTTCTCACGCGTGAACGGCGGCGTGTTTACTACTATCTTTGCGGAGGAATGTGCACTACATAGAAGATTCCAGTGGTGGTACTGACACATCCCTGGATCGGACGTAAGGTAGAAATCGGCATCGGGTGCCTTCAAGATAGCGTCGTTGACCGCTATTATGACGTGCTTCTGCAGCGCGCTCTTCTTCGTCACGTCCGGAACGTGCATCATGCAGCCGCCAACATCTACGTCTACCAGAGGTCTGTCGTTGATCATCCTAAGCGACGGTCCGGCACCAAGGACCACAGCATACCTGTCGGAGTACTTCCCGCGGATATCATCTAGTGTTGGCATATACCCACCCCAATTACCACGCCAATGCTCCCCACTTTGACTTGAACCTCGCGTAGTCCCTCGCTAGACTTCCATCCGTATAATATGTCGTCCCGGGAACCTTCCCAAATTTCAGGTGTCGTATCTCGGTGCCTACCACGACGTTCATCAATCCGTATACGTGCCTGCATCGCATACAGTAGTCATCCCAGCCGTACCAGTGCTCATATTTAGTATCCACATACCCGACCTTTTCAACGACCTTCCTCGTGTAGATCAGTGGTCCGCTGTTCAAGAACGTCGCCTCTCTCCATATGCCTGGCTGCAATCGTGCCGTGAGTGTAGACTCTGACCACATTGATCCGACTATCCCAACGAGACCACGCTCATACCCGTCTCGTCCTCCTATCAGTCCGATCCTGTCTCTATACGAGTCTAGGAGGCCTTCCATGCGTAGTATCATCGGGCCGCATATCCGCTGGTCGTCTTGGGGGATGATCAGCACATCGCAGTCAGTCTCCTGCATGAAGTGTCGTAGGATCGCGTTGTGCAATCCGTATTCGTGCGTAACCGTTGCGAGCTTCTCCTTGCTAACTACCATGTGACTGGTACGTGCGACGTTCTTGATTATCTGTGATGACAACATGTCGAAGTTCTTCTCAGAATCATCCACGCACGAGTCAAACACGAAGCGCACATGCGTGGCTTCTGGTGTATACGTACCTACTCCCTCCAGCAACCACCCAATCATGTCCTGCTTGTTCCAGATGCCGTACCCAACCATGTACCTGCGCATGATTCCTATGGCTCCTTGTCGGAAGACACGAATACTGTGTTGAGTATGTCATGCCAGACCTTCTTGTACCTGTACGTACGGAAGTAGCCGTTGCAAAACTCGACCGTTCGGTTGTGTCCGTTAGCATCAACGTATGGTCCGCTGCTATACCCCTCGTGCGTCTCAATGATCACCATTCTCGGGCGCCACTTGTGAAGTGAATACCCTCGAAGCACGTCCTCTTCCGCGCCCTCCACATCTACTACCAGAAGATCGTACCGGTACGGCCAGTTGTGCTTTGTTAGCAAGAAGTCCATCGTATGCATCGGAACCCTAGTAGGTTTGTTTGTCGGGACACCCCATGCCTTGGCGTGACGCTCCATGATACTTGAGACGGCGCCTCCAAGGAATATGTCACACTCCCCGTTTCCCTGTCCGACAGCGCACGCTTCTACCTCAACGCTGTGCTCGGCGTGGTTCTTCGCGCACACGTCAATATACCCCTGATACGCATCAACGTAGAGTCCATGCCATCCTGCATGCGCCAGCCCCCATGTATTGCTGAATGATACACCGTCGTATGCTCCTATCTCGACGAACGTTCCGTAGTTCCTCAGTCCGAACGTATCCTGATACAAGCGTTGGAGGACGTCTGCCGGTATCTGGCACGACTCGACTATCTCGTACTTATTTAGCATCGGATAGCATCTCCTCTACAGATACCTTACGGTAGTAGCCGCGATTCCACTCACTATTGCATACATCACGGATGTCTAGACTTGGGTTGATCTTGGCAAACCTTTTCCACTTGCGTATACCGGGAGCACCAGTAATCTTTCCGGCATGCAGATCGAACACGGCATCATACTGCTTGTCGTTCTTGAGCCTGCCGTAGCTATCCTGCGTCTGTTGCCAGATCGTCTTATGGCCGGTTGACGTGCCTCCCGGTCCGGGCTGTCCGGCGAACTCCCAGAAGTACTTGCGCTCGCACTCAAGCCTCTGTTCACATCCGATCACATAGATCGGCGTGCATCCGAGAATGACGGCGAGGTTCACCCCCGCTTGCATGGAGTTCAGTTCGCCCAAAAGCGTCTCACTATTGCAAGACACCCTCCAGTCGGCGGCATTGTCTCGACGCTGATACATGAACAAGCGGTTCGGCGTGATTCCCCCACGATAGTAATTCTCGCGCGCGAGACCGAATGACGGCATGAGTACTCTGCAATCGCTCCCGGATACGACTACCAGCCAATGTACACAGTTTGGCATCCTTGCATCACCGGTGATGTAGTAGTCGGAATCGGGAACCTTCAGAATCGCCTCGTTTACCGATATAGTAACATGATTCTTCGCACGATCTCGTTGCGTCGTATCTGGTAGCATGAATCTGGTATTTCCACACGTCCACGGCACAAGTCTATTCCTGTCCCCGAGGTACCGCAGAGACGGACCAGACCCCATAACCAACGCGCTCCGGCCTGCGTGCGCGTTGCGTATTTTGGAGAGGTCGTAGTTCCTAGTCCAGTATTCAGTCCCGGTCTTCCTCGGTAGATGGAGATTGCCACGTTCAAGCATTTGCTCCACGGTACATGTCTTCATCCCAGAGGACTTCAGCTTGCCAGTTACGTTCACTAGATTCACACCCTGGTTTGCGCGGATGAGAGATGCCCATGCTAAGATAGTCTTCGAGTCTGCTCCGCCCTTTCGCACGTCAAACGTCTCGTCATACTGCCCGATCTCCACATGCTCACCACGGCTGGAGTGCACCTGCTGCCAGATCGTCTTGTAGCCAGCCTTGGTTCCGCCCGGACCGGGCTGCCCCGGGAATTCCCAGAAGTACTTCCTGTCGTCCTTACACTCTCCTTCGCATCCAATCATGTATATTGGATTGCATCCAAGAATAACTGCTAGCTGAACGCCAGCCATAGCACTGGACTGCGTATGAAACTCGTTCGTTGACTTAGACATATCGACATTGTCATTTGGCTTACCACGGTCGAATAGTATCGCACGACTCTTTGATACGCCCATGTTCTCGACGTTGCCCGGATTGAAACTATACGACGGCAGCGCTGCATAGCATGTCGAGTTTCGCAAGACCTCCCAGTGTCGGTTGTAGATCATCTTCCCGTCAGCCGTAATGTAGAAGTCGCAGTCCGGGAACTTAAGGATCGCGTCGTTGACCGCGATAATGACGTGCTTGCGCATCGGGTCGTCATCCGATACGTCCGGTACGGACAGACCATCTATGATCGTCATCTTGGAATCCGTGCGTAGCGCGCGGATTGACGGACCCGCACCGACGACGACGGCGCTGAATCCGGCGCACATCCCGCGAACACCCTCTACGTCGATCACGTCAAACCTCCATGCTACGCAGATGAATTTCGCCAGAATACGGACCCATCAGCGTCCGGTACCCCGATGGTTTCCGGTATATTCCCACTGAAGTACTCAGATACTGCGCGCTTGACTCCAGCTAGTCGCCACCCATCGACTATGCAGAATCCACCCGTCGTCAATTTCGGGTACAGGTATTTCATACATACCATCGTACTCTCATAGAGACTGCCATCTAGTCGAAGCAAGGCGATCTGTCCAGTGTCCGCTATAGGAACTGTTTGCTGGAACCATCCTGACACGTAGACTAGGTCCTTTATGTCGGCACCCCACCTGAGCATTCGTTCCTGGACCTCCGGGAGTGATACTGCCGTGATCCCGGTGGACTTCATAGTACCGGGCACGGCCAAGTCCGCACCGATGTTGTCGCGTACGTCCTCTCCAGGATACTCATCAGTTGGGATATCTTCTACCGTTGCATGCGGTGTACCAGCAAAGCTATCAAATAAGTATATCCTTCGGTACTTACCGGAGAACCTCATGCAGTAGTGCATAATCCCCGGGTGCACGCCGGCGGCTACTCCACATTCTACGAGTGAACCGTTGGTACCCTCCTCCAAAATCTTGAATGTCAGCGCAGCTGTAGCATAGAGCGTCTCATCTCGTCCCCATGCGCTCATCGAGACGAACTTGTTAATCCAACCTCGGTGCACCGGACCTACGTCCAGAAACTTCTCGACGTCATTCTCCAGCATCATGCACAACCCTTTCTACGAAGCACTATACTATGCCCGTGCCTTCTTCCAGAAAACTGGTCCGTTCCCGCCCGGTATCTCTATGACGCGCGGCTCACGTCCGAAGTACTCGAATACGGCACGATGTACACCAGCAAGACGCCAATCGTCTATGACGATATACCCACCCACGACGAGCCTCGGGTACAGTTGCTCTAAGCACACCTTTGTTGGAGAGTACAGATCCATGTCGAGACGGAGTAGCGAGATCGGGCCGGTGTCCGTTTTCGGAACCGTATCCTCTGCCCATCCCTTGACGTATCGTAGGTGCTGCGTATCGGCGCCCCACTGTTTCATGTTAGCCTGCACGGACTCAATTGTGAAAGACGTGACTCCAGACGTTACTCCACGTTCACCAGGCTCCGCCAGCTGATCACCGACGCACCTTCGGAAGTCCTCACCGGGGTGTTCGTCTGTGGGGATGTCTTCCTTTGTGATTCGCGGAATACCGCAGAACGTGTCGAACAGATAGATCGGTCTGTACTTCCCAGCAAACCTCATGCAGTAGTGCATGACTCCTGGATGCGCCCCAGCCGCGACACCACACTCCACGAAGTTCCCTGGCAAGTTCGTCTCCAGAATCTTAAACATCAGTACCGCGGTCGCGTGGAGCGTCTCCGGGTTGCAGTACGCTGATCCCAAAACGAACTTCGCGATCCAGTCCTTGTGCATTTGACCGAGACTCAGGAAATCACGAACCCTTTGCTCGCTAGACGGACTCACGTTCATGCTAGAGACCTCCTTCGTTACTTACGGTTTGTATCATATACCGAGTGCCACGTCTGTACTGCATATTCATATGTCTCATACACATCTTGGTACATCTCCCTGTGTCCTTGACGCATATCATCTGGAACTGCCTCATCTCGCACGGCTGCATTCGTACTAAGTAGCTTAGGCACCGGCTTGTTGAGTATTCTAGATAATGCACGTATTCCATCATGTAGGCGCTCGGTAATCCCGACAAATACAAAGTCGTCTAGCCTGCATGGGTACTGCCCGGCCGGAAGAAACTGGATAGCATCGGGACGGTATCCTTCAAGAAATCCACGTAGTGTGTTGCCATATTCTGATAAGCGTATGTCCCACACATGTCCCTTCCATATGTGCTTAATATAGAAGTACCACGATACCATCCTGTCAAATGGGTTGCGAAGAAACGTAAAGAATTGATCAGCATCAGGGTACTTTGTCGTCAGTTCACAGCACCATGCACTGTTGTAGTGCGCGTGTCCAATTTGCCCACCGGATGGTTTCTCGTTCACTCCGTGCAATATTCTGCCATTACCGACCATTTCCGCTAACATCATAGACACGGAATTACCTCCGGTGCGTGGAACGTGGCAGAAGTATATCGGCCTCGTTGAATCATACGATCTCATGTGTCACGCTCTCTTGTTTTCCGGTGAGTCTACATATCCCCTTTGATACGATACTCTTGTAGAACTCCAACGTCTCTATGTTGTACATTATACCCCTAACTTATTCACGCGACAGATAACCGCACCGCAGACGACCTGCTGAAGCGTCAAGTACCCCTCTGAGATTAGCGTGTCGACACATGCCTTCACACTTACAGAATCTAAGTAGTCATGAAAGAACGCACGCGCACCTTCCACAGCTAGCGGGGCGAAGCACTCGTAGTCCAGTCGCGGCCACATACTATCATGCCTTCCGTCGATAAACATGAGGCCGACGCGTTCCCTAAAATCCTTCGCGTCCTGCGGACTCTTCTGATGCCACGTCACGTTCGGCCACCACACGAGGTTCTCACGCAGCATAGCTACATCTTCCTCAGTGATTTTCTTACCGGCGACGTCATACCCGATACTCATCGGGTCGAATGTCACCACGCGTCTACCACTGCCAGCGAGGACTATAGTGCTCCTTCCGTGGTAGCAACCAACCTCAACAATATTCTGGTCCTGCGGTACGGAGACCGCGAGCTGATACAATGCCCTCGCTTCATCCTCACTGAATTGTCCGCTAATCGCGCGTGCGACCTTCCACACATCAGCAAAGGCTACCGGAACCATTCTATTATCTCCTCACGATTGTTGAGCACCTGTCGCCATACCGTCTCCGAGAATCCCCCTCGGAAATCATGTCGCGCGGCATCATATCCAGCGTCTTTGCGCATGATCTGTGGGTCGTAGCTGGTATTCTGTTTCATCATATTCTTGTCGGCGATCACGGCAGCGGCACATGTCCTCTCGTCACACCTGTGAATCCCGATGCATGCCGCGATCTTCCCCATCTCAGATACGACGTCGTTCTGGAGGCGGTCATATCTAATGACTGCCTTCCTCCGTGTAAATTCCTCTTCGACGAGCCACTTCCAGAGATGCCGCCCGTATCGTTCCGCACAGTCTATGATAGCATACTCGCTTGTCGTATCCTCACCCGTGAAGGAAAGCTGCGAATATATCGTGTCTACCGGATCACGGTATAGGTATACCACGCAGTTCCTTCGTAGCGTCAAGTCATCATCGTGCGTATGCAGCATGATATAGTCCGTGCGATCCTGGAGGAGATATACCCTAGTCAGCGTTGGCCGGTCAAACGCTAACTCGATCATCATGCGAAGCCATGCACTCCCCGTGCGTGGGAAGCTTACGAGATACGCATTGTCAGGGTTCGACGCAAAGGCATTGATGATTGTACCATCCACTATTCCTATGCTCATAGCGCAACTACCTTCCGCGCTCCGTATATAGCATTACCGGATCGATCACCATGTACGTGTTCATAGCCGAGCTGCTTGAAGAACTCGTCCATCCTGGTTCGACTCGTCTCGTCATCGATCTCTACGCAGATCAACTCTGCGTCGACGGCACACCACGGAATCGTGCTGGCTATCGACCAGCTTATCCCCTCTGCATCTATCGTGACGAAGTCGTAGGGACCGGGGAACGATCCGAGCAGTTCGGGCGCTGAAACGGCGCGCAGCCACATAGGCAGGAACGTCGTCCCGTGCCGGCCGGCTGAATCACGCCATTGTTCAACGTGCACGTTATCCAGCGACGAGACGCCGAACCATTCACCAAGACTAGCCCAGAACATCCGGAATCCACCTTCCGATGCGACAGCACAGTTTACGCACATGATCTCGTTATGGTCACGATAATTCTGCAGTAGCATGGCAAACGTGGCTGGGCTTGGTTCAACCAGCACGCCGTGCCATCCCAGTTCAAACAGCCTGCGCGTGTTGCTGTACCGGATGCCATCGGATGCACCGATGTCGAGGAACCTGCCTCTGCGCCCGTCAAACCACTCGACGATGAATGCTTCTTCATTACCTTGTGAATACATCGTCGTTAGCCACGCTTCCCGAGCATGATATTTTCCTCCGTCTCGTATATCACGTTGAATCCATACCGTTCAGCAGCGGTACGGATCTCCGCTCGCGCGCCATCATGTTCAACGCAGATCAAGCTCGCACCAAATAGCGCCCAGTCCACGGACTTGAGCAGTTCCCAGCTTCCGCCCTCAACGTCGATGCTCACAAAGTCGAACGGACCGGGGAACGTAAGGAGGATGTCCTTGATCGTCACACGGCAGACGTAGATCGACTGGAACGGGACGCCATAGTTCTTCGCCCAAACGTCCCTATGCTGCTGGCTAGTACTGCTGAGCGCGTCATCGGTCGCCCAGAACTGCGTGATCCCACGCTCCTTGCAGACGGCTGCGCAAACCACGTTGACGTGGACGTTCGTCCTGTATGTCGCCATCAGCTTGACGAAGCACGATGGTGACGCCTCGACGCACACACCAGCCCATCCGTTCAGTGCGAGTGAATACACGTTAGAGAATATCATCCCGGTCCACGCGCCGATATCCAAAAACCTGCGCCGTCTACCCTCCGGGACCGGACGGTCGCGGAACCAATTGTACGCAACGCGCTGTTCACCTCGTTGAGAGTAGACTCCGTGGTTTACATCGACCATCAGAATGCCTCCGTCTCGAACTCGTTCCAGCTGTACCTGTGCAGAACCTTCGGTATGCGTGCCTGTACCTTCACGTGTTGGAGCACCTTCTCACACCAGGCCCAGTCCTCACCGTACTGGATCGCCGGAAACCTCTCCATCTTCGCCAACTCAGACCGCCATACGCAGCAGTGAAACGGCTTTCGACGAACGTCCTCCCACTGTCCATCCGGCCCTCGATGTGCCGGTTCGTTCTCGTATTCTATCCCGAAGCTGACACGAAACGGCTCGCCGTTCAGCGTGACGCTCTGATCGAAGACGATGACGTCGGCGTCCGGTCGTTCCCAAATCGTCTCCACGATGCTTTGGATGAAGTCATCTGATACGTCATCATCATCATCCGAGATAGATAGATACTTCCCGCGTGCAAGCTGTACCAGATCGTCTCGCTTCTCTCCGATGCTCCGACGCATGTTGTCGGTCCACGCGAGTATCTCGACCTCCGGGTATGGCTCGGCCTGTGCGCATAATCTGTCGAGTAGCGGTGCCAACTGCGAGCGCACGCGCGCCGGGATAGACGGTATCAGAAACGAATAGAGGATGTCTTGCCTTCCAATCACTCGGAGCCTCCAGTCATTGGTGGAGTCACGCGTAACACGTCGTCCTCAATCACGGCAATCCACTCTGGTCGTATGTCGGCGACGACGTCAAGGATGTCTCCGACGTCCGGCCACTTTGCCGTCGTGTAAGTCATTAGACGCATGTCGTCGGCAAGGATCACGCTCTTGCCAAGTCCCAGTGGAAGGAGTACCTCTAGCTCGCGCATCAGCGCGCACTCGTCGGGACTGTGCGCGTCTAGCCAGAACAGCGCCGGACCATCCGAGAGGAAGTCCTTCGCGCGTGCGCGGAGTACCTCCGGGCTATCTCCACAGATGATCTCCAAGTTGTCGAGACCATTGAACCTTTCCACGTTTTCGCGGTACATGTTGGCATTGATCTCGATGCTGTAGACCTTATCGAAGCAGTGACACACACTCATGATCATGTCGCCGGCGTATGTACCAGTCTCGACGAGTGTCTTGAGACCATACCTCTCGGCCATCTCCAAGACGACGCGTGCTTTGACATCGTGCGGCGGCCATCCCGGCCTTCCGAGACGGTCCCAGTTTCCGACTGGGTCTGGCATCATGCTGGTCAACTCGCTATCCCTTCTTCAGCCCCGGTGCCGGAGCATACCAGTACAGCGGGGGGTCATCCAAGAACGTCTCCGTCTTCAGCGCACTGGCGTGGAGCATGCTCATCGCGTAGTCCGTGTCTTCCCCGTAGTCCTTGCATGTAAACGGATGCTTCAACGCGATGCTTCTCCTGATCGGGTTCAGATGGTTCGGTGTCCGAAGGAATGTGCCATCCTTCGCGCGCGTATACTCCTTATACCGCAACGAATGCACGAAGGCGACCCAGTTCCCGTGCAACATAATCCGTCCCGTGATTCCGATACAGTCCTTACCCTGCTTCGTGGCATCCACGATGCGCGGGACGTAGTCGCTCGACACGTCGTCATCGTCGTCCACGAAGCACACGTAGTCTCCCTTGGAACGGTTGACGAGGACGTTGCGCTTGTGCCCTATCTTCATCCGTCCAGCGTCACGCTCCGAAATGATCTCGACCTCTCCGTGTAGGTGTGCCGTCAGTATCTGACCGCGCAGCTTATTGTAGAGTTGCTCGAATGACGTGCGGCGTGATTCCATCGTGGCTATGAGGACGGAGAGTCTCATAAGTCAAACCCCCTTGCCGCTCGCAATTCATACAGAGCCTTGTCCCTCCAGTGCTGCCGACTTCCCTTCTTGTACGTCTCGTCCAGCATCCCACCCACGTTCCCGGGATGTCTATGCTCGATGATGGTCCAGTCGAACCACGTCTGCTTTCCGAGTCGTTCGGCGACCGCGGTGAATTCATTATCGCACCACAACTCGCGAAAGTCTGGTTGATAAATATAATTTGTTCGGCTGTAATACTTCGCGCCAAGGATGGCCAATGTGTTGAGCTTTCTTCCAACGAACCCGTCGTTGAACCACAGCACACCGTCCGTATCCGGGTAGAGTCTTTCCATCTCGCTACAAATCACGCCGTCGTATCCGTACACGACCGGTATCATGTCGTCGCTCGCGAGTAGCATCACGTCCCACTCGTCGTACGGAGGCACGTCGGCGTTCACGGCCTCGACCTTTGTCCGATGCATCCCGTAGCTGTAGGTGAGGTTCGCTATTCCGTCGAGGCGCGCGCGAACGTCTGCGTTGTTCATCGTCTTGTCGTCATCGTTGAGCGTGACCACGAACCGTACCGGGAACCTCGCCGAGAGCATCGCTCGGTACTTCGCGAGCACCTCGAAGAACTTCTTCGGACGCCCGAGACTTGGGAACTTAACGAGCAGTCTCATCGCTTCTCACCGTTCAGCGCTTGCTTCTTCAGGCTACGCTCGTACCCGAGGTGTTCAGAGTATCCTCCCACGACTGCGAAGGGTATCTTCCGCTCGTGCATGACCTTGCTATAGTACCAGTCTTCGGTCCCGTCCTCCGTGATACCGAGACCGGTTGGCGGGAGACCGTACATGTCGAAGAACTCCTTGCGCATCACCCACGCCGCGCCGTTTGCCGTATCCTTCATGCGCACGTCTATCCCGTCGACCTTGATGATCTCGCGCGTCGGATGGAACTTCTCCTGTCTGCTATCGTTGTGCATCGACACAACCTGTACGTCGGTCCGTGCATTGAGGACGATCTGCGCGACCTTAAGCCAACCGGGCTTGACCTCCACGTCGTTGTCCACCCAGGCGAAGTAGTCGTGATGGTCCATGCGCAGAGAGTGCACGGCCTGGCATATCGCGTAGGACTTCTCCCACTGCGGGATGGTATCGACCTTGTTGCAGATGAGACGATGGATGTCTCCTCGTCTGAAGACGCGGTAGAGAACGTCGAGCGTGGCGTCTCGGCTTCCGTTGTCGACGACGACGAGTCTCTGGTCTCCGTACGAGTTCGTTAGGAGCGCGCGGACGCAGCGCTCCGTGAACTCCGGGCGGCCCCGGACGGTGACGAGGATGTAGGTTATCGGTGCGGCCATGCGCATCTCCGAAAAGGCACGGGAGGCAGGCAGGTGTCTCCGTGTGCTAGAGTCTCTCTATCGTCTTGCCGTCGTCGGTCATGAGGAACGCTGGCGTCGTATACGCCCAGTTAATGAACGGGAGACTTACATGATCTCCACTTACAGGTTTATGAAAGAGTGAAACATACTTACACCGCATTACCGGACATTTCTGCTCGTCTAACTCCGGGGTCGTAATACGTAGGAAGTCGTCTTTGATATCATGTGGTATATGTGATTTCGTATCGACAACCCTCAGTGCTGGCGCAAAGTTACCATCAGAGTTCTCTTTCATGAACAGTTCGAAGCTGCCTGGAGGATAGAAGCGAACGCTATCCACCTTGTCTACATAATCCCAACTGTCGTCCCAGTTCTTGATCTTAAACACCATCTCGGCACCTACCTTTCTGTCCTACCTATCTGCCTGCCTGCCTCCGCCTTGTACCACTCCACTGTCTTCCGTATCCCATCCTCTAGCGTCGTCTTCGCTTCCCATCCCAGCACGTCTCTCGCTCGCGACGTATCTAGGCAGCGCCTTGGCTGCCCGTCGGGCTTGCTGCTGTTCCAGAAGAAGCTTCCTCCGAATCCCGTCACCTTCGCCACGATTCCAGCGAGGTTACGCATCGTCACCTCGCGTCCGGTCCCGAGGTTCATAGGCTCCGAGCCGTCGTAGCTTCTGGCGGCGAGCACGATTGCCTCGGCGGCGTCCTCGACGTAGAGGAACTCCCTAGATGGCGCACCACTCCCCCATAGCTCGACGAAGCGCCCGTTCTTCTGCACGACATCGACGCACTTGCGGATCATCGCCGGGATGACGTGGCTGGTATCGAGGTCGAAGTTGTCTCCAGGCCCGTAGAGGTTCACCGGCACGAGGTAGACAGCATTCATCCCGTACTCTTCACGATACGCCTGCGCCATGACGAGCATCATCTTCTTTGCCAAGCCGTAGGGTGCGTTCGTCTCCTCGGGGTAGCCGTTCCAGAGGTCCTCCTCGCGGAATGGCGTCGGGCAGTGCTTCGGGTATGCGCAGACCGTACCTATCTGCACGAACTTCTTCACTCCGTGCTCCAGCGCGGCGTGCATGAGGTTGACACCCATGATCGCGTTGTCCCGGAAGAACTTCCCGGGCCGCGCCTGGTTCGCACCGATTCCGCCGCACACCGCGGCCAGATGGATGACGATATCGAAGCGTCTCTCGTCGTACATGTGTGCAACGCCTGACTCCGTCGTCAGGTCGAAGTCTCCACTACGCGGGACGAAGACATGTCCGCAATCCTTGCGTTCAAGTTCGGAGACGACGTGCTTCCCCAAGAAGCCGTTTCCGCCTGTGACGCAAACTCGCTTGCCGTGCCAAAAGTCAGACATCACGATACCAACCTAACTAGAGTAACCATCCCTAGAATCAGCGTGACTATCCCGACGACGACGGTCATCGATCTCGCCGGGAGTCTGCGAACCGTCCATACGGACGGGATGATGGACACAACCGCTCCACACACGAGCCACGGTGCGAGCGTCCAGTCTATCCCAGTCCCCACTATCCAATACGCGGCCAGACCGACGGCGCAGGTCAGCCCTTCCGCCAGCGAGGTGACTCCTATGGCTGCCTTCGTCTCCACGCCGGAAAGCATCTGTCCCGAGACTACTAGCGGGCCATATCCGCCACCGCTCATCCCCTTGTTCATGCTAGCGACGGCGCCGAGGACGCATATCTTCAACCAGCTGAACGGATATGTCTTGTTTCTCTTGACGAGTATCGCGATGCCGAGGAGCGTGACGAGCATTCCGATGTAGAGCTTCAGCCAGAACTTCGGAAGGTTCAACGCCAACGCCACGGCGACCACGACCCCGATGATGCTGAACAGTCCGAGGACGATGGCGACCTTGGAGTGCTTGCTGGCTCCTCCTAGCATCTTCAAGTTCACGTTTCCGGCCCTGTGATGTCCTGCGGCGGACAACAGCCCGGTGATCAGCTCAGATAGTAGAATGGCCGGAACCACCTGCAGCGGAGAATACCCAAACAGCAGCAAGACCGGCGTCAGGAGTGTTCCATATCCCATCCCGAGCGTCGAGTCTGTATACTCGGCACAGAACGCTATCAAGGCTATCGCGATTCCTACGCACACGTCCATCACGTCTTCCTTCCATCAAGTGACAACGCTATCGCTACACCTGCCGCACATAGGAGCGGCATCTCGTCGTTCACACCGCCGGTATCGACTACGCAATCGGCATCTTCCGGCGTCTCGTACAGCGCTCCGACCCCGGTGAGATTCGTTATCTCGCCCGCATCCGCCTTCGCGTAGAGACCCTTCGGGTCTCGGGACCGCAGCATGTCCATCGAAGCGTAGACGTGCACGAGTCGAAACCTCTCGGCTCCGATGATCGCCTTCGCGGAATCACGCATATCCTTCATCGGGGACACCGCTCCTACGAGGACGGTATGTCCGGCGTCTACGAACGCACGTGCCATCCGCGCGAGACGCAAGACGTTCTCCAACCTGTCCTCCGGGGTATGCGTCAGCTCCGGCCAGTACTGCGGTCTGATTATGTCGGCATCCAGCACTATGACGCTACAGCATCGTCTCTTCAACGCGCTCAGAAGTGTGCTCTTTCCGGCAGCCGGCGGTCCGGTCAGCCACACGACCACAGGATGGTCGTCTTGCTCGTCGAACCATTCAGACACGCCCTCTGGGACGGCGTCACGCCACGACGGGTCTCCAGCCTTACGCAGCCTCCGTATCTCGGTCCCGGAGATGACCTTCACGTCCTCGGGCAGGTCGTGCTCGATGATCTCGTAGCCGACGTCTCGACCGAGGTTGACGGACGCGATATCCGGCATGGCGAAGACCACTACGTCTTCATCATTATAGCAGTACTGAATCATCTCGACGCGGTCCTTCGTGGACAGCGGGTCGTGCTCGCTGACAGGTGTATCACGCACGCCTATGGCGACGGGCTTGCCGGCGTCGATTGCCTTCTGCACGAGGGCAGCGTGCCCGTTGTGGAATGGCTGCCATCGCCCGATGAAGAGCGATCTACTCACTTTGCCTCCCTCGCTGCCAGCGCTACGTCGGCGTCCACCATCCTACGTACCAACTCCTCGAACGTCACGCTAGGCTTCCACCCGAGTTCCTCACGAGCCTTTGTAGAGTCTCCCATGAGATCGTGAACCTCCGTCGGGCGCTCGTACTTCGGGTCAGTCTCTACATACTTGTGCCAGTCTAGCTCGGCGTATCCGAAGGCGACCTGGACGAACTCTCGCACGCTGTGGGACTCCCCGGTTGCCACGACGTAGTCTCCGGGGTCAGCCTGCATCATCATCCACATGGCCCGGACGTAGTCGGGCGCGTAACCCCAGTCGCGCCTCGCGTCGAGGTTGCCGAGGAAGAGCTTCGTTTGCGTGCCTGCCTTGATGCGACCGATAGCCCGGGTGATCTTCCTCGTGACGAACGTCTCACCGCGCCGCTCAGATTCGTGGTTAAACAGTATCCCGCATGACACCGGCATCCCGTACGCCTCACGATAGTTCACCGCGAAGAAGTGCGCGCAAGCCTTCGCGCACGCGTACGGCGACCGCGGATTGAATGGCGTTCGCTCGTTCTGCGGAGGAGGCGCGTTGCCGAACATCTCGCTACTGCTGGCTTGGTACACTCTCGGGTATGCGTAGTCCGGATACGCCTGTCGAATAGCCTCCAGCAACCGCATCGTCCCGAGCGCGACGACGTTCGCCGTGTAGACCGGATTCTCGAAGCTGACTCCGACGTGAGACTGCGCTGCCAGGTTGTAGACTTCCCTCGGACGTATCCTCGCGAGTAGTCCGGCCAGCCTCTGCCCGTCGGTTAGGTCTCCATGGTGGACGTGCAGTCTATCGAAGACGTGGTCGACGCGAGTGGTGTTGAACGTACTCGCGCGCCGGATGACTCCGTGGACATCATAGCCCTTCTCCAGGAGGAGCTCGGCAAGGTAGCTGCCATCCTGTCCGGTTAGACCGAGTATCAGTGCACGCTTCACTACCACGTCCTCCCGATCATGTATCCACTCAAGAACGTAATCAGAAACGCGGCTGTCAGTGTAATCCCTAGCACGGCGAGCGTGAATCTGTCCATCATCCTAGTAGCCTCCGGCCGTTGTTCACCTTGCCGTATATCCTGTCCCAACGTCTCGGGTCCTTTATTGGATGCACAACCTTGTGATACTCCATTGGATGAATCGTGTGTGGCGCCCCGTTTGGTGAATGTATTACCGGGCATGGTAGTAGTTTCCACCCCCGAGACAGCTGCCTCCAGCTGTATTCCACGTCCGTGAAGCACTGCTTGAGATACCTACTCATTCCACCAACGTCGTCTATCATCTCACGGCTTCGCAGTACGAACCCTCCCTGACAGTGGTTGATGCTCTCATCGCGCGCATGCTGCTCACGCCATTCCACGCTGATCATCTGCATGATTGATTCGTCAGGGAGAGCGCTCCGACACCAGACCGGCCATACGTCTCCGACGGACCCCACGCGCTCCTCGGACCGGAGCACGGCGAGGCAGTCCGACAACCAGCCGTCTGCACAGATGACGCAGTCACACTCGACGTGCGCGATCTCTCCGCCGCGCGCGAGCGCTGTAGCTACGTTGACGCTCTCGACAAACGTGCAGTCAGACGGGATTCGCACGACTCTCGTACTAGGGAAGAACTTCTCCGCGTGCAATGCGCACAAGTGCTCGGCGCCGTTGTCGACGACCACGACCTCGTGGTCCTCTGGTGTGTGACGCTGGATGGCAACCATAAGCCGTCGGAACAGCTCCATGTCTCGGTCGTATGTTGGGATGCAGATAGACGTCACTCTGGCAGCCTCACCTTCGCGTTCGTGCGGAGCGCGCCCGCGACGACGCCCCGCAATGACGGTGACATCTGGTTGCATAGCACGTTCAAGTCCTTCGGGAAGCACGCGCCGCCAAAGCCTCGCTTGCCATCCGGTCCGGGTACTTGGCTGAACGCACGGAAATCCTTTCCGTTGGCTTCGAGAACGTGTAGAAGGTACTCGCGGAACACGTCGTTCCATGCGTGGCGCGTGAGGTCTTCGTAGTGCGCGGCAAACTCGTTTGCCAAGGATACGTTCACAGCACACCACGCGTTGTGGAAGAGCTTGATCAGGCACGCCTCTGCTGGTGTGACGATGATGGTGGCTGCCACGATGCCGGCCTTAGCATACATCCGCTCGACGACATCGACACAGCCTCGATATTCGTCCCACACACCATACACGCGGACCTTCGCGCTGCGAAAGTCTGCGTCCGCCGTCTTCGCACGAAGAAACTCCGGGTGGATGATGTTGGCATCGTTCCCGCGAAGCTGGTAGTATCTCGCAGTCGTAGACCGCAGGCACGTAATCACACTATACGGTATACGGACGAGTGCGTCGTCGATGGCGCTCATGTCAAAATTTCCAGTCACCGGGTCATAAGGAGTCGGCACGCAAATGAACGCCACGTCCCCGGGACGCATCTCGTCGTAGAGCTTGAGCGTGTCCGGTTCCGCGACGTCGATGACGCGACTGCCTTCGAAGGCGCGCGCCATGGTTCCGCCGACGAAGCCGAGGCCACCGATGACGTAGGGGGTTGGTTCGTTTCCGGCCATCGTCACTTCTTCACCTTCACCTTCCTCATGCTCTCGAACGCTCTTTGGACTATCCCCGGCAGCTTCCACGTAACTCGCTCGACGATGCCGTCACCACACTCGCCGACCTTGTCCTTCCAGTTGTGCCACGACGCCATGCGCTGCCTGCGCCCGTCGTCCTTGCCGTCCCGGTTGAGGTAGAACTGGTGTTTCGCCTCCATCACCTCCATCGGAAGCGCGTGTCCGAGATGGTAGATGCAGCACTTCGGTACCATCTGCGCGCACATCTCGCTCTCGGACGTGTAATCCTTCGGAGGCTCCGTGCTGTTCTTCGTGAAGAGCAACTCTCCACTCATGCTCGCCGGCATGGAGTGATGATGCCAGTAGTAGCTTCGCCTCCACCAGCTCCATCGATAGTGCGGGCAGTAGCTCCCGTACGGCTCGACGGCGAATCCCCATCGCTGGCCGGCAGCCGAAGTCGCGCTGCGGTTCACCGGGTCGTCGTGTATCCAGTGCTCCTCGTCGTGCCAGAAGTTGAGCCATCTCGGCGATCCGAAGTTCACGCCGGAGTCGAACAGGTCCTTGAGACCGACCCACACCTCGTCTCCGTCGAGGACGAGCGAGTAGTTCCCGCTGGAGTGGTCGGCGCACCACTGGCGCATAACCTTCTTGTTCTCCCAGACGGCGCGAGCCTCGATGAATATCTTCTTGTCCGGGTCTGGGTATGCGCGTATGCGGTCGAGACTGCCGTCATCGATGTGGGCGGCCTCCGGACAGCGTCCGTACGCGACAACGATCTCATCGACGTGGTCGTAGACGCTCTCGATAGATTCCGGGACGAACCCCCAATATGCCAGCATCTGAGCAGATACGCTCTTGCGCTTCATCGCGTGGTGCGGTATTCTATCGACGCTCTTCTGCATCGCGCGCATTCCCCAAAGGCGGACGGCTTCCTTGGCATCGGGGTTGAGGTTCTTCTTCGTTAGCGTTGCGTAGCTATCAGGCATCCTTCGTCTTCCTTCGCAACACCTCGGCGACGGTTGCCTTGAACTGATCCTTGTCTCCCCACTTGCAGTAGATGAGTCTATCTCCGTAGATTTCTCTGAGGACCGGAAGATCGAATACAATGACAGGCGTGCCGACTGACATCGCCTCCATAGGCGTCATCCCAGCTCCCTCGAATAAACTCGGACTTAGCATCATCGTCGCACCACGCATCGCGGCGAACTTCACCTTGTCCTGTTGCCCACTGAAGGAATACATCTCGTGAAGACTATTCCGCGGAGGAGCGTTCGGCGGTCTCCCGAAGACGACGAGGTCCATCGGAACCTTCAACGACCAGATGGCATCGACGACTAGATCAAAGCCCTTATATGATACCGGTCTGGCAGAGTAGACCGCGTACGGCTTCGACGGCAACTTCGCTCCCGAGATGACGTTCGGGTCCGTGCTCCATCCCAGCGCGAACTCGTTCACGGCCGGAAGGAGAGGGTACGTTGGCGTGGCCGGCGGTTTGCCGAGCCACTCCAGGAGGTACTTCGCGCTTTCCTTCGAGTTCGCCATGAGCACGTCTGCCTTCTCGAACGTCCCCTTGTTCTGCTGTGACAGGTTCAGCTTCTTAGCATAATCTGGAACGAATTTCTCTACCCAATTTGGCGTCTCGAAGTTCATGCACGCCAGAGGTATCGTTGGATGCCGGCGCATGTACCGGAGAAGATCCATCCCAACGTCACCCTTGCTATCGGTGACGATGAGGTCGAGGTCTTCCGGAGGATTGCGCCTTCCCATGATGACGACGTTGATACCTCTCGTCTTCGGGTAGTCGCTCTCCCACTTCGGATTTGCGTTCGTGA
>Ga0307380_10002663_pt1 | contig 25100 bp, 20 predicted proteins | sample UN3MG_FD_202239 | JGI IMG/M metagenome (GOLD analysis project Ga0307380, IMG submission 202239) | Soil microbial communities from Risofladan, Vaasa, Finland - UN-3 | ecosystem: Environmental > Terrestrial > Soil > Coastal area > Acid sulfate soil | place: Finland: Risofladan, Vaasa | collected... | reverse complement strand
GTGCATAGACTTCTCCATCCATGCCCCAATGGACCATGGAGAAGTCTACACGATTCAACTATACCACGGAACGCTATAAGCTCAGAGGGTCACACGGCCAGAGGCCGTGGTTTAAGGCACATAATTATGGTGCCAGACTTATTAAAGCAATTGTTCCGGAAATCAGAGCGGCTTAAGAATTACTGTTCCCGCCGATGTATTCCGGTACAAGCTCCTTGATCTTTTGCACTATTTCACTGTGTGTTTGTGTTTTGGCAATAGTCACCAGCTCGTCTATACCTGCCCGAAGCCTGTCACGATCCATCGGAATATTTTTCCAAATACTGATTTTGGGATGCCTTGTGCGCTGCATGTCTTCGCCCTCAATTGAGAGCTCTTCAAAGAGCTTTTCGCCGGCTCTCGGTCCCGTAAAAGTGATTTCAATATCTTCTCCGGGCCTGATGAGTGTAATAAGTTCTCTGGCCAGGTCGACAATTCTTACAGGCTCGCCCATATCGAGTACAAAGATTTCTCCGCCTTTTCCCATTGTCGCCGCCTGCAGGACGAGTTGGCTGGCTTCTGGTATTGTCATAAAATATCGCTTCATTTCAGGATGGGTAATTGTAACGGGGCCACCTTCAGCGATTTGCTTCTTGAAAATAGGCACTACCGAGCCGTCAGAACCGAGTACATTGCCAAACCTCACAGTGACGAACTGTGTTTTGCTGGTCCTGCTTAGATCCTGAATGTACATTTCTGCAATTCGTTTGGATGAGCCCATTATGCTGGTCGGATTCACAGCTTTGTCGGTACTAATCATTACAAAGTTGGTAGTGCCGTGATTGTCTGCAGCATCAGCAACGATTCGTGTACCTACAATATTGTTTTTGATGGCTTCGCCGGCGTTAAGCTCCATCAAAGGTACATGCTTATGAGCGGCAGCGTGGATAACAACCTGCGGTTGATATTTTCCGAAAATCTCATCCACACGGGGTTTGTCTGTAATGTTGCAGATGAGCGTTTGAATCCTCACTGTAGGAAATTTCCTGCGTAATTCGCGTTCTATATAGAACAGCGGATTTTCAGCCTGCTCAATAAGCATAATCAGCTTCGGATTGAAACTGCACAGCTGCCTGCACATTTCCGAACCGATAGAACCTCCGGCACCGGTCACCAGAATTGTTTTATCTTTGGCAAAAGCTTCTATCAATGCCAGATCAAGCTGCACCGCTTCTCTACCCAACAAATCGTTTATATCAACATCTCGAATCTGAGAGACACGGAGCTTGCCGGAAGCGATATCTGTGATCGATGGCACGGTACGAAAGCGAATCCTGGTCCCCTCGCATACCTGGACCACACGTCTTAGCTGCTTGGGGCTCGCTGAGGGCATTGCGACGGCAATTTCTTCGATGTTGCGGTCTTCACAAACCTTCGGAAGTTGCTCAACAGTACCAAGGACCGGGATTCCGTGGATATGGGTGCCCTGTTTGACAGGGTCGTCATCGACAAAGCCGACAACATCATATTGCGCCACGGCCATACGGGGAATCTCCCGTAACAGAGCTTCGCCTGCGTTGCCTGCACCAACTATAAGAAATCTTTTCAGTCGTCCTGCTTCTGCAGTTCGAAATTCCTCATAGTATAGCCGTAAGGCTATCCGTAATCCGCCAAGTATAAAAACTGTGGCAAACATATCGGCTATACATACACCTTCGGCAGGTCTCTCCATACCCGGAGGCAGATTTGCACGAACGAAATCGATACGGCCCATTGCAAACCATAAAAATACGATAATCAAAGTGCTCGTTAGCGACGCTTGCAGTATCCCGCGAAGATCGGAAATCCCAACATAGCGCCACCAGCCGCGGTATTGCTTGAAAAGCCCAAAAACCAGCAGCTTGATGATAAGAAAAAAAAGCAGCAGTGTAGGATATAGAAGATCTACAAGCCAGCTCAGTTTGAAATGCATATTATTCACCACCAGGAACGAAAGCATCAAAGAGGCGGCGAAAGCAATTATGTGGGCAAGTACAATCAGAGGTCTGCGAAATCGAAGTATTGCAGTAGCTGGAGGAGTTGAAAATTCCGGAAGGTTTTGATTCTCGTTGTTTAAATGTGTATTTGTGTTTGTCTCAGGCATACTCTCTCAGAATTACAGTTTCCATTTGCCCTGCATACCTTAGGATATTTGCGCTAATAGCTTGTGACATTACTGATCTGAAGATGATGAATCCGGCTGCGATTCAGACTCCAACGCTTGCTGTTCTTCCTGAGGCAGGGGTTCAGGCGTAGTCGGCTCGACATTTGCTTCGCCAAAATATATATGAATATCCTCCAGAGCAGTATTGTCAACTTTCTTGCGCATAAGAGAATAGATTATTGTATTGGCAGAAAAATAGAAACTGATTATGAAAGAAACTACCAATCCGACAACGACCAGCAGGAATAAGTATATTAAAAAGGCTGCCAATGATTCCGTCCAGTTAGTTATTGACAACTCTGAAGAACCAAGCAAATCCTTAAATTCCGGCTTCGGCCAGATTGCCGTAAGCTTATTGACCTCTTGAACGCTGTTGTCAACCCAGAGGCCAAGCTGCAAAAACCAGCGGGTGGTACAAAGCAACAAAAAGGCAAAAAAACGGACGAATGTGTAACAAATTGAACCATAAACCGCAGCTATGACAGTATAAAAAACCATTCGCCAGGGCTTGGCATATACATAACTAAAGGAGCGACTTATCGCATCAAAGCAGTCGGATCCATCATAAGCCACAGCAGGGAACATCAGGTTGAGTCCAGCAACAGCTCCTATCAAAATGACCACTATCAGCACACCTGCAAACAAAGCCAAAGGCATACCGATACCCACTATCAACTCGCCCGCCCGTGGGATATTACCTATCAGCCCTAAAAGAAATATGAAAAAGCCTACGAAAATAATTATTAAGATCGGAGCCAACGGTGCTGTAAAAAAGCTTGTGAATTTTTTTGAGCTGAATCGCAATGCTTCGGTCAAACCTGGTTTTTCACCCCCGGCAAATTGCAAAGCTGCAATCCGGCAGATAGCACCGCCGGCGATGGAAATCACAGAAAGTGTTATTACAAAAAAGATGATACAATAAACAAAATGGTTTCTAAGTGCCCATTCCAAAGCCCTGAAGTAATCGGTAATATTTTCCTTCACACCGGAGATGTTTAATACGAGTACTGAATCTACTGCGCCCTGGAATTTCCCAGCGGAGAAGTGCCAAAGTGTGGAAAATACGCCGACGCCTTGCCCGTTTTGCTGGAATCCTTCGATGTACGACTTCAGCTGCTGTGAATTAGCCATATAGACATCCAACTCTGAGATTTTTTCCTGCGAACCTTGTGTAACAACAACAGTTTTGCTGAAGTCCATGATCCAGCCGGCCAGACATATAACAGCCAGTGCCAAAACAGTAATTATTAACTTAGTCGGTTGAATGGACATACGAAAGGCCCGGAATATTTTAGGGAAGAGTATATCGTCAAGTAATTGTGAGGATTCTTTTCCGCTGACCATTTTGTTTCCTTTCAAAAAGACCGCAATTTCGCTGGTTTTGTGAAAAAGCAAATGCAAATATATATAACGTATTATCGGTCGATTTCAAGAAATACTATAAGATTTTGTCTCTGAAATGTGCTGTTTACTGCTCGGCAAAAGGGGTAGAATTCGTATTGGATGGCTCGCCATGATCCTGAGATTGTGATTTGGAAATTATTTTGTACCTGGCATCCAACCAGGCACCCAAATCTATAAGTTTACACCGCTGGGAGCAGAAGGGGAAGAATTTTGCTTCTTTGGATTGCTCTTGAACTGATGATTTAAGGGGTGTATGACAGACTGGACATGTGTGTTTCATGCTAACGTTTATAATTCCGGCTCTGCTAATGAGCCCTGCTCCAGCATGCGGGCATATTCGACACAGTACCTGGCCCAGGGTTGAGCTTCAAGACGAGCTTTTGAAATCGACTTGCCGGTACCTTCGCAGACACCATAAGTCTTATGTTCTATACGTCCCAGTGCATCATCAATCTCTCTGATTATTTTCCTTTCACTATCCATCAGCCCCAAAGCAAATTCCTGCTCATAGTTATCGGTTCCAAGGTCGGCCATATGAATTGGCATACTGGACAAATCTCCGCTTGCATCCAGACGGGACTTTTTCAATGCTTCATCTTCAAATTCGTTTACATTTCTCAGTATTTCCCGACGCTTTTCCAACAGCACCTTTTTGAAACGCTCTCTATCTGAGGCTGTGATAACACGTTTCTTTCTTCGAGTTGAGCTTATTTTCTCTCTGGATGTCTTTTTGCGTTTTTGTGCCACTTGCTTGTCTACCTTTCTTACTGCTGAATCATTCTTTACACATCTGAGTGAAAAGATAATTATAACATTCTATGCCATGCTATGTATAGCAATTGTTTTATCAACTCCTATTCGAGCTTGAGAAGTATAGTCAGAATAAAAACGATATTCAAGCCAAAACACTTAGATGTATTTAAGCTCTTGTTAGACAGGCACTTACTGTCGTATATTGTTCGATCATTTACTGATTTGCCGGCTGTCTTTTGCTAATTTGCCCAGAGGAATGAAAAATTTTTCTCGTCCGACCTCACCCGCAAAAACCTCTACACCAAAGACCTTTTTGATTTGCTCAGGAGAAAAAACATCCTGGGTTTTACCTATATGGAATTTTCTATCGGTACTAAGCAGTAAAACTTCGTCACAATACTGATTCGCCAGGTTGATATCGTGCGTTATAACTACAATCGTTTTGCCTTTTTCGAGTTGTGCAGCCTTGAGCAAATCGTATATACCAACCTGATGTCTCAGGTCCAGAAAGTTTGTCGGCTCATCCAGGAGTAAAACCGGGCTGTCTTGTGCAAGTGCCCTTGCAATAAGAACCCGCTGTCTCTCGCCCCCGCTGAGGCTTGCCAGCGGCCGGGAAGCAAACCCAACCGTATCAGTGGCCTCAAGTGCCTCGTTGGCTATCCGTCTGTCAGCTTCGTTCTCAAATCCCATTGTTCCGTAATAAGGAGTTCTTGCCATTAAAACCACTTCCATTACCGAAAAGCCAAATACCGGCACAAACTCCTGCCTTACAACCGCCACTTTTGAAGCAAGTGCCCTCGTGCTGTATGATTCTATTGGCACTGCATCAATCCTTATCGTGTTGGATTTGGGTGTAAGAGTCCTGCACATCAGATTAAGCAGTGTGCTCTTGCCGACCCCGTTCGGACCGGCTATCGCCAGAAATGTCCCCGGTTTAACTTCGAAGCTAATATCTTTCAAAATCGTGCTTGTTGGAGTATAGCCGTAACTTAAGTTTTCAACTTCTATAATTCCACTCATTTTAGCCAGCTAACTTTTCTACTGTATTTAACCAATAAAATCAGGAAGAAAGGCCCTCCGACAATCGCCGTGACGACACCAACCGGCAACTGTGCCGGAGCAATGATGATACGCGCAAGGGTATCGGCAACTACCAGGAATATAGCCCCGACAATGCCGCTCAGGGGGAGCAATTGGCGATGGTCAGGCCCAAATACCAGTCGAACTGCGTGCGGAACGATAAGTCCAACAAATCCTATAAGTCCGCTTAGACTGACTGCAATAGCAGTTATACCCGCTGCGATTGCGAAGGCAATTGTCCGGACCCTTGCGGTGTTTATTCCCATACTCCTGGCATCATCTGCGCCGAAGCTCAGAGCGTTTAACTGCGGGCTTATATAAAATAATGCCAATATCCCTCCAGCTACACATCCGGCACCTACCCATAATGTAAGAAAATCCTCCTCTGTCATATTTCCCATCAGCCAGAATATCGTCGCATAAACCTGTTGGGCCTTCACTATCGATGTCAGGAACATAATAATCGCCGAGAAGAATGCGTTAACCACTACGCCTGCAAGCAGCAAGCCCGCCAAGTGAAACTTTCCTGTCAGCCGACCGATGAACCACACCAGCCAGACCGTCCCTAACGCTCCGACAAATGCGAAAACAGCTATCGGCGAGCGGCCCCATAGTGTCCAGTTCAGCCCGCTTATAACCGCGATAATCGCCCCTAAGCCGGCTCCACTGGATATACCTAATATGTAGGGGTCTGCAAGGGGATTACGCAAGAGAGCTTGAAAGACGACACCCGAAGATGCCAGTGCCGCACCGACTAAAGCGGCGAGAATTATTCGAGGCAGCCGGACCTTTACAAAAATCTCGTAGTCAGGATTTGCTACTGTCTGTGAACCGGCCCCGCCGAATACCGCTTTTAATGAAACGTCCTCGGTGCCAATCAACGAGCACGCAAACATCACTACCACAAGCACTGCAAGTGCCAAACCGGTCCTTACAATCAGCTTTTTCGGTGTTAATAATTGCGTCATTGTATCAGTTTCCAAAAAGCTCAGGCCTTAAACACCTTGCAATAGTTTCAACCCCCTCGTACAGTCGTGGCCCAAGCCGTGAGACTGTATCGCCGCGTATGACGTAAACACGCCTGTTCACCACAGCAGATAGATTCCTAAACTTACTCCAATGTTTTAACGCCTGGCCCTGCTGGACAGCCAGGTCTTCCCCGGTCATCGCCGGCTCAATTATAACATCGGCTCCACATGCAATGACCTGCTCAGCGCCAATTGGCGGATATTTATGCACCGTCGGTCCGATTGCATTTTCGCCGCCTGCAAGTTCAATCATCTCATTTACAAACGTATCTCTCCCGGCAACCCGTAAAGGCTCTCTTTGAACTACCCAGAGTACCCTGACTTTTGTCCGGGTGCCAACCAAAACTGAGAGCTTATCCAGCCTTTGTCTTATGTCGGTCACCAATGCATCGGCCCTGTCTTGCCTGCCGGTCGCTGAACCTATTTCTGCAATTACCTTGAAAAGGTGGCTTACCTTTTCAAGGTTCACCATCAAACTGCTATAACCGATGCGCTTCAACCGCTCAGCGAGGTTTTTTTGCTGCTCAAATCCAAGCGTAATAACCAGGTTCGGCTTAGCCGCTACTATTGCCTCAATATTCGGCTGCCAGAAGGTCCCCATTTTGGTTTTTTCCGCCGCTGCCGGGGGATAATCGCTATGAAGTGTAACTCCAACGATTTCCTTCTCAAGACCAAGCGCAAAAAGGATTTCCGTAAGATTCGGAGCCAGGCAAACAATTCTCTCTGGCCGCGTCGGCAGGGGGGGAGCATCGCGGTTTTGACCTTGCATGGAACCAGATATGGCAAATCCAACAGCCATCCAGCACGTGATTATAAATAATAGCCACAACCACTTATTCATCAGGTTCTCTTGAACTGCTTTTCCAAATCGGTTATCGAAAATTTTATTGTGGTGGGCCTGCCATGCGGACAGCGACTTGCAGACTCGGCGTTTTGTCTGTCCGATAGCAGTTGTTCTATTTCGCTGTCGGTAAGTTTTTGGCCTGCCTTGATTGCCGCCTTGCACGCTGCCATATTCAAAATCTCATCGAGCAATCTCTCAGCATCGAGGCCTGCATCCCTGTGCTCGAGCAAATCCATCAAATCCTGAACAAAATCGAGCGGCTGCACGTTCGACAGCAGGGTAGGAAACGCCTGAACAGCCATGGTCTTAGGACCAAATGGTACAAGCTCAATCCCCAATTTTTCAATCAGTGCGGCATTGCTTTTAAGCACATCGGCCCCGGAAACACTAACCTCAAAACTCTCAGGTATCAACAGTTTTTGCGACTGTAGTTTGTTTTGCCTTACCCGTTTGCACAAATCTTCATATATTACTCGCTCGTGTAGCGCATGCTGGTCGATAATTACAAATCCATCATCAGTTTGTGCCACAATAAAACTGTCGTGTATTTGCATGAATTTTCTATCGTATTGCGGTGATTTCTCACTTGAGACATCGCGCATCCTGCCGGAAGAGGCTGGGCTAAATCTAATTTGTTGCTGTGTTTGAACAGGCCTGTGCTTTTTAAAGAACTCTGCCATTGCATCGGTGATTTTTTGGTCCCTCACCAAAGCCGAGCGTGGCGATGTGCTTTCTTTGTACGATATTTCCGGCAGCTTCGCGTGAGTGTGGAGGTCTGTGCCCAGGAGCTTTTCCCGAAGAGCACCGAGGATTTGCGAATGAACCAGATTCGCATTATAAAACCGCACCTCAATCTTTGTCGGATGCACATTCACGTCATAGTCTTCGCAGGACATTTGAATGAACAAAAAGACGACAGGAAATCTATTAGGTTCCAACAGCCCGCGATATGCCTCTTTGACAGCGTGGGAGATGAATTTGTCGCGGATGAACCGGCCGTTTAGAAATATATATTGAAATTTGCTGCTCGTCCTTGAAATACTGGGCTTACCCATCAGGGCAAGGATATGCAATCCTTTTTCATTGTTTTCAGACTCAATAAGGTTTTCAGAAATACCGCTCGAAGGCATCGGGAACAGCTCAGCTATACGCCGGTGAAGACTATCCTGGTTCGACAACCGATAAAGCTCTCTGCCGTTGTGTATCAGTGTCAAATCCAGATTGCCATTTGACAGTGCTATGCGAGTAAACTGCTCTGTGATATGGCCCATCTCGGTGTTGGCTGTTCTTAAGAATTTTCGCCGGGCGGGTAATTTATAGAAAATGTCTCTGACCTGGATTGTCGTGCCAAAATCTGCGCTGCAGGGGCTGACATCGCTCTTATCTCCGCAATCAATCTCAACGCAATTGGCCCCGGCTTCATCTTTCGTTCTGCTTGTAGCCTTCACTTGTGCGACCGAGCCTATACTTGCTAATGCCTCTCCTCTGAAACCAAGCGTCGCTATACCATGTAAGTCTTTTGAGGTTTTGATCTTGCTTGTGGTGTGCGGGTCAAACGCGCGGGCGAGGTCTTCACCGTCCATCCCGCAGCCATTATCTGTAATTGAAATGAGTTTTCGGCCTCCATCTTCGACGGACACCGCTATTTTTGTCGCACCAGCGTCGATGCTGTTTTCCATCAGCTCCTTGACCACACTGGCAGGGCGTTCGATCACCTCGCCGGCCGCAATCATATTAATCATATTCTGGTCAAGAGCAGCTATCTGTCCCATTATTTTCCCCCATCCCCGGAAAGCGCATCTGAATATCCGATGATGAATGAAGAACTTCGAAATTCGAAGCTCCTTCTTCGATATTCATTATTCTATCAGGCTTTTGCCGGTCATTTCCTTTGGCTGCGGCAGGTCCATCATTTGCAGAAGGGTGGGGCCTATGTCGGCTAATCTGCCGTCTTGCCGCAGCTTGTTGCTTTTGTAGCGTTCATCGAAGACAATCAAAGGCACATCGCCAACCGTGTGGGCAGTGTGCGGCTGATTCTTTGGAGTATCCCACATTTTCTCGAAGTTTCCGTGGTCGGCTGTGATAATGGCGACCCCGCCCAGACTCCTGACTTTTTCCAGAATCCTGCCCACGCATTCATCCACTACCTCGGCAGCTTTAATCGCCGCGGCCAATATGCCGGTATGACCGACCATGTCCGGGTTGGCAAAATTGACAACTACAACGTCATATTTTTTCGAATCAAGTCTTTTCAGTACAACGTCGGCAACCTCGTAAGCGCTCATTTCCGGTTTTAAGTCGTACGTGCGAACTCGGGGCGAGGGCACAATTTGTCTGTCTTCGCCGGGAAATGGTTTTTCGGCGTAATCGTTGAAGAAGAAAGTGACATGCGCATATTTCTCTGTCTCTGCACAACGAAATTGTTTCAGCCCAAGGGAACCCCAATACGCTCCCAGGATATTTTTCATTTTCGCCAGCTTCGGAAATGCCACCGATGCCGGGATCGTCGCATCGTATTCGGTCAAACATACGAAATAGATATCCGTTTTGGCTGTTCTGGGAAAATCTTTGAAGTCCGGCTGAACAAGTGCCCTTGTGATTTCCCGCGGCCTGTCGCCGCGGAAGTTGAAGAATATTACACTGTCGCCATCATTGATCGTCGCTATCGGCTCGTCGTCCTCATTGATAATGCAGGTCGGCTCGATAAATTCGTCGGTCACTTCTTTTTCATAGCTATTGGCAACCGCCTCGGCTGCGCTGGCTGCTTTATTACCTTTGCCTATCCTCATACATTCATAGGCCTTTTGCACTCGATCCCACCGGCTGTCGCGGTCCATAGCGTAAAATCTGCCCATAACTGATGCGATTTTACCAACTCCTATTTCCATGGCCTTTTTTTCGATATCGGCTATGTAACCTGCTCCGCTGTCCGGCGGCGAATCCCGGCCATCCATAAATGCGTGAATAAAAACATCCTTGACATCATTTCTTTTCGCCAATTCAAGCAGACCGTAAAGGTGGCCCAGGAGCGAATGCACACCAATGTCACTGCATAAGCCCATAATGTGCATTTTGCCGTTATTCTTCTTTACAAATTTAATAAGGTTTAGAAACTCCTGATTTTCGAAGAAAGATCCATCCTGAATAGTCTTGCTGATCCTCACGGATTCCTGCGGGACGATTCTGCCGGCGCCGATATTTTGATGTCCTACTTCACTGTTGCCCATTGTACCATTCGGCAGGCCCACGTCTTCGCCACTTGTATGGATAAGGCAATTCGAGAATTCCGCCATCAGCATATCATCCACCGGCGTGTTCGCACATTTAATGGCGTTATATGCATCTTCGGAGCTGTCAGGGTTATAACCCCAGCCATCACGGATGATTAGTACAAAGGGCTTGTTTTTCAAATTTACCTTCCGTTTCGCCATAAAAAGGACCTTTCAAGCAAAAGTAACAAAGACGAGGCATAACCTCGTCTAAAGCTTATAGTCAAATCTGATTTGAACATAGTATAAAGTCACGTTCAAAGTGTCAAGTATTTATCCGGCAACTATCAGGGCTGCTCAAGAGATTCTGGAAAAGTTTTTGACAGCGACACTCACTTTGATATAATCCCTCCGATTGAAAACAAACATTGTACGGTTATTACGGATAGTTAATACGATATAAACTGCGATTATGACGGAAAAAAGGACAGAAAAAAGTAACGCCCGGATGAGCTCAATCCGGGCCTTTTTAAAGCATCACATGAAGATGCTGCCGGACTCAAAAGCTCATTTTATATTCTGGTCTTTAACGGCAGGGGGATTGGCGCTGGATTTATGGACTAAAAAGGTGGTTTTCGACCGGTTAGAGCCCGGAGAGATCCTTCCGGTTATCGATGGATTCCTACAATTAGTAAGGGCGCTAAACAACGGCGCCGCTTTTGGCTTGTTTTCCGGTAAATCCTATTTCTTGACAGCAACTTCAATTATCGCATTGGTAGCAATCTTTGTGGTTTTTCTTTTTGGCGGAAGTCGGCATAAATTAGTCCATATTGCCCTGGGCCTTTTTACCGCCGGTGTCTGCGGCAACCTTTATGACAGAATTTTTAATAATGGCTCAGTACGCGACTTTATCGATGTTTATTACGGCGAAAACTTTAACTGGCCTGCTTTTAACATCGCGGACAGTTTACTTTGCATTGGGGTTGGGCTGCTGATTATTTCGACCCTTCTTACTGAGATGCCTGCTCGAAAACATGATCAGCAACATAAATAGGCGCATTGGTCGCAGCGCCAAGAGCAACCGCATCGGAAGGGCGAGAGTCAATTTCAATTACTCGTCCATCCAGGCTCAGGTGTATCTTTGCGTAGAATATGTGCTGGCGCAAATCGTTAATAACTATCTTTTCAATCCTGGCACCGAGATTCTCAATTACATTTGCTAATAAATCATGTGTCATTGGGCGGGCGGGTTTGATGCCTTTTAGCCTTCGGTCGATTGCAAGAATTTCAACTATGCCGATAACTATGGGGAAACTCCGATCGCCGTGACGCTCTTTCAGAATAATAACCTGCTGTTCGGACATCTCGTTTATGATTATACGCGATAATTCAGCTTCCATTTCCATTTCAGCGCCACCTTTATCCTGGAGATGAGCACATGAGCGTAAAAATTCACTCATCCACTCATCTGCTATTTTCTAATTCCGAAAGGTGTTTTTCAACGGTAATTAATTGTTCTGTAAGCTGGGCCAGTTTGTCTTGAGCCTGAGCTACAACCTGAGGTTTGGCCTTGGTAACAAAATTCTCATTAGCCAGTTTAGCCTGTACCGCTTCTTTGGCTTTTACTATTTGCTGCTTCTGTTTCTCGAATCGTAGCCGTTCCGCCTGGGGGTCGATTGCACCATGGACATAAACCTCTGTTATATCTGCAATAGCGACCGCTGCATTTGCAGGCTTGATAATTTCTGTCCCGGCCTCAAATTCCTTAACACCGGCCAACTGACTTATGAGTTCTGAATTTCCGTTTAGAATATCAACCGTTTCCTGCTGCGACTTCGCCGATACAACTAACAGCTCCTTTGGGGCTATATTTCTATCATTTCTGATTTCCCGTATAGTCCGAATAACAGCTTGTACAATTTCAATCTGTTTCTCAGCTTCAGGTTCATTCAGTGATTCAATCTCCCTGGGCCATTGAGCGATTATTAATGCCCGGGAGCTTTTTACTTTCGTCAGCCCTTCAAGCAACCTGACCGGAGCAACCTCATTGAGTTTCTGAAAAATTCCCTCGGTGATAAACGGTACAAACGGATGCAATAACCGCAAAGTCTGGTCCAGCACAAAAGCCAAAACATTCTGGGCAATCGGCTTGTTCTGCTCATCCTGCATTCTGGGCTTTGCCCACTCAAGATACCAATCGCAAAAATCGTTCCAGAAAAATCTGTAAAGGCCTGCCAACGGCTCGCTGTATTTGAATTCATCCAGGGATCTGGTCGTTTGGGCGATTGTCTGCATTAAGCGGGAAAGAATCCATTTGTCGGTAATATCCATCTTTTCAGGGTCGAATTTGTCCGGGGCCACTCCCTCAAGATTCATTAGGGCAAAACGAGAGGCGTTCCAGAGCTTGTTACAGAAGTTCCTGCCAATATCGAACTTCGGCGATGTATTGGCCTGGCGCCCATCGGGCAAAGTCATTGTAGCAACAGGCATCCTGATATCCTGCGTATCTGTGGTCATGCTGGCCAATGTAAAACGCATCGCGTCGGCACCATGACTGTCGATAGCCACCAAAGGGTCAATCCCATTGCCCAGGCTCTTGGACATCTTGCGTCCCTGACCATCCTGTATCATAGCGTGAATGTACACGTCACTGAATGGAATATCGCCGGCACAGTACTGTCCCATCATTACCATACGCGAAACCCACAATGTAATAATTTCGCGCGCAGTGCAAAGCACATTGCCCGGATAGAATGTCTTCAGCTCCGGCGTATCATCCGGCCAGCCCAGCGTGCTAAACGGCCACAGCGCCGAGGAAAACCACGTGTCCAAAACATCTTTGTCCTGTGTCCAACCAGCAGTTTCGAGCTTTTTTTCAATATCATCATTTCCAGGCTTAATGCTACTGTATGCTACCGCGCCTTCATCAGAATCCCTTATGACCGAATACACCTTATCAGTAAGCTCTGGAAGCTCAGTTTTTAACTGACTTTTTTCACCAGACTTCGACCATACAGGTATTCTGTGTCCCCACCAGAGCTGTCGGCTGATGGGCCAGTCGCGGAGATTTTCCAGCCAGGCTTGGTAGGTTTTGGCGTAACGCTCAGGGATAAAACGCAGCCGGCCGTCAAGTAACGGTTTGAGGGCCAGACCGGCCAGGGAATTTACCGGCACATCCGTGCCCTCGATAAGCCCTTCGCCGAATTTTTCTGCCAGATGCTCGATAGGTTTCTTTACAGCGATGTACCATTGGTCTGACAGATACGGCTCGATAGGCACATGGCTGCGATAGCTGTGTCCGACTTCATGGGCATATTCGCGAACGTCTTCGAGCAGATTTTCCTGCCGGAACCATTCAACGATGGCCTCACGCGCCTCGAAGCGGTCCATCCCGAGCAAAGATTGCGCTTCCGGCTCATCGGCATCTTCCCAACCATACTTGTCGCTAATCGAACCATCCAATGCCATAACATTGATGACTTCCAGTCCATGCCTCTGGCCAATCTCCCAGTCATCCGGGTCATGTGCCGGTGTAACTTTCAAAAAGCCGGTCGAGAATCGTGCCTTTTCATCCTCACTGTCAGGATCGGGCAGAACGACGTGTTCATCGGCTATGATCGGAATAATGCGGCCCACAATCGGCAGCCGAACCTTCCTGCCAAGCAGATACTCGGCACGTTTGTCTTTCGGATTCATCGCAACGGCTGTATCGCCGAGCATTGTTTCCGGGCGAGTTGTGGCGACTGTGATGTGCTCAACCTGTTCTCCCTCGATTTTAACCGGCTCGACAAGCGGATACCTCATATACCAGAAATGTCCCTGAACCAGCTCATGCTCGACTTCATCGTCTGCCAGCACCGTCTGCGTGGCCGGATCCCAGTTGACTAACCTTTTGCCCCGATAAATCAGCCCGTCCCTGAAGAGCCTGAAAAACGCGCTGCGAACGGCCTTGACGCACATTTCGTCCATCGTAAACCGCGTCCGCTGCCAGTCACACGAGCAGCCCATCGCCTTCAATTGTTCGATAATGCGGGCTTCATATTCGTCTTTCCAGGCTTGAACACGTCCTACAAACTCTTGTCGCTCAAAGTCAGTACGTCGTTTTCCTTCTTCCGAGAGTATTCGCTTCTCAACGACCGTCTGGGTGGCGATACCGGCGTGGTCGGTACCCGGCATCCAAAGCGTGTTATACTCCTGCATCCGACGGAAACGAATCAGGATGTCCTGCAATGTGTTATTCAGTGCGTGTCCAAGGTGCAGCGGTGCCGTAACATTGGGCGGAGGGATTACAATCGTGTAGACATTTTCACCATTTCCGTCAGCTTGCGGTTCGGCGTGAAAATAAAGGTGCGAAGACCATATCTCATCTGCCTGACGCTCTATTGTTTTGGGCTCATAAGTTTTCGAGAGTTGCTCACCCATAATTTACCCGATCTCGACAATTGCTAAAAAAATTCCGGCACAATATATTGGCCGGAATATTATCTTAACAAGAAAGAACATTGATGTAAAGTGAACAATTAGACACAAATCAATTGTTTCTGCCTGCTGTCTTGATAAGTAGTTTTGTGCTTTTGTTGGTGCTAATCGAGATTCATCGTCATCAGGAACTCTGCGTTGGTTCTTGTCTTGACGAGCCTGCTCTTGAGCAGTTCAATTGCTTCGACCGGATTCAATTCACTCAGAACCCTTCGGAGTCGATATACAAGCTTAAGCTCTCTCGGATCGAGCAGCAGTTCTTCGCGTCTGGTTCCGCTTCGGCTGATGTCTATGGCCGGCCAGGTCCTTCTGTCAACAAGACGCCTGTCAAGGTGTAATTCCATATTTCCCGTTGCCTTGAACTCTTCAAAGATTACCTCGTCCATTTTCGATCCGGTGTCAATTAATGCAGTTGCGAAAATAGTCAGAGAACCTCCCTCTTCGACATTTCTTGCAGCGCCAAAGAATTTCTTGGGCATCTGCATCGCACCGGCATCGACACCACCTGTAAGGATTCTGCCTGAGTGGGGCATTTCGGTATTATAAGCCCGAGCAAGGCGGGTTATTGAGTCCAGCAGGATTACTACATCTACGCCGTACTCGACTAACCGCTTTGCCTTTTCTATCACGACCTCTGCCACCTGACAATGACGTGAGGCCGGCTCATCAAAAGTCGAGCTGATAACCTCAACGTCATCAGCGGTTTTCCGCGCCATTTCCGTAACTTCTTCCGGCCGTTCATCAATAAGAAGCACTATTAGTTTAACGTCGGGATGATTTGTGCTCATTGCGTTCGCAATCTTTTGCAGCAGAATCGTCTTGCCGGTTCGCGGCGGTGCGACTATCAAGCCACGCTGACCTCTGCCTACGGGCGTGACTAAATCAATTATTCTCATATTCAGTTCTTCGGCCGAAGTCTCAAGTATAAAACGCTGTTCCGGATGCAACGGCGTCAAGTCGCTGAATACAATTTTTTCCGCAAGGTTATCGGGATTCTCAAAGTTAATTGCTTCGACACGAAGAAGAGCAAAATACTTTTCCGAATCTTTCGGCGGCCTGATCTGACCAGATACGATATTTCCTGTTCGCAGGCCGAAACGCCTGATTTGAGAAGGTGAAACGTAGATGTCATCCGAGGATGACAAATAGTTGTAATTGGGATTTCGCAGAAATCCGTAACCATCCGGCAGCACTTCCAGCACGCCTTCGCCGTACATCAGTCCGTTCTGGCGAATACGCTCCTTCAGAATTCTGAAAATCAAATCCTGCTTCTTTAACGCGCTATATTCTGTGATACCTTCGTTTTTGGCAATATCATGCAGATCTGCGACGGTCAGTTTCTGTAAATCCGTCAAATACAAGTTGCCTTTCTTAACCCGCTCGTATTTAGCGTGGGTGGATTCTTCCTCAGTCTCTTGGATTTTCTGGGCTTCGTCCTCGGTCTCGACAGCGGCAATCTCCTCATCCGTAGCGGTAGCTACGTTATTCTCTGCCTCTGTTTGCTCTTGCTGTTCGGCGGCTGCTTGCTCTTCGACTGCCTTTCTTTTTGAGGTCTTACGTTTTTTACTTGTCTTTTTTGCTGTTTTTGCGGCTGCTTTAGCCATCATTACTCCTTTTCCATTTGTAAGATACTATCATTACCTCTGTGACACTCGTGCCCACCAAAAAGGCGATGGAGGTATAATTCCGCAGGATAATCTTCCCTAAGGAATTCAATTAGATTTGATCTTCGAATAGTTGAAATAAAACCTATATATTAAAAACGGGCATCACTATATTAGTGACCTGTAAGAAAACCCGCTTACCCATTATCCATAATGTAAGAAAAAATATCAGTGACCTGTCTGACTAATGTTGTGAAGCCAGAATTGTTTTCTACCGTATTATCGGCGAGGCTAACCTTATTGTCCAGAGAAATCTGAAAATTTTCTCTAATTTTAAGCTGATTTTTGTCAAAACCCATTTTTTTTGCCCTATCAGCCCTTATTTTTCGCCTGCAATCGACAAAAATTAGCTTATCACATCGCTTGTCCCAGCCGACTTCCACCAATAACGGCATATCCAGCACGATTGCTTTGACTTTATTTTGGCGACTATATTGCTCAATAAGCTGCTCAACACGCGACAGGACAAGAGGATGAATTATCCTGTTCAACGATGCAAGTTTATTATAATCAGCAAAGGCTATATCGGCAAGTTTCTTATGTTCGATTCTCCCCGTTGAATCTAAAATAGCCCTGCCAAAAGATTCCACTATTTTTTCTTTAACAGTTTTTTTATCGAGCAGCTTGTGAGCGATTTCGTCGGCATCAATAACCTTGCAGCCTAATTTTGCAAACTCAGCCGCTACAGTACTTTTGCCTGACGCGATACCACCCAAAATCCCGATAATTGGTTTTTTCCCGATAGTACCCACAGTTGAGCAATTTAACTGTTCTGTAGCAACCAGTCAAACTATTTTGCTATTTCAATCGGGTCTCCATCATTTTATAAAGACATACTCACCTCATGCAGTGCCTCCATAAGCACCCATATTTATGCGTTGACCGTGCGTCAATGGCTCGACCGTCCAATCCGAATCAGGATCGCCGGCAATATTCTCAGTCAGGAAGTGTTTTATAAGAAAAGTCAGCTGATTTTGTAAAGACTTTCTGCTATTTTCTGGTGGGCGGCAAACCCGGCAAGTAAAAGCAAATTTTGTATAAGTGAACTCAGCACGCACTGGCGCGGCGAATCGAAAAAAGAGACAGAATTCACGAGAAATGAACTTTATTCGGTGTCTTTCGCAGGACGTTGAGCAGATAGTCTTTCACTGCTACATTCCAACTCATGTTTTTGGCCAGTTCGTAGCCGGTCTGAATCATACTTTCAATTTCGGAATCATTTTTTGGCAAACGAGAGCATACTTGCATTGCAACCTTTTCGCTTTGAGCTGCCTCTATGCGGTCACGTACAGAACGGTCGATCTGGAGCAAGTCTTCGATGTCGACATATCCATGGCTTTCCATGTTGGTGTAGTCCGCGATAATAACATTTTTGACATCTTCTGCGCCGGTCACGTCACGCAGGAAACCTAAACACCCGCAAACACTGCTAAAGACACATAGCCCGCCGAAAGTCAGCGGTTCAAGCTGGGCGATTCCGAAAGGTTCGTAAATGCTCTGGCCAAATTCGACATCACTTCCCTTGCGGATATCCATAAATTCCATATCTTCCGGCATCCTACGGCCACATCTTTGAGGCTTAAAGCCGAACTGGTTGATGAAAATGATCTTTATATTCCTGCTTCTGGCGTTGAACTCCTGCACAGCCGTGTAGTAATTCGCCTCCCCACCCGACAAATCCGGCCAGCCTTCCCGGTGAGCGACAGGCCAATTATATGTTGATTCCATATTGTAAATGTCGCCGCTGCGCCGCTGTGATACTTCCGTCGAAAGAACGAACAGCACTCCTGTTTTTCCCTGGGTCCTGAACTCGCTTTCTATATGTTCAAGCACGCGCAAATCACGCCACATTCCCTTGCTTCGTACCAGTCGTGTTACGTGCGTGAAAACAAAATCCGGTCTATAACCCAATAGATTTTCACAATATCGCTGTAGCTTTTCTTTTGATGCAAGCTTCTCATCAACACTGATTTGATACGCCGGGATACCGTTGTAAACTATATCAATTTGGGCAGTTTCAAATTCCGGTGCAAGGAAGCGCAATTCATCCACGACATAATCGCCTACTGCGGATATGCGGTCACAGTACTTTGAGGCCTCTACAAGAGCGTGCTTGAAGTAGGTGCTCTGGTCGCCGAAGACTTCGTTGACGTAAAGTATTTCATTGTGAGCCTGTTTGATGACGTTATAGAACATCGTATCGTGCCCGGGATGCTTTTCGACAATACGACGCATCGTGGCTACTTCGTGAGCATAAAAAACTGTTCTAAAATCACATTCTGGTTCGAGAATAGCCGCCAATGCAGTTGGCATCCCCATAAACTCGTGTGAAATAATGACCGTCGAATCTTCCGCTGCACCGATTGCATTGAGTACAGCAATCGCCACCGGTGCCAATCTTACATATTGCTCATATTCCCATAAATTTTCGTATAAATCGCTGCGAATTCCAAATTCCTCGAACAGGCGCCTCTTGAATTCGTTAATCGCCCCCTTGTCCATATGTTTCACATCTACCAGCACAACCTCAGGTGAGCTTTTTATGCCCGTTTGATTGTCAACAAATGTTCGTCTGCCGTAAATGATACCGGTATTGTAGAAATCTTCGATCTTTCGAAATGCCGGAGCATATCCTGTGTTTACAAAGCCGTCGATCGATGAGTAGAGCACCTCACTATTTTCACCGAGCCGTTCCAAGACAGAACCTTCAGTGGTAAACAATGGGCCAACAAGTATTGAACGTTCAATTGCGTTAAGATAAGACTGGCAGGTGAAAAAGCCATGGAGGACAGCGCCTATACCACCGACTTTATCCACTGTTTCATGGGTAACATGTACTGCTGTTGTTCCACTGGTCATCCTAAATTTCCCTCCAAGCATAATCTGGGGTTGGGTCAGGTTGTTTTTTACTTTTCCTAAATAAAATATAAGAAACAATTTCATCACAACCAAATTGGAAAATTTCGGCAGCCTGTTATTTTTGTAGACCGAAAAAAACACCTGAGACTTGCTTATTTAAGGCATTCTTGGATGTGTTTGTTTGGATTCGGAAATTTTTCCGGATCAGCTTATTTTATTTCGCAACGCCCTTATTGCGCCTGAAAGCATTTGCTGGGGAATATCAGCCAATTCCGGTTCGGGTATCTCACTTAGCGCTATCCTATCGATAATCTTAACTACCTGAGCACGATGAGGAGTTATCAAAGCTGCCGTTCCCTCGGCTTCGTCCAATTCGCTGTTAGCCATTTGCCGAAGATACATAATTACCTGTTTCGTCAATTCTCTTTCGCTCATCTCATAGACCACCCCGGCAGGCTCAGGCGGTCCATCGGGAATCTCTCTTTCCTTCAGTATGTCTTGTGTCAGCTTGTACGTTTCGGCCATTAGCTGCTTTTCTCTTTCCAGGTCGGTCATATCTAACGGCGCAAGTTTGAGTTCTTCGTCAAAGTCCATACTGGGAACATATAGTTTGTTTTGACATGCCGGGCATTTACCCCATTTACCACCGGCACTGTCAGCCGCTTCTATCTTTTTGCCGCAATACTCGCAATGGAATATTATCGCCATTTTAGCACCTCTTATTTTTTATCCTGACTTCCATCTTCGGTCATCTTTCATCCGCTCCCTGCACACGCTTTATATTCTGCAACTACTTCAGTGGTTATTCCGCCGCGAGGCGTAAATCGGGAGGCAATCTTCATCCAGCGTGGTTTACACACGCTGCTTAAATCATCTAATATATCATTTGTAAGAGCTTCGTAATAAATACCCTTATTGCGGTAGCTTTGCATGTAGAACTTCAGGCTCTTGAGCTCTATACACAATTTATCGGGACAGTATTCGACGATGATCTCGCCGAAATCAGGCTGGCCGGTTCGAGGACAAACACTCGTAAACTCGGGACATCTGATTGTTATACGATAATCTCGCTCGGGATGGGGATTATCGAACAATTCTATTTCTACCTGTTCACTCATTGCAAGGCCCCTGTCATAATTCCTGTCCTGATAATATAACCTAAATATTTATTTCACACAAGCAGTAATCAGTCGCAGATAAAAATAAAAAAAGCTGCCCGTCAAAAAACACATGAATCTCTGATTTATTGTTTTTTGACAGCCTCTAAAAAAGTCAGTAGAATGCTGCTGTTGTTGGAAGGTTTTCCAGCCCAACTTTTCTTGCGAAATCGCCCGGTAGGGCAAAAGGGAGATTATGAAATGGAATCTAATACCACAATTCTGAACAGGCGACAATTTTTAGCAGTTTTAGGCACAGCCGCAACGGCCATTACCTTGCCATCCTGTACCTTCGCTGCCAATGCCACCGCCAAAAACAACAGGCCGAATTTTGTATTTATTTTTGCCGATGACTTAGGCTGGGGAGACCTGGGCTGTTACGGCAATCGCCAGATAAAAACTCCCAACCTGGACCGACTCGCCGAAAAAGGATTGCTGTTCACACAGTTTTATGTCAACGGCTCCGTTTGCTCACCCTCGCGAACGGCTATTATGACCAGTCATTACCCGGCACGCCACCGTGTTCATGGTCATTTCGCAAGTCACGAACAGAACGAGGCTCGTGCCATGCCCAACTGGCTCAACCCAAAGGCATATACAGTCACGAGAGTACTGAAAAATGCAGGCTACGTAACAGGACATTTCGGAAAATGGCATCTCGGTTCCGGCGTAGGTGCTCCCGGCCCGGGTGACTATGGTATTGATGAACATTGCACTGTGACCTCAAACGGCCCTCAGCTCGAAGGCCAGAACGATCCTTATTTCAGGGCCAAATCTACCGCTCAAATAGTTGACAAAACGATTCAATTTATCGAGAAGAACCATGACAAACACTTCTATGTAAATGTCTGGATGCTTCTGCCACACGCAACACTGCATCCCACCGATGAACAGATGAAACCATACCAACGATATGCACCACGAGGTGTTCCCTACAAGGGTGCAAAGCAGATATATTACGCCTCGGTTTCCGACCTGGATAAGCAAATCGGCCGGCTGATTAAGAAAATCGACGAACTGGGCCTGGCTGACGATACTGTCATCGCCTTCTCCAGTGACAATGGTCCCGAAGACTTCGATATTGGCAATGCCGTCCACAGTGGGATTGGCAGCACCGGTCCGTTTCGCGGACGAAAGCGAAGCATATACGAGGGCGGCGTCCGCATGCCCTTTATTGTCCGCTGGTCCGGACACACACCGACCGGCAGGGTGGACAACACGACCGTTATAGCTGGCGTCGATTGGTTTCCTACTGTTTGCGATTTAGCCGGCGTCAAACTTCCCAACGACCTGAAACCTGACGGTGAAAATATGTCGCAGGCGATTCTGGGCAAACCAAGACAACGCAACAAACCGTTGATGTGGGAATGGCGTTTCCGAGTCTTCGGTGACATGGTTCATAAATGTCCAATGCTTGCCATTCGCGACGGACAGTGGAAGCTGCTGATGAATCCCGACCACAGTCGTATTGAGTTATATAATATCCCCGCAGACCCGACAGAATTGGACAATGTTGCTGTTCAACATCCCGATGTTGTAAAAAAACTCTCTGAGATGCTGCTGAAATGGCAGGGGACTTTGCCGCCCGGAGTTGTAGAGCAGGTGGCCGGTTCAAACGCCTATCCCTGGCCGGAAAACAAATGAAAAATTTAAGGCATATTTTTTCACGAACGATTTTACGGTCTGCCATGATGCAGAATTTGCAAAATCCGGGGAAAACTATTGTATCGAGCCGATAGCCCAGAACCATTTGCCGTTTTGGTGGCTCAGCGGGGCACAGTTAATATCAACTAATCTTGTGATGAGTTATTAACTCTTTGGAAGGAATCAGGAAATGGCTAAGAAATTTATTACCGGACTGCTGGTTGGGGTGACACTTTTATCGCTGTCGGGTTGCGATACTTCGGGCGGGACCAAAGAGGTCCGGGAGGCCAGGGAAGCCGAAGTGGCCAAAGAAGCCAAAGGCCCCGAATTCGTCCTGCGTGTGAACTGCGCCGCCTCTGAGCCGTACACCGACAAAGCGGGCAACGAATGGCTGCCCGACCAGTATATGGAGCAGGGCAGCAAGTGGGGCGCTGTCGGCGGCTCGACCGTTGAACGTGGTGACTTAGGTATTGCCGGTACTGATGCGCCAAAGATTTACGAGACCGAACGCTATAGCATGGAAGCGTACAAGTTTATGGTGCCCAATGGCAAATATGAGGTACGGCTCCACTTTGCTGAAACGTACAGCGGTATAACGGGTGAAGCCGAACGCGTTTTCTCGGTGACCATCAACGGACAGACCGCCCTGAAGGACTTCGACCCATTTAAAGAAGGCGGCGGATTCCAAAAACCTGTGGTTAAGAAAATCGAAGGCTTGGCCGTAACCAACGGAGAGCTGGTTATCGAATTCACCCCGAATATACAGAACCCCGAGATCAACGGTATCGAGATAATATCCGAGTAGTTGAACTAAACCGGCAGTGTCCTGCTGCCGCCCGATACAAAGATATTCGCTTTCGGAAATCGGCTCCCTGCCGATGTTGCTTTGGAGGCTTTGCGCATCAGGTGGATTCTGCTATACTACAACTCGGTACTGGTAATGCACAGGATAACGTTTTGGCAGGGGCCAACTTGTGAAAGGTAAAAAAGCTGTAGTCTTATTGAGCGGAGGCCTGGATTCAGCAACCACTTTAGCCATAGCTCACAGCGAAGGTTTCCAGTGCAATGCCCTGACTTTTAGTTACGGCCAGCGGCATAAGCGGGAAATTCTGGCCGCCGGGAAAGTGGCTGAATCTCTCGGTGCGGCTGAACACCGCATAGTCGATATTGACCTGGCCGCGTTTGGCGGCTCAGCCCTCACGGATTCGAAGATTGAAGTGCCCAAGGACGGAGCCGATTTAGCAGACGCGAACCGGATTCCACCGACCTATGTGCCCGCTCGCAACACGATATTCCTGAGTTACGCACTTGCCTGGGCTGAGGTGCTGGGGGCGTTCGATATCTTTATCGGCGTTAATTCAACAGACTACAGCGGCTATCCCGACTGCCGGGCTGAGTTCATAGCCGCCTTTGAGAATACCGCCAACCTCGCCACCGCCGCCGCCGTCCAGGGCAAAGGCCGATACCGCATCCGCACGCCGATTATAGATATGACAAAAGCCGAAATTATCCTGACCGGCACGAAGCTCGGCGTCGATTTCTCTCTGACGCACAGTTGTTATGACCCGGATGAACAGGGAAGAAGCTGCGGCCGATGCGACTCCTGTAGGTTAAGACTAAAAGGCTTCGCCGAGGCCGGCCTCGAAGACCCGATTGAATATCAAAAAGAGAATATCGAATAACCGAATCCGACATACGAGAAGAATGAAGATAATTGAGATATTCTATTCCCTGCAGGGCGAAGGATTCCTGGCCGGCGTCCCGAGCGTCTTTGTACGTTTGGCAGGCTGCCCATTACGCTGTCGATGGTGCGATACGAAATACGCCTGGGATGAAGAAGCGGGGCGGCAGTACGGCATATCCGACATCGTACGGAAAGTGCAGCAGTGGCCATGTAAATTCGTCGTAATTACCGGCGGCGAGCCGATGATAAGTTCGGATTTGCCGAAGCTGGCACGAGAGCTGAAAACCAACGGCAAACACATAACAATCGAGACCGCGGGCATCGCGTATATCCCGGAGATGCCCTGCGATCTGATGAGCATCAGCCCGAAATTGAGCAATTCCGAGCCGGATGAGCCGAAATTGGCGGCGATTCACAGGAATTCGAAACTCGACCTCGCCGTTCTTGAAGAACTGATTGACCATTACAACTATCAGCTCAAGTTCGTTGTTGATTCCGAGGCTGACCTGCCGGAGATAGAAGAAACCATAGAAAAACTCACAAACGCCGAGAGGGAAAAGATTATGCTGATGCCGCAGGCCGCCACACGGCAAGAGCTTTTAGCCAAATCACCGATGGTCGCCGATATGTGCAAACGTACCGGCTGCGCATTCGGCCAGCGACTCCAGGTCCTGCTCTGGAACAACCGGAAAGGCACGTAGCACAAACCCAATTTTTTGAATCTCTGAAAATTCGTATTTGACAATCGCCTCTCAATAATCAATAATCAATTGTTTAGCCCGGGTGGCGGAATAGGCAGACGCGCTAGCTTGAGGGGCTAGTGACCTTAGGGTCGTGCTGGTTCGACTCCAGTCTCGGGCAGTAGTGGTTCATGCACTGAGCCGCATACTCCAGCATTTTGTAGCAAAAACGCGTTTTCTTGGTATTCACTTGGTACAGCTTGCGGCTCGTTGCGGCCACTTGCGGCGTGATACTGCGCCGCATTTTGCGCCGCTTTTTGCGTTCGGTTTTCAGCATCATTAAGAAGAGACATTTTAGCCGCTTCCTGCAAATCCGCTTCAGTAATTTGTGCATAATGATCCAAGGCAACCTTCGGGCTATTTCCTATCCAAT
>Ga0307380_10002661_pt1 | contig 25105 bp, 24 predicted proteins | sample UN3MG_FD_202239 | JGI IMG/M metagenome (GOLD analysis project Ga0307380, IMG submission 202239) | Soil microbial communities from Risofladan, Vaasa, Finland - UN-3 | ecosystem: Environmental > Terrestrial > Soil > Coastal area > Acid sulfate soil | place: Finland: Risofladan, Vaasa | collected... | reverse complement strand
ATGGTGATAATTATCGTGATAATTTCAATGATTATTCATTAGTTGATAAGGGATGGGTTACAAGTCAAATAAGTGGAGAAACTAGTAATTATGTACCATATACTGGTGCAACTACTGATGTGGATTTAGGTAGTCATGATTTAACTAGTACTGGAAACATAACAGGAGAACAACTAAAACAATCTTCTATATGGCATGCTTATGGTGGATTCCAAGATGAAACAGAAACTCTTTCAATCGGTGTAGCTAGTTGGACATTTATAACTAATTCTGGAAACACTTTATGGACTGGAATAGAAGCAAGTGGTATTAGTATAGTTGATGATGAGTTAATTCTTACTAATGCAGCAGATTATTCAGGAGTTTTATCTATTACATTTGAAGGTGGAAACGGTAAAGACTATTTATTTAGAATTTATAATGTAACCCAAGCAACACAATCTGGTTATAAAATAGGAGCTACGGGGCAAGGTAGTGGTAATTATACTAATGTTACTGTACCATTATATTTAGAAGCAAATGCTGGAGATGCATTTCAAATCCAAGTTTATATTGCTGATGGAACTGATGCTACTTTTCTTAATGCTATTTTTAATCTTGCATATATTCATAGTTAATAAAGGAAAAATAATAGTTTTTATATTAAACAGAAATTATGAGTGAAATTTTTGAAGTAATCTTTGGGACATATACTTGGGTTCAACTATTTGGATTTGCATGGTTTATTATGATAGGATATATTATTTATGGTTTAAATGAAACAAGTTCAAGAGATAAATTAGGAACTAAAACCCCTAAGAAATGGAAGTGGAGATTCTGGTTGAAAGATAATTGGCGTAGATATTTAGCGACAATATTATCAACATATGTTTTATTTAGATTCTATATTGAATTTGTTGGACACGAATTTACTTATTTCGAAGCCTTGATGATGGGTCTTATTGGTGATGGTATTGGAGCAACAGCCAAGAATAAAATCAAGACAGTTCAAGCCAATAGAAAAAAAATAATGGAAGCTGAAAGAATAATTTCGGGTGAAAATGCTGACGAAGAAATAGGATAATGGATTACTCAACATTCAATATTAATAATTTTTTTATTAAAAAAGACAGTACACTGCCAGTTTTAAAATATCCTTTGACTCAATTCACAATGGAGCAATATGATATTACTGAGGATATGCTTGAAAACTGTGCTGTAACATTCTCTATGATAGAAGCTGATACTGGTAATTATCGTATTGCCAATGTTGCTGGGAATCTTGTTGTTAATAATAACAGACCTGAATATCCTGATGAACTACAATATACATTGACTTATAAGTTCAAATTATCACAAACAGCTAAGACTGGAAGATATTATGGTGAGTTTGTTGTCGATTTTTTAAATACGGAATATGGGTGTGGTAAAATTACATTACCTACCCAAAATCAAATAAATATTCAAATTTCTGATAGTATTACAAAAACTAGTGTTATTTAACTGGTTGTTCCAACCATTCCCATCTTAATCTTTTAACAATTTGATATGTGAATGAATTCTTTTTATTATATTTTGTTTGTAATTGTGATAACGTCATACCATTATTATAGTCATTTCGTATAGCAATAACTTCATTTTTATTAGTAATTGCCATACCATTTTTTTCACCCTGATTTGTACCCTTCATTAATTCCGACTGTTTTTTCTTCATTTCTGTCGTTTTAATGCTACCTAATGCATTTTTATTTCCCATATGAACTATACTTAATTTCTTTTTAGTTTCTTCGGTGACTGGCGGTTTTTTCTTTGCACTTTCACTCATTTTTTTTCTCGTGCTTACTGATGGTTGCCACCCTAAATTAGTTCCAGCTTGGGGTGCAATATTATATCCAATGTTTTTATCACAGGCGTTATAGTAATCAATATAATATTGTTCTCTTTCAATCAATTTATCTAATTCAACATATTCAATGACCGAAAATTTAAAATTATTTTCACCATATTTATTCCATGCACTATTCAAATGTTTATTACAATGCTTTTTATTATTTAGTGTAAATTTATGTTTTACCCATCGTTCATTAATATTTTTAGAACTACCAACATATAGTTTTTCATTAATACAATTTTTAATTATATAAACACCTGATTTCATAATTAACTACTTTTAAGATAAATACTTGAATAATTCATTTGTTGTTCATTGTGAAAGATTTTTTGAATAAACATTGAATTATTATAAATTATTGATTAACTTTGTGAATTAAATAGAAATATGGAATTAAGCAAGATGCCGTTTATCGTTAACTGTGAGAGGATTAGGAGAACTGAATGGTATTACCTCAGATATCCCATTAATGACCAACTTCAACAACGTATTAAAAACTTACCAGATGATACTCGTAAATGGAATGCTGGTATGTTATGTTGGGAGGTAAAAACGATATCCGTATTTGCGTTAATTAAAAGATATAAGGGTTCAAAGAAGATTCATTTTGATTTCGGTAATGATGAAAGTCGTAAGATTTTCATCAATCAAGTTAAAAAACTAGAAATAAAAGAACTTGAAAAACGTAAGTTTATTGCTAAACTCAATGTAAAGAAAGAACATTGGGTTAAATATAAACAAGAACTGGAAGAGACTTATGTAGAATATAGTGAAAAATTACATGCGTTTTTAAAAGAGGGGACTAAACTTTATCCACACCAGATAGTAGCTGCACTATTCATGTCCACAGTGAAAAATACGCTTCTCGCACTAGATATGGGTACTGGTAAAAGTTTGTCGGCTATTGCTGCATGTGAGATGAACGGTTTTGAAAGGGTTATAGTAATAACACCCAAAAGTCTTATGTTTAATTATCGTAATGAAATAAAAAAATTTTCGAACAGTAGTGTGTATATTGTTAATTGGAAAAAAAATGATTGTGGTATTGAAAATGCTCGTTATATAATCATAAATTACGATTTTTTTAATTCAAGTAATAAGGATTATGCCAATAAAAAATGGAGAGATTTAAATATAAATGTCATTGACGCACTAATCTTAGACGAATGTCAAAAAATTAAGAATAGTAAAACCAATATTTTTAAAAACTATAAAAGAATTTTTAATGACAATATTTTTAGAAACAATAATAGGTTTTCTGCATACCTATCTGGTACTCCAATAGTTAATAGAGCAAAAGAACTCTATAATGTCTTACATGAAATAAGTCCATTAGAATTTACAACAAAAAAATATTTCTATTCATATTATTTGGGAATGTTTCGTGACATTAATGGGGGATATGGTTGGACAGTTGATGAAGCAAACACTAAATTTGAAGAGTTGTTTCATAAGATATCACCATTTGTTTATAGGAAAAAAATTGAAGATGTAATAGATTCTCTTCCAGACAAAACATATCAAAAAATAATGTTAGAGTTGGATGATTCTGAACAAAAAACATATGATGAGATTGAATTGGGTGTGTATAATGAATTTACTAAAGCAGAGGAAAAAAATGCACTTACTGTAATGCTAAGATTAAGACAATATACATCACATAGTAAAATAAATTATATATATGAATTAATTGATAATATTTTAGAGTGTGGCGAAAAGGTTGTTATTTTTGATGTTTTTAAAGATACTTTAAAAACTATACATAACAAATATCCTAATATTTCAGTATTACATACTGGTGATGAGAAAATTGAGGATAGAAATAATGCGATTAACTCTTTCCAAGATAATAATAGTGACATTAAAATATTTCTTTCCACTTTTTCATCAGGTAATTTTGGAATTACATTAACTGCTGCATCTAAAATGTTTTTACTTACGCTACCATATTCGTTAGGTGAATATTCACAAGCTGCTGCAAGAATTTTCAGAATAGGACAAAAAAATAATGTGGTTATTTATCCTATTATCATTACCAATACTATTGATGCTTATGTTTATAATTTAATTGAATCGAAACAATCTGAAGTCTCAAAGGTTATTGATAACGAAGAGTATTCTTCAAATGCTGAAGAATCTGTGTTTGGGGATGTAATTAAGAAAATTAAGGAAAAGTACGAAAATAATAATCTTTTTTAAAATTATCATGTATTTATATGTAATAACAAAGCACTAACAAAATGAAAAGAGAAAAAGTATTAATCGGGACGTTAACTATTAGAATTTCCAAATTGTTAAATGAAAAATATAAACAATATTGTGATGAGAACGGTTTATCATTGTCAAAAAGATTAAGATTTTTAATTAAAAAGGATATTGAAGGTAAGATTGATATTAAGAAATAATACTTGAAAATTAATATAAATATGAATGATTTTAGATGAATTTGTTGAAATAAAATGGCATGCATCAAATAAAAAATATTTAGTTGATTTGGGTTATACCTATACTGGGATTGGTACAATAGTGTTAATAAAGGTATGTGATTTAAAATTAGGTAGTCATTGTAAATTACATGTAAAATGTGATGTCTGTGGTAATGAAAAGGTTCTTATGTATAGAGTGTATAACAAGAACATAAAGAGTGGTGGATATTATGGTTATATTGAAGAATATAATATTTGTATAGAATGGGACGAAAAATATCATAGAAAAACTAAACATAAAAAGAGTGATATGATACGTGAAAAATATCTAACTGAGATTCATAATTGTCATATAATTAGAATTAATGAACTAGATTTTCTAAAAGACGTTGATAATCAAATCATTGAAACTGTTAAAATTTTAACTGAGGTAATAGAAAAAATTAAGGAGAAACAGGTGATGTTAATCATCAAATGAATAATATAGTTAATTCAATAAATAATATTATAGAAAAACATATGGAAATTTAAATAAAACTGAAATGTTAGACCCTAAAGTAAAAAAACAGATGAATAAACATGAAGTCCTTGGTGAAATTAAAGGATTTCTTGAAGGTTATAATAGTGAGATTAAATATCTGGTTAATGTTGAGACCGACCCAAGAACGGATATTGCTGAATGTGTAATTCATGAACCAAATCAAAAACCAAAAATTGAGAAGATAAGATATCAACCTTTCAGATACATGAAAGATTTATCTAAATTTGGTAGAGAATTATATGTTGGTAGAGATGAGTCTTATATTGAAAGTAAGAAAATTAAGTATGGTATTAAGATTACTGAATTAAAAACTGGTAATCAAAAAAGATTGGTTGATGGTTATTGTTATAAAATAACCAGTCATAGGTCAAGTAATGATATTACTGAATTTTTAAGAGATGGTGGACTTGACCCATTTGAAAAACTTTTTGATGAAGAAGGTAAACTTGTCAGGGACGAGAAAAATAGAATTGTTTACAAAAATCGTGATTTCTTTTATTCACCAAGACTAGAGGAACAATTTTTTATTTCTACACAATCAAGGCTTTATAAGGGTTATGAACAATATAAGGAAGTTCATCGTTTAACATACGATATTGAAACAACTGGTTTACGTTATCAGATTGCCAGAATGTTTGCGATTGGTGTTAGGGATAATAGGGGTTATGAAACAATATTAGAGGTTGATAAACGTGATGATAATGAATCTGAAATTAGATTAATTCAAGATTTTTTTAATTTAGTTGACCACATTAGACCTGCTGTTATTTTAGGACATAACTCAGAAGATTTTGATATGGAATTTATTCTTGGAAGAGCGAAAATGCTTGGAATGGATATAACTAAAGTTCCTACAAGTCTTAAAGAAGGATTTAATCTTAGTAGAAAAGGTGGTACTAGTGTTAAGTATGGTAATACTGCTGACAAATATACCGCAACAAAAATGTGGGGATATTCTCTTATTGATACATTACATGCAGCAAAACGAACTGCTGCTGTGAATACTGATTTGAAAAAAACAAATTTGAAGTATGTTGCTAAGTTTGAGCATTTTGCTAGAGAAAATAGAACATATATTAAGGGTGAAGATAACGATATTGGTAGGTTTTATAATGAAAATAAAGTATTTCTTTGTAATGAAAAAAATGAATATGTTGAGATTCCAGATGAGTTTCAGGATGTTTCATTAAATCTTTATAAATTACAAATCAATAAAGCCAAATTATCAACGGAACAATATAAAGTCTATAGGAATAAATTCCTTAAGGAAAATAATGATTTTATTAGTTGGTATAAAGCGAACTGTGTTGATAAAAAATTAAGTATTTTTATTGGTGGTAAAAAACTTGTTAAACAATACTTGCTTGATGACCTCTGGGAAACAGAACAGGTTGATGAACTATATAATCAATCATCATTTATGCTTGCTAAAATAGTACCTACCACATATCAGAGAATATGCACAATGGGTACGGCAGCAGTTTGGAATTTACTTTTAACTGCTTGGAGTTATGAGAATGATTTAGCTATTCCAATTCCTGATAAGTATGAACATTTTAGTGGTGGTTTAGCAAGAACATATAAAAAAGGATATATCACAAAACTAATTAAGATTGATTATGCATCACTTTATCCTATGATTCAATTAACTGATAATGTGTTTCCAATATTCGACATTACTGGTGTTATGCAGAGGATGTTGTTATATATGACAACTACTCGTAACATTTATAAGAAAATGGGTAGTGGTGCTGAACTTGATAAAGAAGAAATTGAACTTCTACAACAACTTGACCCTGAAGTATATGATAAATATGTTAATAATAAATTAACTTCAGAAGATATTGCAATGTTTAAGGTTAAGCAGTTGCCTATTAAAATTCTTAACAACTCGCTTTATGGTGCATTGGGTTCTCATATTAGTTTTAATTGGTCTGATAATGTTTGTGCTGGAAGAATTACAGCTACAGCTAGAATTCAACTAAGACATGCAATTCACTGGTTTAGTAAATTTGGATGTGTTGCTTTATTAGCTGTAACTGATGGTGTTAACTTCCAGATTCCCGACATGACAAATATTAGAGTAACAAATGATGGTGTAAGTGAGGGTGCAAGTGAGGGTGCAATTGAAGATATGTGGCAGTATAATGGAAAAACTGGTATCTCTGCACTTATCGAATATTTCAACGCTACCGAAATGCCTAAACCATATATGAGTGTTGATGATGATGGTAAAAGTGAGTCTTGTTTGAATCTTGCTCGTATTAATTATGCAACACTTTCACTGGTCAAAGATAAGAAGACTGGTGAAATGAAAGAAAAAATTAAATTAACTGGTAATACAATAAAATCTAAAGCAATGCCAGAATATATTGAAGAATTTATCGATAAAGGTCTCGACCTTATTCTTCATGGAAAAGGTAAAGAATTTGTTGATTATTATCATAATTATGCCGAAGATATTAGGTATATGCAAATACCTTTGAAAAAAATTGCGAGTAAGAGTAAGATTAAAATAACACTTAAAGGTTATAAAAATAGGGGTAACGATAAGAATGGTAGAGCTAAAGCAATGCAAGCACATATGGAACTTCTAATAAAAAGACGTGCTGAACAAGCTGTTGAGCTTTTTGAGATTCATAAAGATAAGGTGCAGTATGATAAAGAAAAAGAAGATACTTTAACACCTTTAGATAAAGAAAAATTAATTATTAATTATATGCCACAAGAACCTGAATTAGACAGTGTTATATATTATGTTAATACAGGGTATGTAAAATCACATGGTGAATCAAAAGAAATTAAGGATAAAGAAACTGGTGAAATGAGAATGGCTTCGGAATTAATTAGTAATAAAGACCTTCAAGAAAATCCTGAAATGAGAGGTACATATAATTATGAAAAATATCTTGCAGCATTTAATTCTAAAGTTAAATCAATTTTGGTTGGTTTTGAACCTGATGTTGCGAAGAAAATATTGGTTAGTATTATTAAAAAGGGTGAAAGAAAGGGTGAATTGAAAAAAGAAATGTTTACCTCAGACCAATTAGTGTTGAAAAATTTTGACCTTGATGATTTTGATGAATCTATGCATCTTGAAGAAATGGAAGTTGATTTTTGGAATAAAACAGGTTATGACCCAAGACTTGTATGGGATGGGTTTAAAATGCGTGATGATTATAAAGTGCATTATGAAATATATGAAAATGCTTTGAATCATCTTAATGATTTAATGAATAATAATAATAATAAAGCTCAAATTAAATCGATTAATGATAATTATCAGGCAAGTGATTTAGTTTTAATTAAAGATGATAGTCAATATCATGTTGCTGCTTTTAATGGTGTTTATATGCAAATTATTAGAAGTAATGTAGATGTACCAAAAAGTGATGTTGAAATTGAATTAGATAAATTGAGGGAAGAAAAACAATCAAAAATTAATGCACTTGAGAGTACTGAATTAGGGAAAAAAACGGATAAGGAAATTTATCTTGAAGCACAAGCTAATAAAAGAGAAAGATATTTTAAAGAGTTTAAGAAAAAATATGGTATTCCAGCTAATAGTACAATGGAAATTTTATTTGCACAAGTTGATAAATCTAAAGATGCTTTTGATGATTATATTGAAGAACAAGAAAGTATTGCCAACGAAAATGAATATTTTGATGTTACGGATGGTGGTGATGGTGCATATTGATATTTAGAAGTATTTATATGAAAAAGAACCCATCATGGAATATAAGAAGAAAGAAATTGATGAAATTATTAATGGTAATGGTGAATTAATTAGTAATGACGATATGCCCTCAAATGGCAGCGATTTAGAGACTGCTGCAAATAATACAACTGACTATAACGCTAAAGTTGGAACACAACCGTTTAGATATGATATGTTAGGTCGTTTTGGTTTCACATTAATGCCATTCATGGAAGGTGAAGATAAAAATCAAGGTCAAGCCGAATTGGAAAATGATTTAGTTGACCTTATGAACAAAAGATATATTGATATTTTAAGTCATTATTTTAGAAATCCTAAAAGCATAAAACCTGATTATAGGAAACATGTTACTGATGGTGAAATTTCAGACGAATCTATGAAACATAGTGTTGAATGGGCAAGTAAAATAATTAAGGTTATTGAAAAACATTTTGAAAATTCATTAAAAAATCTTGACGAACAATTCAAAGAAAATATTGCAGAATCTAAAGTTGTTGAAGATATAATGGTTACTAAGTCTGAAGATGAAATGTCAAAAAAATCTGATGATGGAGAAGTTAGCGATAAAAAAATCAAGAAAATTGCTGGTTTAATTAATAAATTAGAAACTAAAGATAAGAATAAACTAATTAATTTATTGGAGATTAATAATGGCTAATCAGGAATTATACGATAAAACATATAAGATACCACCTGAAGTACTTAAAGGTATTCAAGCATCCTTGGTATCCAATCCGACAGGAGAAGGCGTTAAACGAGCTAAATTCATGCTTAATAATGGTTATTTGACTTATCAAACACTTAAGAGATTGAAAAATTTTTTCGATTACTTCAATACTCAAACAGGTGACCCAAACCAATTTAATCTTGCTGGTGGTCAATTAATGAAAGCATTTATTGAAACTACATTGAATCAAGATAGAGCAGGTGTTGCTAGGTCGAAAAATATTAGACGTGATGTTAATTCAAATACTAATAATTCAGAATTAAAACCACAACAAACACCAAGACTTAATGAAGCTAAGAAAAAAGAGAAAGATAAAAACGCAGTTGCTGTTATTGTAAATAATGATAATAAAATTTTATTATTAAAACGTTCAGATTTTCAGGACCAATGGATGCCAGATAAATGGGCACTTGTAGGTGGTAGTATTGAAAAAGGAGAATCCCCAGAGAAAGCATGTGAAAGAGAAATTAAAGAAGAGACTGGTTTAGAAATAAATAATTTTATTGAATCTTTTAGTATTGAAAGACACGCTGATAGTGAAGAAACTGTTTTTGCTTGTCGATATGAAGGTGATGATACTGATGTTGAACTCGATATGAAAGAGAATGTAAAATATGGTTGGTATGATATAAGTGAAATGGAATTTCTTGAACTAGTTCCACATTTAATCGAATATATCACTCTTGTATTTAAAAAATATGATTAAAAGTATTTATAAATAAACAATAAAAAAATTAACACACACAAAATGGCAGATGAAAGCAGCAGATTATTAGAAAATAGTGAAGACTATAGAACATGTTCAATTGCTAAGAACAGTGCTAGGCACTCTCCCGGGAATGAATATTGCCCAGCTACTTCCGATACAATTTCTGACGGTGATGATAAAGGTAGAGAACCAGAACAAGAAGGTGGAAGTATTGGAACAAAAACCGATATCGCTAACAGAAATTGTATGATGGCTAAAAATGCTGATGGCTACACAAGAAGTAACGAATATGGTGCAGGTCATGCAGATAGTTTTTCTAATGGTGATGATAAGGGTAGAGAACCAGAACAAGAAGGTGGAAGTATTGGAACAAAAACCGATATCGCTAACAGAAATTGTATGATGGCTAAAAATGCTGATGGTTATAGTTCTACTAATCAATATTTACCAGCATCACCAGATACAATGGCAGATGGTGATGAGAAAGGTAGAGAACCAGAAAGTGCTGGTATGGAAGCTGGGACAAGTATTGATTTTGCTAACAGAGAATGTATGTTAGCTAAGAATTCTGGTCTTTATACTAAAAGTAAAGAATATGGTTTTGGGAATAGTACAGTTTAATGAGTGAAGAAACAAAAATATTATTTGAAAACATAAAAAACTTTCGTCATCTTATAACTGAAGGCGTTAGCCAAGACAATATTGTCAAAGCTATTGAGAATCATGAATGGATTTATCTTTATTATAATGGTGATGATAAAAATAAAACTGGTTATCGTACAATAAGACCATATGTTCTAGGAACAAGTACTGCGGGAAACACTGTTTTAAGAGCATGGCAAGATAATCCAAGAAATAGTTGGCATTTCGATAATAAACCAACACGTACTGATAGTCAACATCATGATTATTGGACAGATTCTGAAGGTTCAAAACCGGGATGGAGGATGTTCGATGTATCAAAAATATCAAAAATATACCCAATAGGGAAAAAATTTAATGATGCGAATGGTTTACCGATGATACCTGCTGGATATCATGAAGGTGGTGATAAAGACATGACGAGTATTATTGCTTATGTTTCAACAAAAAATGAACCCGATTTCGATTATACTTATGATAGAGAATTTAAAGGTGATAAAATTTCAAGAGGTGATAGAGATAGAGCGAAATGGGATAGTATTAGAAGAGGAAATAAGAACGCAAGAAAAATTACTGCTGATGATGTAACTAAACTACGTGATATTGCTAGTAGAGTACATAAAACTAGTCATGGTAATTATTTAGTGGTAATTGATGATAAAAAAGATTTCCAATTAATTCAAGTTAAAGATAAAGATAGACAAAATATTCCTGATATTGCAATTGTTGGTAATTTACCACAACTTTATGATTCTTTAGTAAATACTAATAAACAACAAGACGATAAATTTTTTAATGATAAATTAAATCAAACTCAAACAACATTAAATCAAACTCCAACTGAGGTTAGTGAAACAGAAAAACCAACAATTCCATATAAAAAGATAACCTTTTTCAAATAATGGAGTATTTATAAAAAAATATAATAAATTATAAAATGGCTAATAATAAAATAGATTTAAATAAATTAAAGGCTGAGATTGCTAATGAAAAAAAAAGTAAATATTCTACTTCTTCTAATCTTGGTGAATCGGTTGGTGCTGTACCACGAGACACATTTTTACATGGGTTAGTTAAATCACTTGAGAATGGAGTTGAAACCCCATCAAGTAATTTAATTAAGGTTGTTGAGAATACGGTGAGTCAGAAAAAAGATGGTGCACCAATACATAAAATTAATGAAACTGTTGCTCCACGTCAACAACCAGAAATACGTAAAAAAATTGATATGTCTCCTGAAAGAGATGACCAATTATTTGCTGACCTTGAAGCCAAAAGAAAACGAACATTAGTTGAAAGCATTCAAAACTTTAATGCTGGAAATACAACAGTAGGAGCAACAAATCCTGTTGTTAATTATAATGGACAAAAATTATTAACATCTTTACCACAACAAGAAGCACCTGCACAAACAACAGGAATACCATCGGCACAAATAAATGAAGCTGTATTGATTGAAAGCGTACAACAGATAGTTAATTCACATCTTCAACAGAATCTAGGACCTATCTTCGATGAAGCAATTAAGGGAACAATAATTGAAATGTATGCTATTGAAAGAATTAAAGGAGTTCTAAACGAGAATCGTGATTTAATAAAGGATGTGGTGATACAAACCATTAAAGAAATCCAAGCAAAAAATAAAGCAAAAAAAGCAGTAAGTTAATACCGCTTTTTTCTTTTAATTCTTTTACCTTAAATTCCGTATTTATATTAAAATGTTTATAATATGACATATGTTGAATTTAAGGAAAACTTTTTACCTGAACTTTCAAATATAAAATCATTTGCGGGTAGAATTAAATATGCAAATGAAAACCTAACCAGAATCGGCAGTGGTAGTGGAAGAATTGTGTACGATATTGATGGTCAGAGAGTTTTAAAACTTGCTAAGAATGCCAAAGGTGTTGCACAAAACGAAGCAGAAGCTGGTGCTGGTTATTATAGGGATACTCAACATATTGTAACAGAAATTTTTGATAGTGCTGAAGATGATAGTTGGTTGTTATCAGAAAAGGGAAAGAAGGTTACCGAAAACAGAATCAAACAACTTACAGGAATTCCAAGTCTTAATGATTTATATTATTTTTTAAAAAATGAGATAAATCAAAATAAGGGTAGAGGAACAGTTTTCAGTCAAACTCCTGAAATGAAAGAATTTTTTTGGGAAAATGAATTTAGTAGTGACTTAATTAATTTTGCTGTAAACTATAGTCAAAGTGTTGGTGATATGGGAAGACCCAGCAGCTATGGTGAAGTACTTCGAGACGGTCAACCATCAATTGTTTTGACTGACTACGGTCTTAATGATGAAGTTTATAATACACATTATAGTCCTGATAGAAAACAACAACCTCAATATCGCATGTATGAGTTATTTAATAATGCTGATGGAAATGATGATATACTCAGTGATATCGGTGGTGGAAATGAAATTAGAACAGGTATGTGGGCACAAGTTCCATATAGTGTAAGTGATGGTAGTGGTGTTATTAATGAAGAATTTATTAATTTTGTTTCAAATCGAGATACTTACCCTGATGGTGCAGTCGAAGGTCTTCCTGTTCTTACTGATAGTTTCCATGAATGTATTAATAATATGGGTGAGGTATTAAATATCGTTGAAAATAAACCTAAATTCTATAATAATTTATTGAAACTTCAAGAATATCTAATAAGACGTGGCTTCTTTAATAGAGACACATTAAAAATTAGTGAAGACGGAAGTTCTAAATTTACAACTGACAACGCTATTAATCAAGATGATTTCCCTGCATATAATACAAACGATACTTCTCCAAGTATTAATAATAACCTCAATGCTAATAGTGCAATGTATGAAGACCTTGAATATAATCATATTGATGGTGATGCAACACAAGATGAGTATAAATTGGAAGAAAGAAACAAATCGTTTGGAACAGGTTCGAAAACAGTAAAAGTGAAAAAGAAATGTCGTTTGGGTGGTTTAGGTAATACGAGTGTTGCTTGTAATCAAGGAGATATTAATAATTTGGAATTTGGAAGCGTTAATGAAACAAGTGTTCCACATAGTAGAACTTTTTGGGCATGGGTTTCACCAGATAACCGTTTTATTGAAGTTCCTAAACTCAATCATAAAGCTCTCATAATGCGACAATATAAAGATGAAGAATTTTCTTGGGATTATGATAGGGTTTTTGATAAAGCACTTGAAGATGGTTGGGTTAGAGTTATATTTGAATATAAGAATTTTAATGGTGAACTTAATCTAAATGGTCATGATAAAAAAAGGGTGGTTTCAGTATTTAAAACAATATTTGCTGACTTAGTTAAATATGGTAGTAATTATATTTACCTAGAATGGTATAACCCTGAAAGAAATCATGTTGGATTTAACACAAGAGATGCTGAAAGTACTGGAAAATTAGCTCAAATCATTGGAGAAGAAATAAAAAATTTGGATATTAAGGAATATTTTAGTAGTCTTGTACCTATGAATGAAAACATAAAAACCATACAGGAATTACCATTTAGAGCCGAAGTCGAAAAACTCGGTGGTCAAATCTATGCTGTTGGTGGTGCTGTTCGTGATGAATATCTGGGAAAAGATAGTAAAGACCTTGATATTATTGTTAGAGGTATTCCTGAAGATAAACTTACACAAATATTAAAAAAATATGGTACAGTAAAACCTGTCGGTAATAGTTTTGCTGTAACTAAATTCATACCAAAAGGTGGTGATGAAAGTTCAGAGACTGACGTTATCGACATAGCACTACCAAGAACCGAAGTATCTACTGGTGAGGGGCATAATGATTTTGAAATTACGGCAGATTATAGATTACCGATTGAAAAGGATTTAGAGCGTAGAGATTTTACAATTAATGCTATTGCTAAAGATATGGATGGGAATATTATCGACCCATTTAATGGTGTTGCTGATTTAAAATCAGGTGAAATTAAAATTACTCATCCAAAATCATTTATTGATGACCCATTAAGAATGTTAAGAGCAATTCAATTTGCCAGTAGATTTAATATGGAAATTAACCCCAATACATATAAGGAAATTAAAGCTAATGCTGATAAAATCAATACTATTGATAATGAAAGAATTCAAATTGAAATCGAAAAGATTGTTGAAAAGGGTGATAAGTTTAAGGGTGCTTTTTTACTAAAAGATAGTGGAATTTTAAGGAATATGGGTGTTGATGCTGGTTTATTGGCGAATAATGTTTGGGATAAAGTTACAACGCTTGGTGAATATATTTATTTGCTTTCACATGACGCAACATCACCTGTTGAATTCTATAAGAAATATTTCAGAGGTGATAATGATATTATCGATGAAATTGAAGGTCTTTCAGTTGGGATGCCTGTTGAAAGTACTAATAAAATGATAAATAGAACGGCAGCACATAATATGGTAATTAAAAGTAAAGGAACTGATGTTCTAAATAGTAAAATATTACCAGAGAATTTACAGGTTGCAGCACAGGAATTATTAGCGGGTAAATACCCAAAAACTGTAAATGAGTTAGCTGTGAACGGTAATGATTTAATGGATGCTGGTTTACGTGGTAAAGAGATTGGTGATATGCAGAAAAGCATGTTAATGAAAATATATAATGATGATGTTAGGAATACTCGTGAAGAATTATTATCTTTGGTAAATCAGCCCCCTGAACAATTAAAAGAAACAATAAATGAGGGTGATGAGCAAATTGAATATGGTGCACTTATGTTGTTTTTCGATATTCCTAAATGGAAGAAAATTACTTCTATAATAAAAAAAGAAGATATTTACGAAAAAAATAATGAATTTGGAATTGAAACTGAACCACATGCAACAATATTATATGGTTTTCATAATAACGTAAATGCAGAAAAGGTGTTTGATTTGTATGAGAAAAATTTTGATTTAAAACCGATTAAGGTTGAAATTAATGGTATTTCAATATTTGAAAATGAAGCATTTGATGTTGTAAAAATGGATATTAATAAAGGAATTTTAAATAAAATGAATTCTAAAATGCGTGAATTACCATGTGAAATTACTTATCCAGAATATCATGGACATATAACAATAGCTTATGTAAAAAAAGATGCAGGGGAAAAATATGTAAAAAAATTTGAAAAAAATCGTATGTTGGTTGGTGATGAATTGGTGTTTTCAACAAAAAAAGAAAAAAAATCAATTTTAAAACTAAATGATAAAGATATTTTAAAAGAAGAACCTGTGAAAAAAATAAGTTATAGTGCAGTGGTTCTTGATGATGAATCCAGAACAAAACTAATTCAGTTATTCACACCGATGATACCTGAAGGTTGGGATGTTTTTGCACATCATATGACAATAAAATTAGGTAAGCTTCCAGAAGAGTCTCAGGAAAAATATGATTTACTTGAAGATAAAATAATTACTCTAAATGTTGTGGATTATGCAATAAGTAGTTTAGTGTTTGCTGTTGGTGTTGAAGGTTATACATCAAAAAATACTAAACCACATATTACCATAGCCGTAAATCGAAATGCTGGTGGTAAACCAGTCATGTCAAATAAATTAACTGATTGGAAACCACTTGGTTTTCCAATGACACTAATAGGTAAAGTAAGTGAGGAAGAATAATGTCAAATTTAGTTAAACTACAAAATAAAAAATATTCTGAAGCTCAAAAGGTCGAGGATTATTTTATTGAATTAGCAATACGTGATGGATATAAATGTATTAGACCGAATAAGTACCAAGATAAATATGAGCATTGGGATGTTAAGTTAATTAAGGATGGTAAAGAGGCACTTGTTGATGTTAAATCTAAAGAATGTCACAAAGATGGGTTTACTTGGATTGAATTTCAAACAGTTGATGGTAGAGATGGTTGGATTAATGGTAAGGCACATGCAATTGCCTTTGATAGAGAAGACCGTTTTGATTTAATACATAGATTGAATATTAAAAATTTTACCGAAAAGAAAATAATAAATCCAACTGGTTATGTATATCTTAAACCCAATAATTTAGGGGAAATTGCTTATTATAGATATAAGAGAACAGGTCGTCAAGACATTGTTGTTGTAGTACCATTTAGTGATATTAATAAATTCATAATGACAACAATATTTAAATGAAAAGATTAGCAGTATATGATTACGAAAAAAATCTATATATCATGAAAAGGCTTTCTGTGTTCGACTTTGATGGAACATTAATCGATAGTCCTATGCCTGAGACAGGTAAAAAAGAATGGGAAGAAAAGACAGGACAACCATATCCATATCAAGGATGGTGGGGTCGTAAGGAAAGTCTTGATACTAATGTGTTTGATATCAAACCATTTCCAAACATATTGAGACTATTGAAGAATGATATGGCTGACCCCGATACTACAACGATTATTTTAACTTCTCGTATGGAAAAACTTCGTCCCGAACTTGAAAATATTTTAAGGTTAAATGGGATTGTTGTGGATGAACTTATAACAAAAAAAGGTTCAGCAGATAAAGGTGATGTTATTCTAAGAATTGAAAACTATAATCAAGACCTTAAAGAGATTGTTGTTTATGATGATTTTGCTGGTGGAATGCAAAATAAAATTGCAGAATATACTAAAATTAAAGATAAATTATCTCCAGATATTCAATATCATATCTATTATGTTAATAACGATAAAGTCCAATTAATGGAAAGTACTAATATTTTATTAAAAATGATTAATGAAGAAATTCATAAAATAAAATAAGAGTATTTATAATAAAATTCAGAATATGCTAAAAAACGGGAGACCATATCATCTACCACAATTAAATTTATCATATGAAATTATATTGGGAAAATTGGATGATGAGAATATTAATTATAATGTAATTCAAATTAATCCGACTGAGAATGATAGAATACAACCATCACAAAATTTAGTTTATTCTGATGAAATTTCAGGTGTAAATATTGATGACTCAAAACCAATTTGGATTGCTGATAATAAGATTTGTGATGGTCATCATCGTTATTTTAAAGCGATGTTTGAAAATAAACCAATAATGGTAGTTAAATTAGATATGGATTTTATGGATGCTTGTAGAATTCTAAATAAGATTCAAGATATTTATGAATATGAACAATCACAAGGGTTAGAAGAAGTTGAGGTACAAGATACTATTAATTTTTATGGGGATGATGAAAATCAATTTTTAGATTCGTTGGAGGAAGATAATGCTGAGACTCAGAATGAAAAAGAACCAAACAAAAATCAGAAAACAATTATTGGTTATAGGAAAGAACCAATAAAAGAAAATTCAGTGATTGGTAATTTCTTTAGTTTAAAACCTCAAACTGGTTTTGATAAATATGAAATTGATTTTGAAAATCTATTAGATACTAATTCTCTGGGGATAACCTATAAAGATGGTCAAGAACCAGTAGATATATTAGTAAAAAGTTGGTTTCCAAATGTTAATTTTGAAAAAATAAGTACAAAATATGATGTTCCTGCTATTAACTTGAAAACTAAAGCTGTTGCTGAAAATGCTAAGAAAATGGGATATGATGGGATAAAATACGGTAATACAATAATTCAAGGACTAAAATAATTTAAGATGAATACTTATAAAATAACAAATACTACAAATCGTCTCGCAAAGCGAGATAGAAAATTCAATACTACGATGTCAATTGATTATATTGATAAAATGACAAAGAAAACTATTAATATAAAACCAAATGATTCAGTATATCTAACCATCCCATCATTACCATTATCGGTACATAGATTAAGAATCAAGAATCTTATTATGATTAGTGATGTAGATGCCATTGAACTTGCTAGAATCACAAAAAAACCTAAAGCTATTAGAAAACCCAAATCAAAAAAACCTAATAATAAGGTTGTTGAAGTTAAAAAATCTATTATTGAAGCGGTTGATGAAGTTACTGTGGAGTCACAAAAAAAGGGAAAAATAACAAAGAAAGTTTAAGGGGATTAATTTAATACACACACTATAAGAAAGCTAACATTTATTTGTTGGCTTTTTTTATTTATTATTCAAGATTTTTTTAGAATATTCGTATTACTATATATAATACAATTATAAAAAATTATAATATGAACGGAAAAATTAGAATATTGTTTTATAATTTGGATGGAGCAGGTGTAAATTATTTTCGAACTCTAACACCTGCAATGGAACTGGAAAGAAATCATAGTGATGATTTTTATGTTGAAATAAATCCACAGCTTGATTTTAATGACCCTAAAATCGTTGATTATCTTAAATCATTTCACATCATACATTATCATCGTCAATTTATAAGTGATACTGCTCAAATGTTAAAATTAGCGACAGAACTCAAAAAAGCTGGAACTATTTTAATTGTTGATATTGATGACTATTGGAAACTTCATAAACAACATCCATTTTATGGTATGAGTATTGAAAGACAATTACATGTTCCTATTTTAGAGAATCTAAAAATTGCTGATTATGTCACAACAACAACAGATATTTTTGCTGATGAAATTCGTAAAATAACTGGTAAAGATAATGTTCAAGTTTATTTCAATAGTATTGACCCTAAATGGATGAAACAATTCCAGAATAATTGGAAACCAGACCCTGATGGTTTAGTAAGAATAACATATGCAGCCGGTAGTTCTCACATGGGTGATGTTCAGCAATTAGAAAATACTATAAATTATTTACAAGCAAATTCAGAGACTAGAGATAAATTTAAAATAATTATTGCTGGTTGGGATACTGAAGGTAGTACAACTGATATTACTTTTAATCAAGATTTCAAAACTGAGCTTGAAAAAAGAGGACTTTGGGTACATGAAGTAGTGAAAGCTATTAATAAATCAAGAGGTGATGTAGATAAAATCCCTAGACTTCCTGATGATATTAAAGAAAAATATAGAGATAAAGTTTTTAGTAGTAAACAACGAGACATTAAGTCTAAGGAAAGCGTATATCTTATTTATGAAAAAATCTTAACCGATAACCACCATTTAATTGAAAATCCAGATTATCTTCAATGGCTTATGAATTTTGAAAGGAATGTTAGGTATGAAAATGAAGGTAATTTTGGAAGAAGATGGACTCAGAAAGCTAATACTTATGCTCAAGTATTAGATGAAACAGATATTGTTTTAGCACCACTTGCAGATAATGATTTTAACATAAAAAAATCTAATTTGAAACAAGTTGAGTGTTGGACAAGAAAACTTCCTATTGTTTGTAGTGATATTCCACCATATAATGTACATGGTAGGCACATGGAAAATTGTGTATTAATCCCTAATAAGAAAAATGCCCATAAATATTGGAAGAAATATCTGAAACAGTTGATATTAGATGCTGATTTACGTAAACGTCTAGGTGAACAATTATATGAGGATTTCAAAGAAAAATATAATTTAGAATATGTGACAAAAGAACGTGCTAATTTTTATAAATCAGTGGTCATTAGGGGGTTAGTAATTCAATAAATTAAGATGTGTGTATTTATTAATAATAACACATACAAAAACAAAAAATTATGAAATTTTTAGAACAAATTAAAATATAATGCCTAAAATTTTTCAAAATATAATTCTTTGGGTTTACTTCAAGTATCGATTAATAATGGTTACACTCGGTATTGCTCTTTATAACACTGAGCAAGAAATCCTTAAAGCTGACCCCAACAATCTGGATGAAAGAAATAAACACACTCAGAGAATGCGTAATCATAATCAGTTGCTTGAAAAGTTTTATGTTGGACAAACCGATGAAAAATATGTTAAAGACTATTATGAAGTATTAAAAAAAGCAGATAAGTTCATAAAAACAGCAACTCCACATCAAATGGCAGTTGCTGCTGATAAACATGGAACTTCTTATGGTATGAAAGACCGTTGGGGTAGACGATATGAACACTATGGTTTTTTTGATGATAAACATAAGCATGTTGGGAAAACTTTAGGTGAGGTTATTGCTATGGAGTTTGAAGAAAGACGTACAAAGGATGATGATTTGGAAATTATGTATATTTTTAATAATATACCAATTGAGGTTGGTATTGTTAATGCACTTGATGTTGTTAAAGAAAAAAATAATGGAGAATTTGAAGTTCTTGATTTAGAAAACCAGTCAAAGACTTTCAAATTCCCTATTCTTGGTATTCGTGATAATCAGAAAATTTTAAATAAAATTGAAGAATTAACAGAATTTCTTCATGTGAAAAAGATTGGTTTTGAACATCGACAATTAGAGTTTTTTATTCCTTTACATTTTAAAACAAATGAACTTGATGATGATTCAGATATTTTCAAGCAAATTATTGATATTAAACAAGTTTTTATTCGTGATGAATATGGAAAACTAATCGGATTTGGAATTAATAAATATAAGAAAAGAATAATTTATAATAATACCCATGAAGTATTAAAATTTAGTGGAATTGAAATAGAAACTATTGGGTAATAAAAAACTAAACAAAATGAGTGACTTTTTAGAAAAATTAAAAAATGCTGTGGAAAATGAAGAATTTAATTCAGAGGCAGCGAAAAAAATACTTGAAATCAATAAATTGGCTGAGAGTAAAATAGGAAATGGTACTGAAGCCGACATTGAGAAACTTAAGGAAAGTCTTATGAAACGTGAAGCTAGTAGTGAGGAATCGAAAGAAAGTAAAGCTGTTTCTGAAGAAGAAGCATTAGAACTTAATTCTAAGTATGAGGAAAAAATGAAAGCTCTTAAAGATGAAGAGAGAAAAAATAAGGAAATTGCTGACCATGAAAATATGGTTCATCAACAGTTAATAACTTTGATGGATATTGAAGCTATGGTAAAAGCAAGTATTGGTGATATGTTTGAATTCGCTGATGGACTCGAATCTCGATTTGATGAAGAATTTGAAGCTAAAGACCCAAGATTTGTTGACCTTATATTAAAAATCAAAGAAATTAAATCGAAATATAAACCAATAATAAAATAAATTTATGGCTAAAATTGAAAAAGCGTCTAATGACGTAGTTGCATTATTTGATAGTGTTAGAAATAAAACTAGTATTCCACAATGGATTATTTTTGAAGTTCTTTGTAATGATAAACAAAAAGAATTATATAAAATCGTAAAAGCAAATGATATTATAGAGGTTCTTACAGAAGGAGTTAATTTTGTGGTTGTTTTAAATGAAGAAATTCTTGAGGGTTTACCCCTTGATATGCAAGAAACAGCAATTGATGAATGTCTTGCTGGAGTATGTGTAAGTGATAGTGATGCTGTTTCTCTGGAAAAACCAAATTTCAATACACATACTGGTGTACTTCAAAAGTATGGGGATAATACAATAATTTCTTTACACGAATCAATTAAAAGTCTTTTTGACGATAAAAAGCAAAGAGAAGATGCAGAGAAAGCACGAACAAAAAAAGGTGGAAAAAGAAAAGGATAATAATTAGACTTAGAATATGAATCCTGACAAACAAATTTGTCGGGATTTTTTTGTTTAAGTATTTATAAAAAATCAATTATAATGAATTCGTATAATATTACATATCCTTTTAAAGATAATAACGAAACTAGGAGTTTTATTCAAATGAATCAAGTAAGTAAAGATTCATATAGTTCCAATTTATTGTTATTATTATTGACACAAAGAAATGAAAGGTATTATGAACCAGATTATGGAACAAATCTTTTGAAATACATCTTCGAACCTAATGATAATCTGACTGCTAGTGATGTTGAAGAAGAAATAAAAAATACGGTAGGATTATATATTCCTGAAGTTAAAATTACTTCAGTAACTTTTAATTGGAATAATAATGAAGAAGGAAATCCTATAAGTGAAAATCAACTTAATGTTAATATTAAGTTTACTTATGAAGAAGGAGCACTTAATGAAGAAGGTAATATTGATTTGAATTTTTAAAATATAAAATATAATGGCAACAGAAATAACAAATGTAATTCAATATGGAAGCAGAACTTTCGGAGAAATTAGAACCGACTTAATTGGTTTGATTCGTCAAACATATTCTGAAATATTTTCAGATTTCACTGATTCAAACGTTGGTGCTATGCTTATCGATTTAAACGCAGGTGTTACTAACAATCTTAGTGTTAATACTGATAGAGCATTTCAAGAAACTCAATTAGAATATGCACAACAAAGAGCTAGTATTGTAAATATAGCAAAAAATATGGGATTCAATATCCCAGCAAGAAGACCAAGTGTTACTGTTGTTGATTTCACTGTTAGTGTGCCTGTTCTTGGAAATACACCAAATACTACTTACTATCCAGTTTTAAAGGCGGGTGCACAAGTACTTGGTGGTGGTAAAATATTTGAAACACAAGAAAATATTGATTGGAATTCACCGCTTAGTAGTTTAGGTGACCCTAATCGAAGTATTATACCCGTACTTGATACTAATGGTATTCCTGTTAGTTATAATGTTACAAAAAGAGAAGTTGTCATAAATGGTGGTACAAGTACTTTCAAGAAAATTATTAATATTAGTGATGTTACACCATTTTTTTCATTTACGCTTCCTGACCCAGATGTTATTGAAATTGAAAGTGTATATTTGATGCAAGGTACTAATTGGTCAACAAATCCAACGGAAGTTGATTATGTACAATTAGGTGAAAAATTTTATGAGGTTGATGCTTTGGCACAACAACGTGTTTTTGTTGAAGATTCATATAGTTCATCTGCAAATACCAACACTAATAATTTAAAGGTTGGTAAATGGATTGATGTTACAAAAAAATTCTTAAAAGAATATACACCTAATGGTTTCTGCAAATTAACTTTTGGTTCTGGTGATTCAGATGTCAATGCTTTTAAAGATGGTTTATTAAAAGAAGGAGTTAGTAATCGTTATTTTCTTGAAAACTTTTTAAATAATACAGCTTTGGGTGAGAGATTAAAAGCAAATCATACATTATTTGTTAAATATAGGACAGGTGGTGGTATCGCTTCTAATATTGGAGCAGATGTGTTAACACAACTTGGTGCATATAATTTAGAAATTAATGGTTCTCGTAGTGAATATAATCAAGCTGTTCGTAGAAGTTTAAATACAACAAATCCTATTCCAGCTATTGGTGGAAACGATGGATTAACCACAGAACAAATAAGGTATTTAGTTAAATATAATTTTTCTAGTCAAAATAGGGATGTTAGTTTAACTGATTATAAAATACAGGTTTATAAAATGCCCGGGAAGTATGGTTCACCATTCAGAATTAACACATTTAAAATAAATAATAAAGTGTTGATTTCAACTCTAGGTATTAATGCTGAAGGTAAATTAGATAACAGTAGTACATCAATTATGAATACTAATATTGCTGAATATTTAACGGAATTTAGGATGGTTAATGATTATATTGAAATCAACAATGGTAAAATATATAATTTAGGTTTTGAAATTGATGTTTATGTTACTAATACCGCAGATAATCAGATTGCCAATAATATAATTTCAATAGTTAGAGATTATTTGGATATTAATTCTCATGAAATGAATCAAGATTTATTTTTAAGTAAATTGGGAAATAAGATTAGTGGAGTAAATGGTGTTATTAATATTATTAATATTAAAGTGTTTAATAAGGTAGGTGACCAGTATTCAAATAATACAATTGCACAAGCAATTACGAATACTAGCACAGGTGAAATTAAAATTGAAAATAACACAATTTATTCAACAAGGGATTCAATGTTTGAAATAAAATACCCAGAAAAAGATATTAAAGTATTGTTGAGGAAGAATGTTGAATAATGGAGAGATTAAAAAAAACAATATTACAAGCAGTAACTACAGGAAAAACAAATACTGGTGGTGTAATAATTATTCCTAATTTATATGCTATTTACCATTTAAAATTTGGATTGAAACAATTAGCACATGATTTTGGATTTTTTGATGCATATGTTGAATATGTTTCACCAATACCTCCAGTTCCACCAGTACCGCCAGAAATAACATATTATCTGACGGATAATGATGGTTCTATTTTTACAGATTATAATAACGATAAATTTACATACCAATAATTATGGGAGACAAGAAATTATTTGGACTTTTAGAAGGAACACCAGTTGATACCGATAAATTAGTTTTTGGTAAAGTTGGAAGTCCCTTTAAGAACATAACAATGCCTAACTTTAAAAGCTATTTGGCTGACAATGAACTTAAGCATATAACATCACCAATTGGTGCTTGGAATATGGATACTAGTGCCTCAAGTGGTATTATTGGGCTTTTCTTACCATATCCACCCGGAACGATTTTCCCACCCTCAATACAACAAACTCAAATTCGTACTGTTAATGTAATTATTATACATGATAATGGACTTGCGCATAGTGATTTTCTATCGGTTCAGGATGGAACAGCATCAAACGTTCCAATGATACAAATGAACCAATGGACATTTATTAGTAATTATGCATATGTATTTTTAACTAGACGAACAAATAGTGTTTATGATGG
>Ga0307380_10002658_pt1 | contig 25148 bp, 29 predicted proteins | sample UN3MG_FD_202239 | JGI IMG/M metagenome (GOLD analysis project Ga0307380, IMG submission 202239) | Soil microbial communities from Risofladan, Vaasa, Finland - UN-3 | ecosystem: Environmental > Terrestrial > Soil > Coastal area > Acid sulfate soil | place: Finland: Risofladan, Vaasa | collected... | reverse complement strand
CTATCAGAAGCCGCACCCGCCCATCGTCGTCACGGCAGTGGCCCCGTTCTCTGCCGGCGTGACCGCCGCCGCGGCGCGCGGCTGGGAGCCGATCTCGGCCAACTTCCTGCAGCCGCAATGGGTGGCCTCGCACTGGCCGAAATATGTCGAGGGCTGCGCGCAGGCCGGCCGGCCGGCCGATCCCGCCAATTGGCGGGTGGCCAAGAGCATCTTCGTCGCCGATGACGACAAGACCGCCGAAGCTTATGCGGTGGGCGAGGACGGGCCGTATTATGGCTACTACAAGGGGCTCTACACCAAGCTGCTCAAGGGCGGCCGCCACAACCTCTTCAAGACCCACCGCGACCAGCCCGACGAGGAATTGAACCTGCCCACGGTGGTCGACCAGCTCGTCATCCGCGGCACGGTCAATTCGGTGATCGACCAGCTATTGGCGTTCCGGGAGGTCACGGGCGATTTCGGCGCGCTGCTCTATGCCGGTCACGACTGGCGGGACAAGACGCTGGCGCGGCGCTCGATGGAGCTGATGGCGAACGAGGTCCTGCCGGCCGTCAACAAGGCGATCGGCGTCTCCGAAGCCGCCGAGTAGGCGACTTCGTCGCTTCGACTTAGGGTTCGAGCGGAATTTTAGTTCCGTCGGGCTCGGCCACCTCGAACGTGTTCAGCACCATCGCCATCAGCGTGTAGTGGCCGAGGATGCCGATAAGGTCGATCACGCCCGCGATGCCGAAGGCCGCTTTGGCGGCCGCGAAAGCCGCAGCGCTCACCGACCGGTTGGTGTGAAGCTCGGTGACGAAGTCGTAGAGCGCATCGGCCTTCTCGTCATCGAAGTCCGGGCGCTCGCGCCGGCTGATCGCCTCGATCTCATTTGCAGGAACACCGCCGGCGAGGCCGTCGCGCACATGGTGGTGCCACTCGTAGGGGCTGTTCCAGAACCGCGCGGTGATCAGGATCGCCAGCTCCGACAGGCGCGGCGGCAGTGAGCTGCCGTAGCGCGCAAAGGCGCCGAGGTTCTGCACCCGGTCGGCCAGCTCGGGCGATTGCAGCAACAGCCGGAACGGCTCGGCGACCCGGCCGCGCGGTCCCGACTTGATCGCCTCGAAGACCCGTTTCTGGTCTTCGTTCATCTCCGCCGGATCGAGATCGACGAAACGCGCGCTGCTCATATCAGGTCTGTCTCCGGTGTCTTGCGAGCTTACTATTTACGCGTTCGGTTCAAGCTCGGAGGCCATGACCTCCGCCTTCAGCCCGACGGCTTCGGCGGCTTCGAAATTGAGCTCGATCTTGACCCCGTTGGGATCGAACACGAAGAGCTGGTAGAGCCCGGCATCGTCGACCCGGCGTTCGGTGAACGCCTCGCCCATGTCCCGCAGGCGCGCCATCGTCTCGCGCAGTCCCGAGGCGCGAAAAGCGATGTGATCGACGGCGCCGCTGCCGTGCGTCTCCGTCGACTGCTGGCCCAGATAGGTCATGCGGTTTTCTGAAACCGCTTCGCCGCCCAGCGTGATGTGCACGACGGGCGCATCGCCGATATACATCCACACGACCGGAAACTTGAAGTCGGGGGTGAAGCCCTTCTCCATGCCAAGCGCGTCGGCGTACCAGTCGCTGGTCTTGGCCAGGTCGTCGGTCTGGATCAGATAGTGGTCGAGTTTTGTCAGCGGCATGATGTCAGCTCCCAGGACGCATCCGGCCCTCGTTGCAAGCAAGACCACAGATTATTGCAAATCTGGGCGCGAGACCACGGGGGATCGCGCAAGACTCCTTGCACGCGCATTATCGCCCGGCACGTTTACTGTTGCACGATTTCGGCGCCGATTTCCGTGGGCAGAAACAGGCTTGCCGGACCGGGCAGCGCGAGCGCCTGCAGCTCGGTTCCGGTGGGCAGCGCTTTGGCGTCGCGGGCTTTGCGGGTTCTGATTGTCCCGGTCGCCATACGGCCATCGGCAAGGCGTGCCTCGGCATCGATGAGGGTGTCGCGGAAGCTGCTATAGGCGACCCAGGCGCGGCGCTGGCCGGTGACCCGTGCGATCACCAGCGTGCCGTTGACGAAGGCATCGACGCGCGTCCGGTAGCGCCGGCGCGCCGGCAGGAGGAAAAGAAGCGCAAAGCCGGCGAAGAACAGTGGGCCGAAAATCAACGGAAAGAGCAGCGGGCCCATCGACGGCCCCGGCATGAGGGCCACACTCAGCGGCAGCAGGACGGCGCCGGCAAGAAAGACGCCGCCGAACGCATAGCCCGTGTAGAGACCTTTACGCAAGTCGATCTGCCGTTTGATGTCGTCCAGTTGCCGCGGCGTTGCGGCGGATAATCGGATCGCGTGCACCATGCGCCCTCCCTGGTCGGCAGCCCGGCGATTGCCTGGCTACACCCGTGTCACTCTACGCAAATGCGCGCGCGCGAACACCCGCCCGCGCAGCTGCCAACAGGTTCGGCGGCAAGGCGTGCTCCGGTGGGGCAGACGTTGGGGCGGTTCGTTGGGGCGGTGCGTTGGGTTTAGTGCTTGAGTTCGGCGTTTTCGAAAAGGGCGCTATCGGTTCCGCGTCGCAGGTCCTGACGGACCAGCTCTTCCACCAGCAGGGCTTGCTGAAGCAACTTGAGGGAGGATGCAAATTCGCCGCGGCCCTGGGTCTCGGCCAGTTGCGCGGCGTCGAGGATCTTGTCGGATAGTCGGCGGGTGGACGGCGATGCATTCATTCGTTGACCTTTTCTTGGAGTGAGGCATGCCGGCGTTGTTCCCGTGATCCGCCGGTCGGTTTGGCCGCCCGAATGGGCGACCGGCCGAAGGGCAATTATCGAGGCCGAATGTTAACATTCCTCCCACCGACCCGCCGTTTGGCCTGATGGGGATGCGCGCGCATGCAGGTGTATGCCGCCGGCGCCGCGCGCGGCCGGGCGACCTTACAAACATGTGGGAACACTGCCCGGTCGCGCGGTGAATCTACGCTGACGCCAGATCGGCGGCTCTGCGGATCCCGACTGCCGTCAACCCGGCCGGCACGGTACCGGGGCTGCGTAGGTGGGCTCTGTAGGGGAGGGGTTCACCCCGGCGTCATCGGGCGCGTATTGACCCGGCGCGGATGTCAGATCGAATTCGTACTGCATGAAGCGGGAAAGATTGAACTCGTACTGCATGAAATAATGTCCCCCGTCCTGTTGTGCCGTCTGTCCGGCAATACGACTGGCTCGCCAACACGCCGGCCCGTCCGGCCGCGGGCCCGCCGGTGCGCCGATCCCAATACAACGATTTATGAGGTGGCCGGTTCGTCAGGCTGCGTGTTGCGTGCCGAGGAGCTGCACCGGTCGCAGATCGCCGATCGTCACGCCCGCGGCGGGGCCGGCGATGGGACCGACGCTTGCCGGGGCAATCTTGGCGCCGTCCTCCACCGAGCCCGTCGCTTCGAGCTCGTCGAGATAGGCCATGAGCGCGCCGACCATGATGGATTGCATCGAGCGCTGGCGTTTAGCGGCTGCAGTCTTGAGGCGCCAATAAAGATGCGGATCGAAACGAACCGAGCGCCGGCTGCCCCTGGCCGTGGTGCTCGCATTGCAAGGCTCGCCCGCGCCCGGCAAGCCGGAGCGTTGAATGCTGATCGCGGGCAGGAAGCGTTGGAGCGCCCGCGTCAGCAGCGATTGAACCGACAAGGTCTCGCTGGCGGCGAAACGGGCGAGCCGCGCGCGCAAGGTATCGTCGAGCCGAAGCGTGGTGCGCTTGACGGCCGCGCGCGTAACGTCCATGCGATTGGTGAGATGCGCCGACGTCGGGCGAACCGGCCCGCGAATGGATGTCGGGCGAACCGGCCCGCGAATGGATGTGTGCTCGCGTCGCGGCGAAACGGGCGTGGCGTCTTCGCGCAGGTGCACGATGGCCGCCGCGTCGACGACAGGGCCCATGACCGGCACAATCGTGACCGGTGCGGGCGTGCCATGCGCAATTGTCTCGTTGGTCACATCGATCTGATCGGGCGCGGATGTGTTCGCGGGCCGCGGCAGTGTGGCGCGTCTACGGGCCAGGAGCGCCCCGGTCAGACGCGCCGGGCGCTCGCTCGACGGCGTGCGCAGGGTGATCGTGCGGCGCCCCGCGGGACGCCCGCCGACCGGCGCGGCCTCGCCCTTGCGGGCGAAAAGGGCGCTGGCCTCAGGTGCGGCGATGATGTCCCGGTTCTGCATGGGGTCCTGAAAGGTCATGCTGCAGTCCTTGCTGTGAGGCCGGGCGGCAGTCGGCACCGCGTATCGACGGTTGGATTCTTAGAACAGATCAAATATTTAGTCAATCGTTATTTAAATTTTCGTATTAAATTTGTGCCATATTTAAGTAAAAAGCATTTATATTTTTATTATCATTTATCTAAAAATTTAGATGGCAATATATGCACAAGAATAATTATGGCCAGTCACGCTGAATCTGCCGATTGAACGATTGCTGCATGTCAACGGTTCGTTAACCAAGATTGTTCACCATGTCGGCTTCGCGGCATGGTTGCCGCTTAGACCTTGCGGGGGACTTTACGGCATGGCCCAGTTGTCCCAGGCGATTACTCACGCACCGGCCGGGGCGCCGGCGGAACGCACCGAAGCGCACGGCAACAAGGCCGGCCTGCAGCAATTGGCCTGGCTTGCCGGCAAGGTGCGGGGCGCCGATGGCGACGGTTACCGATACCTGCTCGCGGCACGGTTCGCGCTGATCAACCTCGCAGCGTTCGCGCTGCTCGGGGCGGCATGGATCCACGGCTTTGTCGACAAGGTGCTGGCCGCCGATCCGACCCGCCTGGTGATCGTGATCGGGCTCGTGTTCCTGGCCGGGTTTGTCCTGTGCGCCTGGAAGATCCTGGTCACCAGCCGGGAAATCAACCGCGTGCGGGCATTCGATCCGCTGGAGCGATCGCGCGCGGCAGAGTATCTCGGCATGACCCGCGGCCTCGATGGTGGGGGACGTGGCATGGTAGCCGCCGCGCTGCGCCTGAAGCTCCTGAGCCGCATCGCGGTGGTCCGCCAGATCGCCAACAGCCTTGTGGTGCTGGGACTGATCGGCACCGTGATCGGCTTCATCATCGCGCTGTCGGGGGTCGATCCGGCCGCCGCCGGCAAGGCCGAGGCGATCGCGCCGATGGTCACCACGCTGATCGAGGGCATGTCGGTCGCGCTCTACACGACGCTTGTCGGGGCCGCGCTCAACCTGTGGCTGACCGCGAACTATCAGATGCTGGCCAGCGGCACCGCCAATCTGGTGGCGACGCTGATGGAGTTCGGGGAAAGCCATGCAAGGACTTGATCCGCTCGAGGACGAAAGCGGGGTCGTCTTTCGTGACATGATCATGCTGGCCCTGCTGGGCTTCGTGACCATCGTCATACTGATCATTCCGCACATCAATCCGGTCGCCAAGCCGGTCCAGCGCGAACAGGCGCCGGGCAATGTGATTGTCGAGATCCGCTGGCCCGATAACTTCAACACCGACGTCGATCTCTGGGTCCAGGGCCCCGGCGACCGGCCGGTAGGATATGCGCGCCAGAGCGGACGCATCTTCAATTTGTTGCGCGACGATCTTGGCCACCGCCGCGATGCCAGCAAGCTCAACTACGAGATTTCCTACAGCCGCGGCGTGCTGCCGGGCGAGTACACGGTCAACGTCCACCTTTTCAGCAACGTCGCTCGGACCTATCCGGTGCCGGTGACCGTCGTCGTGAGCGTCAAATCCTCGCCCGACGAGCCGGCCCGCCAGATCCTCACCAGCACCGTCACCTTGAGCCACGTGAACCAGGAAACCACGGTGTTCCGGTTCCGCTTGAGCCGCGCCGGTAAGTTGGTCCCGAAAAGCGTACACAGCCTTCCGCGCAGCCTCGCGCGCGCGCCGGCGCGCTGATCGGAGGAGCCAGCGCCATGACAGCAATGAACCTGCTCCTCATTCTCTTCGTGACCTTGGTAATGCTTGCCGCGGGCTTGGGTGCGCTGGCGATCTGGGCGCCGCGCCGGGCGCTGGTGCGCGGCTGTGCGCTCGTCGTCGTCGCCGCGCTGTTGCCGCTCGGATATGCCGGCTTTTCGTCCCTGCTCAGCCGGCCCAAGCCGGCGTCGCTCGAATGGGCCCGGCGATCCCTGCCCGAAGCCAAGATCGCCGGCTCCTACCTGGTGGAAGGCAAGGCGATTTACTTGTGGCTGATCGTTCCCGGTTCCGCCGAACCGCGATTCTATGCCTTCCCCTGGAGCCGCAAGCTTGCCCAGCAATTGACGCGGGCGCAGCAGGCGGCGCGTAAAACCGGTGTCCGGGTTCGCATGCGTCGGCCCTTCGGCGAGCTGAAGGACATGGTCAAATCCCGCTTCCGCGTCGAGGGCCACCGCCCGTTGCCGCCCAAGCAGCATCAGGCTGGCCGTCCGCAGATCTATCAGCATCCCGGCGAAGGCGGCTGACGGCCTTCCGACGCTCTGGTCTGTTTGTTGGCTGATGATGACGTGCCCGGGTTCCCGCGGCGCGCGAAGTCTCCTGGGCGGCAACTCATATGGCGAATGGTCCCCCGGGCATTCATCGCCATGCCCGGAAAAAGCGACGCCTCGACCGGGGGAGGGTCGAGGCGTCCGCGGCTCTCTTACTGCCGTCCTGCAGCGAGGGGGAGAACCGATGGGCGGATTGTTGTCCTAGCAGGGTTGAGGCTTTCTTAACAAAACCGGCCGCATACCAATTTATGTGAATTTTTTTATCGGGCCGCCGCCAACAGCGTCCTGGCGCGGCCTCGCGGGCCGGTCCTGCGTCTCAGCGCAGCCCCTTCAGCTTGAGTTTGTCGATCTTGCCGGGGCCGGTTTTGGGCAGCACATCGTGAAATTCGAAGACCGTGGGCAGCTTGTACTTGACCAGATGCTCGCGGCAATAGGCCAGCAGGTCTTCCTCACTGGCCTCGGCGCCGGGATTGAGCGCGATGCAGGCTTTGACGGTCTCGCCCCTGAACTCGTCGGGAATGCCGACGGCGGCGGCCTCCATCACCGCGGGATGGCGCTGCAACACCTCGTCGATCTCGCGCGGATAGACGTTGTAGCCGCCCACCAGGACCATCTCCTTCTTGCGGTCGACCAGGCTGAGATAGCCGTCCTCGTCGAAGCGGCCGATGTCGCCCGTATAGAACCAGCCGTCGCGGAAGCTTTCGGCATTTTCCTGTGGGCGGTTGCGATAGCCCTTGATGAATTGGGGTCCGCGCACGCGTATCTCGCCGCGCTCTCCTTGCGGCAATATCTTGGTCCCCGTTTCCAGATCGACGATGTCGATCTCGGTGCGCGGCAGCATCGGCCCGACCGTGCCCGGCTTGCGCGGGCCGTCGAGCGGGTTGCAGTTGATCGGCGAGCCCTCCGACATGCCCCAGCCCTCCATGATCGGGCAGCCGGTTTCGCGTTCCCATCGCTCCAGCAAGGCCTCCGGGCATGGCGAGCCGCCGGCCAGGCAGAGCCGCAAATTGGAGAAATCGGTGTCCGCGAAGCGCTCGCTGGCGAGCAGGCCGACATAGAGCGCCGCCGGCCCGCCGGCGAACACCGTGACCTTGTTCTCCTCGAAGTGCCCGAGGATCACGTCGGGCTGATAGGCCGGCAAGTAGTCGACCGTGGCGCCGAGGAAGACCGGCGACACGACGGCATAGCAAAAGCCCCAGATATGGAAGTTGGGCGCCACCATCAGGAGTATGTCTTCGTCGCGCCGCAGCGGCCACGCCGTGTTGGCGGCGCGCGCGTAAGCCATTTCGTTGGCGTGGATGTGGTCGGCGCCCTTGGGGATGCCGGTCGTGCCGCCGGTAAAAAAGATCAGCGACGGATCCTCCGCGCCAGGCAGCGGCTCGGGCAGGGTCAGGCTGGCATCGTTCTGCCACGGCTCGAGCGAAAGCGCATCCGGGCCAAAGACATCGACGTGATGCACGCCCGCTTCAGCCGCCACGGCGCGGCCGAGTTCCTCGGTTTCGGCTGTGCACACCAGGACGGTGGCGTCGACATCGGCCAAGAGCGGCGCCAGCGCCTTCGCCGGAAAGTTCGCGTTGAGCGGTGCAATCTGCGCCCGCGCGGCCATGCCGGCGAGCGCTGCGACCGCAACCTCGATGCAATTGGGCATCAAAAGCGCGACGCGCCCACCGGCGACGCCGCGCTCGCTCAGCGTATGAGCATAGCCGGCGACGGCAGACAGGTACTGGCGGTAGGTGAGCCTGCGGTCGCCACAGATGATCGCGTCGCGGTCGGGGACACGCTGGGCCGTGTCGGCGAGGGCGTGGACAACGGTGAGCGCGCCGGGCAGCCCTGGATCGTAATCTCGTGTCGGTCGTCCGATCATCATTGGGTCCCGCCCCCCTTTGAGTTCGCGCCACCAATCCTATCATCACGGTGTCCAGCGTGGGAATTCGCCCGATACTGGTGCGGCCCCGACCGCCCCACGCTGATCCCGTTAGCGTTTTTTTAACCTTAACAGCCTATTAACGGTCATGCATCGCCCGCCGAAAGGCGCCAGCCGCCGAAGGGAGCGCTTCGATGACCGATCAGGTTCCCGCCCTCGCCGATTACCGCTATCTCGCCCGGCTCTACGAGCATTGGGTCGAGCGCTTCGACGGCAGCCCGATCCCGTCCTGGTCCAACTTCGACGCGGTCGAGCTGCGGCCGTGGCTGGGACGGCTCAATCTGGTCGCGGTCGAGCGCATGCATAATGCCAACACCGGCGCCGGTCCCAACGCCAATATCGATGCCGATGGCGGGCGGCGCTTCGTCTACCGGGTCTTCGCAACCGACGTCGCCCAGGCGCTCGATCACGAGATGACCGGCCGGGAGGTCGGCGCCGACGCGCCGGCGGTGCGCGATGCACTGATCGGCGACTATGCCGAGGTGGTGGATCGCGGCCATCCGATCCTGCGCCGCCACGAAACCTCTCACCGCTCGCGCGTCCTGCCCCATGTCCGCCTGATGCTGCCCTTGGGCGACGGCGGCGCGCAGGTTACCCGCGTGCTGGTCGGCATTCATCCGTTGTGGCGGCCGGTGCGCACGCCGCTGATGTCCGGCCTGCCGCCGGAAATCGATCCCGATGTGATTTTCGGCGCCGTGCGCCTGCAGGCGGGGGCCTGATCGCGCAAGACACGTGCTGGGGAAAAGGCCGCTCGCCTGCGCGAGCGATAAGATATTGTTCAGTAATTTGGGGTTGAATCGCGCGGTCATGGAGAACAGGGCCAGCAACGAGGATCGCCGTGGCTCGCACCGTGAGAAAATGCTCGGTACTGGGCTGATCTCGTGGAGCAACGGCTACAGGTCGATGGCTTGCGTCGTGCTCGACTGGACACGGTCGGGTGCCCGCATCAAGCCCGCAGACATGATGGGTTGTCCCGAAGAATTCACTCTCGTCACCGGCACCGGCAAGAGCGTGCCTTGCGAAGTGAGGTGGCGCGAAAACACGCTCATGGGCGTCAGCTTCCTCTGAGCCGCCGGGCCGGAAAGCCGGCGGTTGCGCGCCGCGCTCTCGATATTACCTCATACGTGAATGGGCCTATTGAACGGGACCTGTGACGCCGGTCATCGCCGGCGCATCGCGTGATGGCTATCATGCGTACGACAATGAGCCGCCGAGAGGGTTCATGACCGTCGCAACGATTTCTCGCCATCCTTGTCACAGCAACGTTGTCTTCCGATGCCGCTCACCCCTACCCTCATCGTCCTGGCCGTCTGCCTCGCTGTCCTGGGTATCGCGCAGGTCCGCGAGCGTAGGCCGTATGAACCCGGCCGGATCTCATTGATCCCCTGGGTGCCGCTCCAGTTCCTGGCGATGATGGGGGTGATCGTGATGCTGGCGCATCTGGTCTCGCTGCTGACCGGCGAGCCCCTGGTGGGGCGCTTCCTGCGTTAGTCCTCGCCGAAGCGCAAAGCGACCAGGTTTTCCAGCGCCGCCACGGCGGCTTCCGCATCCGCCCCCGTGGCGGCGATCTCGATCTCGGTCCCCGGCGAGGCGGCCAGCATCATCAGTCCCATGATCGAAAGGCCGGAGACGGTGTGCTCGCCGCGCCGCACCAGCACGGCCGCCTTGTAGCGCGCCGCCGTCTTGGCGAAGGCCGCCGCCGCCCGCGCATGCAAGCCCCTTTTATTGACGATCGTGACGATGCGGTGGACCGCGCCTTCGGGCGGCCAGGATGCGTCGGTCACTTGGCTTTCGACTTGGGCTTTTCGTCGAGCAGCGCGGAGGCAACGTTGATGTATTTGCGGCCGGCCTCCTGCGCTGCGGCCACCGCCTCTTGCAGGCTCTGATGTTCGCGCATGCCGGCGAGCTTGATCAGCATCGGCAGGTTGATGCCGGCGAGAACCTCGACCTTGGCCTTCTCCATCACCGAGATTGCCAGATTGGAGGGCGTGCCGCCGAACATGTCGGTCAACAGCACGACCCCGTCGCCGTCCTCGACCTCGGCCACGCCGTCGAGGATCTCCTTGCGCCGCCGCTCCATGTCGTCATCGGCCCCGATGCAGACCGCCCGAATGTTGGTCTGCGGCCCGACGACGTGTTCAAGCGCGGCTACGAATTCCGCCGCCAGGCGGCCGTGGGTGACCAGGACCATGCCGATCATGCTGACCTCACCATTGCCCGGCCTCAACTACCCTTTTTGCGTCCGCGGCGGGCGGCGCGCGTCGCGATGGCGCAGGTTGACGCGTTGGCCCCGCGCATTCAACCACTCGGTCAGGCACTCCGCGACATAAACCGAGCGATGGCGCCCGCCGGTACAGCCGATGGCGATCGTCAAATAGCTCTTTCCCTCTTTCTCGTAGCGCGGCAGGAGCGGCTCCAGCATCGCCGTCAGCGCCCGGAAAAAGCTGTCGAAGTCAGGATCGGTGCGAATATAGGCGCCGACGCTTTCGTCCTCCCCGGTCAGCGGGCGCAACTCGCGCTCGTAATAGGGGTTCTTCAGGAAGCGCGCATCGAACACCAGATCGGCCTCGCGCGGCAAGCCACGGCCATAGGCGAATGACGTGACGAACACGGCCAGACCCGGCGCGCCCTCGAGATCGAAACTGTCCTCCAGCGTCGACCGTAGTTCGGCCAGCGTCTTGCCGGTCGTGTCGATCACGGCATCGGCGCGGCCGCGCAGCCGGGCGAGCAGCGAGCGTTCGTGCCGGATGCCGTCCATCAGCGGCCGGTCGGCGGCGAGGGGATGGCGGCGCCTTGTCTCGGTGAAGCGTTGCTGCAGCACATCGTCGTCGCAATCGAGAAAGATCAGCCGCGCCTCGACCCGCTTTGCGGCGATCAGCTCGTCAAGCTCCTGGATGAAGGGCGCGACGCCGAAATCGCGGGTCCGGATGTCGACCCCGATCGCCAGCGGCCGCCGGGTTTCGCCGGCCTGCCCGACTAGCGCCGACAGCAGGGGCAGCGGCAGGTTGTCGACCGCCTCGTAGCCGATATCCTCCAGCGCCTTGAGCGCCGAGGTCTTGCCCGCGCCGGAGAGCCCGGTCACCACGACGAGGCGCGCGCCCCGGCTGGCGGGTTTCGCGGGGTTGCTGTCGGCCGCCGCGTTCATCGCGCCTCCGATGGCGACGGCGGTTCGGGCGCGCCCGCCGTTGCCGCGAGGCGAACCTTCGCGGCGGCCGAGGCGGTGAAGGGATCAACCCTGACCTTGCGCAGCGCCACGCCCAGATAGTGCGCCGCTTCAGGCTCGGGCAGGCGCTCGATCGCGGCGTAGGGGGTGAGGGCGACCTCCAGCGCCAGCCGTACCCGCGCCGCGGCGGCCACCGCGACGATGCCGATGCCCCGGACCTCGATATGGCCGGCCAGCGCGCCAACCAGATCCGGCGGCGCAAGTGCGGTCAGCTCGCCATCCGCCATCATAAGCGTCGTCAGATCGTCGGCGACCAGCCGCGCGCCCCCGTCGATCAGGCGCAGTGCAAGATCGGACTTGCCGCTGCCCGAGGGGCCGGTGATCAGCACACCCCGGTCCCCCAGCGCCACGCAGGTTGCATGCAGCGTCAGCTCCTTGGCGGCGCTTGTCTTTGTGCGCATTGCCTCGGCGGTCTTTCTTGCACTCTGTCCGCGATCGCTCATTTGCTGAATATGGGTTGGCCGCCGCCGCCCGCCAGCGGCTAGTGGCCCGATCCCGATGAACGATACCCATTGCAATGGGTATCGTTCATCGGGTGAATCGGCCCACAAGATATTTGCTATTGGTATTCAGCTTCCAACAATAGGTTCCTAGTGGGAACCTCTTGTTGGAACCATACCACTAATGCAGCGCGTCTTGCGCGCGCGCGAAGATCGGCACGACCGACCGCTCGATCAAGGCGCGGCCGGTTCCCTCCGCCGGGTTGAAGGCAATGATATCCATGAGCTCGTCGCCGCCCAGCGCCGAGCGCGCGGCGATGCCGACATCGCGCGCGACCTCGGCAAAGATCTCCTCCTCGGCGTCGCCGACATCGAGCACCAGCAGGAAGCGGCGCGCCTTGCCCGCCTTCACTGGATCCGCCGCTTCGGCCTCGACCAGGAAGGCGGCGCCGACATACTCGTTCCGCCGCAGCGCCGGCGCCAGCGCCGATACCAATGTCTCCGGCGGCGCGGCGTCCCGGAACGCGACCGGCTCGCCAGCATCGCGCGGCGCCAGGTCGATTACCGTCTCGTTCAGCCGCTCGCGCAGCCAGGCAAGTTCGGCGTCGACGAAGAGCTTGAAATGCGTGGTGCCGACATTGAGCGCGACCGCCAAGTCCGGATCGAGCTGCGCGACCAGCGCGTGGCCCGGCAGCACGGTGAACGGCACCGGCTCTTCGGCCCAGTCCGCAAGCCGCGCCTCGCTGTCGAAGACCGGCACGATCCCCTCGCCCTCGATATCGGCGACCAGCAGGCTCACGGTGTCGCCGGTTGGGTCGGCATCGTCGCTCGCGGTGGGCACGTAAAGACGGGCGTTCAGGAAGGCGTCGTAGAACGCCTGCGCCTGGGCGTCGCCGTCCTCGGCGCGCGCGAGCGCGCGGTCAAGCGCGCTCACCGCCTCGTCGCTGCCGCCGTTGCCCTGGGGATCGCCCACAAAATCGCTCCATTGCCGCCGGGTATCTCAAGCGCCTTTGGCCCAAATGCCCGCGCGCCTGCCGCCCGAATGTCAAGGCGGCTTGCCGCCCGAATGTCAAGGCGGCTTGCCGCCTGATTGCCCGAATGCAAGTGCGCCTTTGGGGCCACTGTTATAGGCTGCGCCGCCCGCGCCTGTCGCGGATTGCGTATCTCCCGCCACGGCGCCGATGTTTCCTGAGCTTTTCAATATTGTCGCCCCCGTCGTCGTCTGCGCGGCGATCGGCTATGGCTGGGCGCGGCTGGGCCTGCCGTTCGAAACGCCCTTCGTCGCCAGCCTGGTGACGAACATCGCCGCGCCATGCCTCATCCTGGCGACGCTGACCAAGCTCAACGTGTCCGCCGAGGCGTTCGGCCAGATGGCGGGCGCGGCCGTGCTCGCGATTTTGATCTTCATGGTGATCGGCGCGATTGTGTTGAGGGCGGCCAAGCTCTCGCTGCACTCCTTCCTGCCGGCGATGATGTTCGGCAATACCGGCAATATGGGACTGCCGCTGACGCTCTTCGCCTTCGGGGAAGAGGGGCTGGCGCTCGGCATCGCGTTTTTCGCGGTCAATGCCGTGAGCCAGTTCACCGTCGGCGCGTTGATCTCATCGGGCTCGATGTCGATCCGTCGCCTGGTGCGCACGCCGGTGTTGTGGGCGGTGTCGCTGGCGTTGATCTTCATGTTCACCGGCGCCAAGCCGCCAACTTTCATCGCCAGTACGCTGACGCTTCTGGGCAATATCGCGATCGGGCTGATGCTGCTGGCGCTCGGTGTTTCGCTGGCGCGGCTCAAGGTTCGCTCGCTTGGCCACACCTTCGGGCTTTCGGTGTTGCGTCTCGGTATGGGGTTCGGCGTCGGGTTCGGCCTGGCCTATGCGCTCGGCCTGGAGGGCGCCGCGCGCGGCGTCGTTATCCTCGACTGCGCGATGCCGGTCGCCGTGTTCAACTATCTGTTCGCCCAGCGCTACGGCCGCGAGGCCGAGGAGGTCGCCTCGGTGATCGTCGCCTCCACCCTCATATCCTTCGCCACGCTGCCGCTGCTGCTGCTGGTCGTGCTCTGAGATGCCGGAGGCATTCGCATAGAGGCGTCTTTCCCAAGTCTTTAGCTTGATGTAAACCGGTTGTGGGCCTTTATGCGGCCGGAGCGTCCCCAAGCCGGGACAGGTGATGAAAGGGCGGAAACTATGACTATCTCCAGTCTCATGCGCGCTGTCGGTGCGGCGGCTGTCATCGTGGCGGCGCCGGCCGCCGGTCTGGCCCAGGGCGGGCCGGGCGGCGTTCTTGGCCTGTCGATCGGCTTCTGCCCGCCTGGCACTTCGCCGCTGGGCGTGGCGCAGTTCCGCAATGTCGGAAAGAACGACCGCAACGAGGGCGCGCCCAACTCGATCACGATCAGCCTGTGCACAACCCAGCCCGATATCGGCCTCACCTTCACGAGCGCCTATTGCGAGGGCCGGGTTATCAGCCGGGTCCGCTTCAAGAATGTCGCCGATACCGATTTCAACGAGGGCGCCCCGAATTACATCGCACTCAGCCTCTGCGCGCGCGGACCGGTTCCAGGCGACTTCCGCCTCTCATTGGGGCGTTGCCCACCGGGCTTTGCCCGAATCAGCCGGGCGCGCTTCAAGAATGTCGGCGATAGCGACTTCAACGAAGGCGCGCCCAACTTCGTGACAGTGCGTCTGTGCGCCGCCGGCTGACGCCCGGCCGGCCGGCTCTCAATTCAGCTTCCGGCGCTGACGGACGGATGATGCATTAGAGCGCCGGCACGCGGACGACGAAGCGGGCGCCGAGCGTCTCACCGTCGGGGCCGACCATGTTCTCGGCGAAGATCTGGCCGTCATGGGCCTCCATGATCTGCTTGGAGATCGAAAGGCCGAGCCCGGAATGGGTGCCGAATTTCTCGCCCGCCGGGCGCTCGGTATAGAAGCGGTCGAAGATCGCCTCGAGCTTGCCTATGGGCAACCCCGGCCCCTGGTCGTCGACGGTGATGGTGACGAACTTGCCTTCTGCCGCCGCGCTGACCCGGATGATGCCGCGCGGCGGGCTGAAGGTCTTGGCATTGGCGATGACGTTGCGCAGCACCTGGACCAGCCGGTCCTCCACCCCCAGCACGGTGAGCGCGCTTTCGTTTGGCAGATCGAGGACGATCTTGGGTGCGTCCTTTTGTGTCGACGCTCCCTCGACCTCGGCCAGCGTGGTCAGCATGTGACGCATGTCGACTGCGTCCATCTCGGCGCGCTGGAGCTCGGCGTCGAGGCGCGAGGCGCGGGAAATGTCGGTGATCAGCCGGTCAAGCCGCTCGACATCCTCCAGCACGATATCCATCAACTTACGCTGACGGTCGGGATCCTTGATGCGGGCGGCGGTTTCCACGGCGCTACGCAGGCTGGTAAGCGGGTTCTTGATCTCGTGGCTGACATCGGCGGCGAAGCGCTCGATCGCCTCGATACGCTCCCAGAGCTCCTTGGTCATGCGCTGGAGCACCGCGGACAGATCGCCGATCTCGTCGCGGCGGCGCGAAAAATCCGGGATCTCGATGAAGCGGCCATGGCCGCGGCGGACCCGGTCGGCGGCGATGGCCAGGCGCCGGATCGGCCGCGCGATCGTCCGCGCGAGATAGAAGGACAACAGCACCGTGATAGCGAGCACGACGCCGAAGATCTTGAGCAGGCCGACGCGCACATCGGCGACGTCGCGCTCGATCGCAGCATCGGTTGCCGACAGCATCACCACCGCAACGACTTTCTTGTAGCGCTGCACAGGCACCGCGTAGGTCAGCACCAGCTGTCCGCGCAGGCCCTCGCGCACCGATGAGCCTGGCTCGCCGCCCAGTGCGCGGACCACTTCGCGGTAGTCGCCGGCCACCTGGTCGACGCGTTCGTTGTATTTCGGCAGCCGCTGCTCCTTGCGGAAGAGCCCGGTCAGCCAGTTGGATATGCTGGTGAGATTGCGGTTGAACCAGCCCTGGCGCCCGGGCGGCGGCAACTCCTCCACCAGCACGAAACCCGATGGCGCCAGAAGCGTGCGGCTGTCGGTGATCAGCGAGCCTTGCGTGTCGAACAGACGCGCGCGGGTGCGGGTCGCCTCCACCATCCTGCGGACGATCGCCTTGGCCGGATCGGCGATCAGCGTCTGGTTGCCTTGCGTGTTGGTCTCCACGGCGCTTTCGCCCAGGGCGCCGGCAAAAATGCTGGCCTGGGTGCCGAGCGAGGTGATTTTGGCGTCGATCAGGTTTTGGCGGTAGTCGCCCAGAAAGAGGAACCCCGCGACCAGGGTGCCCAGCGCCAGCACGTTGAGCGCCAGGATGCGAACCGTGAGCAGCGAGAAACGCCGCCCCGTGCCGCGCACGCGTGCGAGCTCGGAGGTACGCTCGGTGCTACGTTGCTTGCGCCGCTTGGGGCGCGTGGGCGCTTTCGCGTCGCGGGGTTTCGCCCGCCGCGGTTCCGGCCGTGATTTGTCTTCGCGAAGGTCCCCGTCCAGTGCCAGAGTCCCCTTATCGCTTGCGATCAGCCCTCGCTGTAGCGATAGCCGATCCCGTAAAGCGTTTCGATCTTAGTGAATTCCTCTTCGACCGATTTGAATTTCTTGCGGAGCCTTTTGATGTGGCTGTCGATCGTGCGGTCGTCGACATAAATGTTTTCGCCGTAGGCCGCGTCCATCAGCTGATCGCGCGACTTGACGTGGCCGGGCCGCGCCGCCAGCGCCTGGAGGATGAGAAATTCGGTGACGGTGAGCGTCACCTCCTTGCCGCGCCAGGTGCACAGATGCCGGGCCGGGTCCATCACCAGCTCGCCGCGCACCAGCGTCTTGCCGCCCTCGCCCTCTTCCTCGCCGCCGCCTGGAGCCTCCGAGCGGCGCAGGATCGCGCGCACGCGCTCGATCAGCAGGCGTTGCGAGAACGGCTTGGTGATGTAGTCGTCCGCGCCCATGCGCAGGCCGAGCACCTCGTCGATCTCATCATCCTTGGAGGTCAGGAAAATAACCGGCACGTCGCTCGTCTGGCGCAGGCGCGACAGGAGCTCCATGCCGTCCATCCGCGGCATCTTGATATCGAGGACGACAAGGTCGGCCGGCCGTCCATTGAGCCCCTGCAGGGCTTCGGCACCGTCAGCGTAGGAGCGCACGGCGAAACCTTCCGCCTCGAGCGCCATCGAAACGGAGGTGAGGATGTTGCGGTCGTCGTCGACCAGCGCAATGGTTCTGCCCATATGTATCCCTCGGTGTCGCTCGCTGCCTCTCGGCGGTTCGGGCTATTGTCCCAGCGATTGTCTGGACAATTGTCCGGGTGAATGTGCCGAATTTCGGTCGTAATTCGTATCCGGCGATCATTTGTTACTTAAGACTTAGGCGTTTATCGGGCGGAATTCGAGCAATCTTGCGGCGGCGGCGTCGAACCCGCTATTCATGCTGTGTCCTGATAACTGTAGACGGACGGATTTCGCCGTTTGCGCGGGGGCCGGCCTTGGGGTGCGCGCATGCGGCAAATTCGCCCTTGGTCGCCCTGATCGAGCGCGGTTGGATGGCAGATGCCGGTTCCGGCCGCGCCATGAGCAAACAGGCCCGTCCGGTCCTGGATTATGTCGACGAGTTCACCAGCCGGCAAGTAACGCTCGACAAGTGACGGGCGACAATTTTGGAGAGCCTAATGTCCATATTCGTCCGGTCGCTCGTTTCCACGCTGGCGCTGTCATTGCTGGCGGCACCGGACGCATTTGCCGCCCAGCCTCACGGCGCCCTTCACGGCCAGGCTCACGGCAATGAGGGGGGCAACCATGCCACGCCGATGAAGCCGGCAACGCTCGGCGCGATCGTCGTCGAACAGGCCTGGGCGCGCGCGTCCTTGACCAACAACGGCGCGGCTTACGTTGTGTTTCGCAATATCGGGAAATCTACCGATCGCTTGATAGATATTCGCAGCCCGGTTGCCCGGCGCGCCGAATTGCACACGCATACAATGGATAAGGGCATCATGCGGATGCGGCCGCTGAAGGCGATCGAGGTGCATCCCGGCGCGCCTGCAGTGATGCGGCCGGGCGGCGACCACATCATGCTGATGGGGCTGACCCGCAAGCTGAAGCGCGGCGAGCGGTTTCCGATCACCCTGCGTTTTGCCCATGCGGGCGAGGTTACCGTGATGGTCACGGTCGCTGGGCCCGGTGCCAGCGGTCCTGGCGCTACGGGTCACAAAGGCCACGGCGCGCCCAAGAAGACCACGCACTGATGCTTTGCGTGCAAGGGAGCCTGGGAGGGTCGCCAGACCGGCTTTGCGGCCTCCACGCCTGCCTGCTTGGCCGGAGCCGGGTGAATTGTGCGCCCCCGCGCGTTTGAGGCTATCCGTTCCGCTGATCGTGGTTGTTCGCCAAGCGATCACGTGTGAAGGAGACCGGCGTCCGCGATCTTCTGCAGGCCGGTGCGCGGCTCGCCAAATTGCTTGGCGACCGAGGCGCACAATTGCCGCTGCGCGCCGAGCCTCTGGCTGAGGGTGATCGAGCGACAATTCACTGATACGCGGCCCGCCAACAGTCGCCAAATTGACCCAAGCCCCGTGCTAGACTAAGGCATTGCATGCGTTTCAAGAGGAAAGCGAGCATTGGCTGACCTGCAAGCAGCGGCCCTTGCGCGGCGCGTCATGCGTGGCCCGGATTTTGCCGCCCTTGCCACGAATGCGGCGGGCGAGGCCGGCTGGCCTTACGCCTCGTTGGTCATGGTGGCCTGTGACCATGACGGAACGCCGATCCTGCTGATGTCGGATCTTGCCGAGCATGCCCGCAATATTGCCGGCGATCCGCGGGTTTCATTGCTTTTCGACGGAACCCAAAGCGGCGGCGGGCGTAGCGGCGATGCGCCGCTCGATGCGCCGCGGGTCTCGGTGATGGGCCGGGCCGCGCGTTCCAATGAGCCGCGCCATCGCGCCCGCTATCTCGCCCGCAATCCGACGGCTGAACGCTTCGCCGATTTTGGCGATTTCCACATATACGCGCTGGAGGTCACCCGCGCCCATCTGGTGCAGGGGTTCGGCAAGGTGCGCTGGATGCAGGCCGGCGCGCTGCTCTTCGACACGGTCAAGACCGAGGCGTTGATCGACGCCGAAGCGGACATCGTCGAGCATATGAACACCGACCATGCCGACGCCGTCGACCTTTATGCCGGCGTGCTGCTGGGGCGGGCCGGGAGCGGCTGGCGGATGACCGGGATCGACCCCGAAGGCTGCGATCTGCGGCGCGAGACGGGGGTCGCGCGGCTCGATTTCGACAGCCCGGTCGCCGATGCCGGCAAAGCGCGGGCCGTGCTGGTCGAGCTGGTCAAAAAGGCGCGCGCGGCCGCGTGACTGGCTCGCGTGGGTTCAATGTCCCCGGCACCCTCCGCGCGGCACCATTTAGTCCGCCAAATCCGCGCCGATCGGCGGGCTCAAATGTCCCGATTTGACGTAGAGTAGGCAACCGTCATCGCTCCACGGCGCGTGATCGCTTCCCGGCGGGCTGCGGTGCCAGCTGCCGGGTCCATATGACCCGTGCTCGTCGGCGAGCGTGCCCGCCAACACCAGGATCTCCTCGCCCTTTGGATGTTCGTGATGGGGAAAGCGCGCGCCCGGCGCGTAGCGTGCGAGGCGCACCTGTTCGCTGCCATGCGCGTGCAGCAGCAAGGTCGTCACGGTGTCGACGGGACCGGGCAGCCACTCCGCGCCCCGTGTATCAACGGAAAACGGGGTATCAACGGAAAACTGGCGGGTATCGTCCGGCGCGAACTGCTGCAGCTTGACGAAGAGCGTGCAGCCGCCCTCGCTCCGGGGCGTGTGGCGGGTGCCGATCGGGTTGCGGGTGTAACTTCCAGCCGGATAGTCGCCGTCTGCGTCCGAGAAGGTGCCCTCGAGCACCAGGAATTCCTCGCCGCCGCCGTGCACATGCTCGGAAAACCGGCTGCCGGGGGCATAGCGTACGATGCTGGTTGCGCGCGCGACCTCGCCCCCGATACGGTCGAGCATCACCCGCTCCACCCCCGGCAGTGGCGAGGCGATCCACTCATAGCTCTCACCCGGCACGACCGCTCGTTTGCTGAAATCGGCGTTGATGCGCATCGTATCGCTCGCAAGTCCCACGCAATTGCCGTTCCCGTGATGATAGCCCCATTCATCCCGCCGATCGATGCTCTTGCCCGGCACCTGGACCTGGCCGGGGAGCGATTGCTTGCCCCGGTCCGCGTGCCAGCCTTGCGGATCAGCGGTCATTTACCATATACCTAGCGCTAGGTAGATTTAAAACCACAGGCAATCGGCCGGGTTTCGATCCTGGCTGCCGCCACGGGACAACCCGACGACCATGGCCAAACAAGGCGAAACCGCCCAGCGTATCCTCGCTATTGCCCAGCGGATGATCCAATCGGAGGGCTATAACGGCTTCAGCTTTCGCGATATCGCCGCTGAGATCGGCATCAAATCCGCCAGCGTCCACTACCATTTCGCCACCAAGGGCGACCTCGGCGCCGCGGTCGCGGCGCGTTATGCCGCCCGCTTCGTCGCCTGGCTCGAACGCATCGTCACCGAGGGCCGCGACGCCCGCCACCGGCTGATCCTCTATGTCGGACTTTTTCGGGCGGCTGTCGTCGAGGACGGCCGGATGTGCCTGTGCGGCATGCTGGGCGCGGAGAGTGAATCGTTGCCGCCGGAGGTACTGGATGAGGCGCGCCAGTTCTTCACGCGCAACCTCGCCTGGCTGGGCAATGTATTTGAGAGCGGAGCCGCGGACGGCACGCTTATTTTCACCGGCTCCGCCGAAGATCATGCCCGGCTGATGCTGGCGGCGCTGGAAGGCGCGATGGTCTTCGCCCGGGTGAACGGAGATCCTGCCACATTCGACCAGATCGCCGAGACCGCGCTGGCGCGCTACACACGCTGATCATCGCCGCATGGCGACGCCTTGCTCAACGCGGCGGCGGTTGCCGCCGCTGGCGTGGAGGACTATCTTGCGGGATTGTCCGCAGGCAGGCGGGCCATGCGACGGGCAAAGAAAACCAAGGAAAAATGCGAAGCCGCGCGGGCGTCCGGTCCGGACCAGAGGATATGGCAAGACCGGATGCGGCGATCGTGGCGCAGGCAGGAGGACAAGGGTGCAGCAGTCAGGAGCGTATAACAGCCGGTATGGGCTGGATCAGCACGGCATCTCCGGCGCGCCCGCGGTGCATTGGAACCAAAGCGTCCCGGGGCTCTACGAGCACTCGTTGCGGCGAGGCGAATGCCGGCTGGCGCAAGGCGGCCCGATCGTCGCCCTGACCGGCGAGCATACCGGCCGCTCGCCCAAGGATAAGTTCATCGTCCAGGATGCCGCCACCAAGGACACAATATGGTGGGGCGAGGTCAACCAGCCGATCGATGCGGAGCGCTTCGCGCGCCTGCGCGACCGCGTGCGCGCCCGCCTGGCCAGCAGCGAGGTCTTCGTCCAGGACTGCAATACCGGCGCCGACCCCAATCACAGGCTGCGGGTCCGGCTGATCACCGAGAATGCCTGGCACGCACTCTTCGCGCGTAACATGTTCATGCGCCCGAGCATCGCGGAGATCGCCGATTTCGTGCCGGACTTCACCATTTTCCACGCACCGAGCGTGGAAGCCGATCCAGCCAAGGACGGCACCAACTCCAAGACCTTCATCCTGGTCAGTTTCGAGGAGCGTCAGATCGTCATCGGCGGCACCTCCTATGCCGGCGAGATCAAGAAGTCGGTGTTCTCGATCCTCAACTACCTGTTGCCCGCCAAGGGCGTGCTGCCGATGCACGCCTCGGCTAATATTGGCCTCAACGGCGATGCTGCAATCTTCTTCGGTCTGTCGGGCACCGGCAAGACCACCCTGTCGGCCGACGCTTCGCGGACGCTGATCGGCGACGACGAGCATGGCTGGGGCGACGGCGGACTCTTCAATTTCGAAGGCGGCTGCTACGCCAAGGTGATCAATCTGTCGCGCGAGGCCGAGCCCGAGATTTATGCCACGACATCGATGTTCGGCACCGTGCTCGAAAACGTTGTCATGGACGAGAATGGCCATCTCGATCTGAATGACGGGCGACATACGGAAAATACGCGCGCCTGCTACCCAGTTGATTTCATTCCTAATACCGCAGCCGATGGCCTGGGGCCGCAGCCCGATAATGTGATCATGCTGACCGCCGATGCCTTCGGCGTGCTGCCGCCGATTTCGCGGATGAGCCCCGAGCAGGCGATGTACCACTTCCTCTCCGGCTATACCGCGCGCGTCGCCGGCACCGAGAAGGGCCTTGGCAACGAGCCCCAGGCGACGTTCTCGACATGCTTTGGCGCGCCGTTCATGCCGCGGCATCCAAGTGTCTATGCCGACCTGCTCGGCAAGATGATCGCCAACCACGAGGTCAATTGCTGGCTGGTCAACACCGGCTGGTCGGGCGGTGCCTACGGTGTTGGCGAGCGCATGAAGATCGCGCATACGCGGGCGATGGTGCGCTCCGCGCTCAATGGCTCGCTGGCGGACGTGCCGACCACACCCGATCCGAATTTCGGGCTGGCCGTGCCCCAGGCCTGCCCCGAGGTGCCGGGCGAGGTTCTCAATCCGAAGAACACATGGAGCGACAAGCAGGCCTACGACCAGATGGCCCGCGAGGTCGCGGCGCGTTTTGAGAAGAATTTCAGTCAGTTCGAGAACTACGTCGACGACAAGGTGCGTGCCGTCGCGATCCACGCCGCTTGACGGACGGGCGGGCGGTCTTGCCGCGCGTCTAGAGCAAAATCCGAAAAGGTTTACGCAGACCCTCCCTCCCCCCTTGAGGGGGAGGGAGATCGTCGTCAGTAAACGATTCCAACTAAACGGATCATGCTCTAGTCGGCTGCGAGCAGTCCCGAAACCGTATCGAGCAGGGTCTTGTTGTCGAAGGGTTTCTGTAGCACTTCGCCGGCGCCATGGTCCCGCGCGGCTTGCAGATAGTCGGCGGTGCCGCCGGTCATCGCGAGGATCGCAAGCTCGGGATCGCGTTTGCGCAACAGGTGGATGGCGCCGAACCCATCCATCTGCGGCATGATGATATCGGTTACCACCAGGTCGACCGGACCGCTTTCCTCCAGGCGGAGCGCCTGCTCGCCATTGGCGGCTTCGAGCACGTCATAACCGGCACTCTCCAGAACCTTGCGCAAGGTCGCCCGGACCGAATCTTCGTCCTCTATGAGAAGTATGCGGGCCATAACAGCGTCCTAACCGGTTGGTTGCGCCGCGGCTCCAGGCCCAGACGCCGGAGCGGGTGCAGGCTTCACTGCGGGCCGCGCTTGCGCCGCCACCGAGCGCACCTTGGGGAAGATCACCTTGACCGTGGTGCCGCTGTTTGGGGCGCTCGCGATCGAGAACGTTGCATCATGCAATTCGGCGTATGACTTGACGATCGCGAGGCCAAGCCCGGTGCCCTGGTGCTTACGGCTGAGGGCGCTCTCGACCTGACCGAAAGGGACGGTGACCTTGCGAATGTCCCTTTTGGCGATGCCGATACCGGTGTCGGAGACGTTGATTGCAATGCCGCCGTCCTGATCGAGTTCGCACGCGATCTCCGCCGATCCGCCGGCCGGGGTGAACTTGACGGCATTGCTCAGCAGATTGATCAGGATCTGTTTGATCATCCGCTTGTCTGCCCGCAATCGCGGCACCGCGCCGGCGGATTTGACCCGCAGGTCCACCCTCGCCGCATTGGCCCGCTCCTCGATCAGTTTGGTGCAGCTGGCGATGACTTCGTTCACGTCGAACGCTTCCTCGAACAATTCGACCTTGCCGGCTTCGATCTTCGCGATGTCCAGAATATCGGTGATGATTTCGACCAGATGCGAGCCGCTTTTGCTGATGTCGGCCGCGTATTCGAGGTATTTGTCGGAGCCGACGGGGCCGTACATCTGGGCGCCGATAACCTCGGAGAAGCCGACGATGGCGTTGAGCGGCGTGCGCAGCTCGTGGCTCATATTGGCGAGAAATTCCGACTTGGCGCGGTTCGCGAGCTCGGCCTGTTCCTTGGCGTTGATCAGTTCCGCCGCCGCCTTCTTATGCGCGCTGATGTCCTGGGCGAAGGCGCAGTTATACTCCTGGCCACCGAATTCGATGTAGTTGGCTGAGATTTCAACCGGCACGAAGCGGCCGGACTTGGTGCGATAAACCGACTCGTAGGACAGCGAGCCGTCCTGCTTCAGCTCCCCCCACTTGTCACCCCAGCCTTCCTCGGTGAGCTTTGGGTCGATATCGAGCACTTTCTTGGACAGCAGCTCGTCGCGCGTGTAGCCGAGAACCGCGCAAGAATGGTCGTTGACGAACAGGATGCGCCCATCGGAGCCGATCCAGAACGCGGCAATCGCGGCGCGCTCAATCGAGAATTTGGGCAAGCGCAGGCGGTCCTCGGCTCTCTTGCGCTCGCTCAACAGCCGCTCCAGGAAATAGACCGCGATCAGCGCCATGATGCTGACGATCATCAACCCGAGCGCCTGCGCGGTGGTGAACCCAGCGGCCTTGCCCCCGCCCGCCGGAGCGAAGGTCTGGGCAATCACGTAGACCAGGATCATCGCCGTCATGAATGAGGTCATTGCGGCGAGGAAGCCGAAATGCCAATCGCGGAACCGGCGCAGCGTGAATAACGCTCCGCCAAAGGCAAAGAAGCTGATAACGATTGCTATGATCGGGGCCAGTTCCACCGGTGTCTCGCTGCCTGCCGGCCTGCCTGCCGGTCGTGATCGGGGCGCGGGCGAGCGAGTGGGCTGCCGCGTCTGCACAGATTGCGCGCATAACGTATTAATTCTCTTAATAGAGGTGGGACCCCAAACGATCGGGAAGAAGCGCCAGGCGGTCAGGGGCGAGCGTGTGTTCGAGCGCCGGGCGGCGCGGGGCTAGCGGGAGAGGATCCGGTCGGCTTCGGCGATTTCCGCCACGATCGGGGCGATCGACGGGCGCCCGCAAAGCCGCGCATACCATGCCGTCAGCGCGGCATGCCGGTCGAGCGGCGGGCCGCCCAGGCGCTCGGCGAACAGAACATCCATGAAGAGGGAGATGTCGGCCACCGAAAACATGCCTTCAAGATACTCTTTATCGGCGAGGTGGCCCTCCATCGTGCCGTAATACGCCTCGATCACGGATTCGGCGCGTTCTCTGTCGGCC
>Ga0307380_10002656_pt1 | contig 25160 bp, 25 predicted proteins | sample UN3MG_FD_202239 | JGI IMG/M metagenome (GOLD analysis project Ga0307380, IMG submission 202239) | Soil microbial communities from Risofladan, Vaasa, Finland - UN-3 | ecosystem: Environmental > Terrestrial > Soil > Coastal area > Acid sulfate soil | place: Finland: Risofladan, Vaasa | collected... | reverse complement strand
GCAGAAACGGCAATGATAGTATTGCTACTCAGGGCGGTCCGCAAGAAGAATAGAGAGACCTCGAGTTTGGCGTCTGATGAAATCAGAAAGAGAGAAGGGGTTTGAGCCTATCTCTCGATTCGGTTCCTCGGCAAGAAATTCCGGTCCGTGGAATTTTTGACCACTAGCCAGTCATCTTCGTGGCACCCAATCCCACAGGGTCCACCATTTCTGAGAAAAGGCCATAGGGCGGAAGGGTATCCAGGTGGGATCCGGCAAACCAGGTCTACGACAAGAGCTACATCGTGGGTATCTCCAGGTCCTCATCGGACTTCGACATCGAGCCCAGCTGGGCATACTGGGTCCACTCGGGTACAGCTAGGTCGATTGTGCTGTGTGGTGATGAGCCGACCGAGACGCAGATCAGGTCCATCACGGTCCCAAGTGGAGGCGGTTGGATCCAAGTCGGGCTAGCATCGCTGCAGACGACCCCTATGGGCGAGCGACTTGGTGGGTATGTACACCGATGACATGCTGAATTCGGTGTCGTGGTGGAACCCAGTCACGCATGTGTACGATAGCTACATGGTGGAATTCGGCATGATCGACTTTCAGCTGAGTCCAGGAGACGGAATGTGGCACTATGTCGAGATAAGTGGAATGCTGGTCTCTGACCCATAAGGCACGGATGTTGCCCAGCGAGGAGAAGATTGACAGGGCCCACCGAGCGCTTGACGCGATCTGAGGAGTGCACCCCGGCGACCTAGATGGTGAATCCTGGCACCTTTCATCCTCTCCTTAGTACGAGGTTCTGTATTTTTGGTGTCAAAGCAGCAAGTGGAACGCGCAACAACTTCGCCAAGGGAGGGGCAACCATCGTCTCTATGAGTTCTGCCATCCTTTCTTTCTTGTCTGTCCGGCCGATGTGGTTCACAACATTGTTATGTCCCTTGAGGAGGTTAACGCATTCGACCTTCTCGGCTCTTAGATACCGCATGATCTCCCAGTAGGTCACACCCCACCCGCCCGCTTCCTCAAGCCCAAGTGGACCTGCGAATACTCCTGGTACGTCGGAATGCCGTGCTCTTCGTATTGCCCTTCTGTATGTCCATTCCGAACCTGGCTTCGTCCACGGACCCCACCAGAGTCGGGTCGAATGAAAATCGTAGGGCCAAAGCCGATTAGGTGTATCGTGAATGTAGAGACAGCCAGAAGGCTTCAACATATTGAATACTGTCTGCACAGTCCGTCCTCTGAGGCCGGTTTTGGATAGAGGGATGTGCTCTAAGACTCCAACTGCAAGGACCATGTCGAAGGAGCCCAATGAATCAGAGACTTCCTGAATATCGTGGGCGCTATAGAATTCGACTCTGCCGTCGTACCCATGTTCGCTCACTCTCTTCCTGCAAATCTCCAGACTCTCCTTGTCGATGTCAAAAGCGCAAACGTTTGCCGAATAAGTTGCCAGGGCAGCGGTTGACGCACCCGTACCGCATCCAAAATCCAATACCCTCTTGTTCCTCAAGGGTGCGCAATGATACTCGATTTCCGGGCACAGATTGTTTGTGATCTCCACCACTCGACTTCTTTGACCACCCAACTGGGTTGCGATGTACTCCTGGTAATTGGCTGAATTCTCCATACCCCTGCAAAGGTTTATGACAAGTCTCTTGAACTCAGCAGAGTATTCAAATCTGTCCAGACGCACGGTCATCTCGGTTGTACCTGATTCGCTCCGACGACTTAACCGCTTCCATCAGATTCATCTCCGGCTTTCTCTTAAAATCAATCATACGTATCTTAAAGAATCTTGCCATAGGTGTTCTCAACACCTCCAAGGAGGTATTCAAGCCCGGACCTGCGCGGTGGCCTCAGATGCTTGATTTCGTGCCCTTTAGGGTGAGAAGAGAAAGAGGCCTAGCTCCGGCCAAATCCCCCATATTGAATCCGAGTCATGACTCACCGGCTCATCAGGGGTTCGAATCCTCTTCGGTCCATTTCTCTTTCTGGATAGACATGCCGTCATCTCACATCGGGAGAAACCATAGGGTGTGAACTGCAGCAGGAACTGAATTGAGTCCATAGGGAACGCCTCCCCTCCACTCTCTATCCATTCTTCGGCAGGAGATCAGAGGTCATCCTGAGCAGAGAATTACAGGCATCCTATCTCGATCGATACGGTCTCCTATTCTGCCGATCCATATTCGGCCTTCTTTGACCCCTTTGTTGTTTTGGCGGCGGTCTCGCAGCAGCGCCAACAGCATTTCTTGCCGTGTTTGAATGAAATGAATGAGACATCACCTCGATGTTCATCTTTATGAGGCTTTCGATTTCTCTCAAGGCGTCCCGTTCATAGCTCGCGCAAAGGGAATATGCAGTGCCCTTGGCTCCCGCTCTTGCGGTACGGCCAATCCTATGAACATAGTTGTCAATCTGGTCAACAGGTAGATCATAGTTTATCACATGGGATATGTCATCCACGTCGATGCCCCTTGCAGCAATGTCAGTTGCCACCAGCACTCTTGCATGTCCAGATTTGAAATTGTCTAGTGCTCTTGTCCTTTGACCCTGTGACTTATTCCCATGTATGGCTTCAGCCTGAACGCCGTGGCTGGTCAGCAGCTTGGCGACGTTATTGGCCCTTCTTTTTGTTCGTGTGAATATCAGTACGCATCTCAGGTCTTTGTGTTTCAGCAATTCCAATAGAATCGCGATCTTGTTTCTTTCGTCTACAAAGAGGACTTTTTGTTGGACTAGTTTCACGGTGGTTGCCTGAGGGGCGGCTTCAACGCGGACAGGATGGTGGAGCAGAGTCTTTGCAAGCTCGCTTATCTTCTGCGGCATTGTTGCTGAGAGAAATATTGACTGTCTGTGTGTAGGCAATTTTGAAATGATTCTCTTGACATCGGCCAAGAATCCCATGTCAAGCATTCTATCAACCTCGTCGAGAACAAGGAATTCTAGATGGTTCAGACGTACGTGGCCTTGATTCATCAGGTCCAATAATCTGCCAGGGGTGGCGACCAGAACATCAACGCCCTTGGACATCGCTCTGACCTGAGCGCCTTGGCTGACACCGCCGAAGACTACAGTATGCCTGAATCTCATGAAGGAACCATAGGTGGCAAAGCTCTCGTCTATCTGCGCAGCCAATTCTCTGGTTGGCGCAAGAACTAGAGTCCTAGGATGCTTGGGGATGATACGCCTAGGTGATTCAGACATTTTCTGCAATATGGGCAGGACAAATGCAGCAGTCTTTCCTGTGCCCGTTTGTGCGATCCCAATCAAATCCTTTCCTTGAAGGATATGGGGGATTGCCTGTTCCTGTATCGGTGTTGGCTCAGTGTAACCTTGCTTAGCGACTGCCTCCAGAAGGGGCTCTATGAGTTTGAGATCTTTGAATGTCATTTGTTCCTCTCTTCAATCGTCATCTCCGGGGGAGGAGATAAGGGCTATTTCAGACTATGCGGGCTTTGGGGACATTTCTTCAGGTCCCAGCGGTTCTGAAGGCATCCGTGCCTGTCGCGATATGGACAACAGGTTCGGCCTCTATCATTGCTTTCGGCTGCGGAGCGATCAAGAACAATGACTGGAAGGATGGGCACTATGGTCGATCTTCGCAGATATTCAAGTACAGTGCATTCGCCTCTTTGAACGAGTCTGTCCAAGCTGCCGTGGCCGCATCAAACCATCTGCTAATAGAGGCACCGCGGGCCATATCCAAGTCTCCAGCCCCTTGACAGTGCTTCTCAGCGCTAAGGCCGTGATTCGTGGCGGTTGTGGTCGTTTGTGGGACGATCCTCTGAGAAAAGGCCATGGGGGTGGAATACCGACCAAAGACTTATCAGTGCATTTCAGTCTATTGACTTACGGAGGAAGGCGTTAATGGTGTTCGGGTTTATCCTTGCGGTCATAGTCGTCGTGACTGTAGTCGACGCCATTCTGCGAATACTCAAGCGCAAGAAGACTTCTGGTTGGGAAACAGCCGGAGATTCGAGTTCTTTCGCGACGAAATTTATGAGAAGGGTTTAGGAGAGGAGGGGCGATTCGGCCCTCTCTGACATCTGCAGATATGCCACACAGCGGGAGAAGAGTCTCTCGTATATCATATCGGTTTTCTTCCGCCATTGGGCATCCTTCTGGCCGTCGCGTACTACCTGAAGTACCCTCTTGGACTCAGGACCTTGGCAAGGAACTGCATTCTCATCTCGATTGGATCGATGGCGGCTTGCACTCTTGCCGTGTTTTTGTTGGACTTCCTCATCTGGTAGAACAAGAGAATAGGAAAGGGGTTGAGTTCCGGTCAATCCCCGTCTTGATTGAAATCAAGAAATGGAGTCTGGCTGTCGCAGGGTGCGCGGCCCGGCGGCCGCACGTCCATCTTTCTGAGAAAAGGCCATAGGGGCGGACGCGCATTCCGAAGAAGGCTGGAGGAGGAATGGCAAGACCAGAAGATGAAGCTGGAGGCCCAGAAGCGCACCGAATGGCCTATTGGGGCGCGGTCATCGGCGGACTTATCACTATCATTGGGGGATTGGTCCTTGCGGGGTTTGGCATATTATTCGTGGGTTTCTACATACACGATCATCTCGACATCCTGATTCCTTTGAGCGCTGCTGTCTTGTCCGGTTCGCTCTTGTCGATTATCGGAGGATTTGACGCCATAGCGCCCAAGAACTATCTGAGGGCACTCGTGGGTTCGGCAATGCCAGCGGCATTCTTCCTCGGCGGGTATGTCATGGCGCTGTATGCCCAGGCTGGTTGGGTTGTGCTCTTGCCGCCCGGATTGATGGGCGTTTCGGGGTTCTTACTTGTGGCGTTCTCTCGAGGGGCCTTTTTCGGTGGAAACCAGAATAACCGCGCCGAAATCGAAGAAGCGTGGAGGAAGCGGCTTGCGAAGAGCTTCTGGGGCGGGTGGGGCGTGGTCATCCTGGTAATCTCGATGATTGTCGTGTTAAAGCTGGTGCCCACCTCCAATAGCGAAATCATGTGCCTCTTGGTCCCGGGGCTCATCGGTCTGCTCTGCTTCCTCGGCTACATCCTGTGGTTGAGATTCCTTTACTGGAGGAAGCGTGGCAAATGAAGGGATGAATCTGAACCACAACCGATTCCCCGTTCGATTGAAATCAGAAAAAGGGGAACTGGCTAACGCAGGGTGCGCGGCCCGGCGGCCGCATATATCTCCTATAGAGAACAGGCTTAAATTCTTTCATCGGCATCCAGACCAAGGTCGAGGGAATGGATACCGATACAAGCCTGAAGGATGGGCAGGAGACGCGTGGAACGGATAGAGTGATAATAGCTCTGATTATTGTGGTGATTCTACTGAGCGCAGCGATTGCAGTCATGGTGTTCGATGACCTCGGCATATTGGAGCCACCATATCCCTCGGAGGACACACCGCTGGAACTGGTAGACGGCGAAATCATGTGGACAGGCGAATTGGATCATTGGATGAACGATAGCCAGACATTTGACTACAGGAATCTGCGGCTTCATTGGCTGGTTGGGGACACAGGCCGTCATACAACCGATGAATTAGCGAATTACACTCAGCTTAGCGTAGGTTCTCTAGTGACTGTCACTCGCCCCCTCATCGTGGAATATAGAGTGGACGGAATCACTTACCACGATGTCCAGGAGATCCATGTCACGGATCTGCTGGGAGATGGTCTGTTCGGACAAGGAGATTCCATAGCATTCGACTTCGCGGAGTACGGCATTCCAGAAGACACAATCCATACAGTGGCCTTGGCGGATATCGTTTGTGAATGGAACCGGGAGTTGAGTTTCGCAATCCATGATGGTGACTTCTACTCATGGGAAAGCGACGACCTGCCATCGGACTACCCCTGGTGGGTATATTGATATCGATGGTGAAATCAGAAAAATGAAGTCCGGCTAGCTCAGGGTGCGCGGCTCGGCGGCCGCACGTTTATTCTTTCAGAGAAAAGGCCATAGGGTGGAATTACGATGATAGGATGGGAGATTGCGTGATGAACCTGACCAATGAGAGTTATGTCATATTGATTGGCACGAAGAACTCTACTGAGCGCTATTACCGCGATGGAACTGGCTGGGTGAAGGTGAGCACACGCGGCCGAGAGTTCCGGGCGACCGCAGAGCAAGTTCTAAATCACGTGCTACCTGCACTAGCCGGCATCAAGCCAAACGTAACCATCAAGGTGGAACATCATGACGACTGAAGCCTGTTCCCTATGAGTGAACTGAGAAAGTGGAAACGGTTTGATGAGGGGTATAGAACCCCTCCTTTTCGCTACCCTTCCCGAGATGCCCATCTGGAATGACTATTCACCCGCTGGGTTGTGGCAGTCCTGTTCAGGATTGCTGCGAATGATCGCCACTTACGGTCTCCTAGTTGTACTCATCAAGCAGTGTCCACCATCCCATGTCGATGGCGAACGCGACCTCCGCGTAGTCATCAGAGTAGGACTTCCAATCGCCACCGTTGGCCCACCAGAGGGTCATTCCTCTGCTGTCCTCTGCTGCTCGTCCTCCCCAGAAAGCCAGCACAGACTCGTCCATCGCAGACACCATCGCCGTCGTGGATGCCCTGAGGTCCGCGTCCGTGATGGAGATATCCGATAGAAGCGCGTCCCCGAAGTCCGCTATGTCCACGTGGTAGTGCGTCGCCCAGGCGTAGTAGGATTCGCTCACAGCCTGCTTGTAATTGCTCGCGTAGATGGGCAGACACGAATACATCGATTGTGTCCAGGCAGAAATGGTCTCCGCGGAGGCGGCTATCGCTGGGACGCTCACTGCAGACAACGCGACTGTGGATGCCCACGTCTGAGGTGCATAGAACGCTTCGAACCCGGCAACCATATCGCTCGCAAGCTGGGCTGGTGACCTCATTGGATCGAGAGCAGCGGGCATAAGCATCATGTCATATGGAAAACCGGTCGTAGGGACGGATTCCTCAGATGCGACAACTATCCCAACCAGTCCAGTCAGAGAGACCTGGTAGACAACCTCCACTGCGGCCATGTTGCAGGCATCGAAAGCCAGCACGTCGATGTAGACTCCCGCGTCTTCGATTGCTGTCTCAAACGCGGGCATTGTGATCCTGGACCCATCTGTGACGTCGTCACTGATGTACCTCCATGCGTAGCCATGGTCCCAGGCTACCACCGCGAGCTTGTCCGATGGATACTTGTCTGCGACGTCGGTCAAGAACCATTGGAAGGTAGCTCCGCTCCCGAAGTCCATCTCCGGATACGTCGTGACTATGTCGTGACTATCTCCGGACACTTCGACGACTTCTATACCTTGCGTGCTTAGCCTGTCAACATAGGCGACGATCTTGAACATGTCATTCGCAGGCAACATTAGCAATCCAGGTAGGCTGCTGTCATCCCAGAATCGTTCGAGACTGTTGTCCCCACTGATGTATAACGCGACGGTCCACGATTCGGTGGCGGCCGACTTTCCTCCAGCTTGCTTCGCGAGACATGCTCCAGGCATAATCACAAGAGTCGCAGCTACGATGCTAAAGCAGCAAACGACGAAACGTCTGTTCACCTCTTTTCCCCCCGAGAGGGCTTAGACAAGAACCTGTTGTCTGCCTATCCCTCGGTGAGGCCGTAATTCTCCTAATGCTATTAGAATTCTGCTCAATATTCGCCATACTGACGGCGGTTTCGGGCAGCGGCAGAGCCCGGCGGGCAGCAGGTTCGCACTCCCGGAGGCTCTGGTCTGAAGTCGGTCGCCCCCAAGCTTTAACTATCCCGCAGTACTCGTAGGTTAGATGCGCTGTTCCCATTGCGAGAAGTGCTGTCACGAAACTGAGATGCAGCTCTGCAAAACGGATATAGCACGACTTGAACGAAGGGATTACAGACGAGAGGACTTCGTGCATCGCGGCGCAGACGGCATAGACCGACTGCGCAACACTGGAGAATACTGTTTCTTCTACGACCATGAGCGAAGACGCTGCAAGGAGTACTCGCGTAGGCCATTGGGCTGCGTCATCTACCCGGTGAATATCTCGGCTGATGGCGAGGTGGTGGTCGACGAGCTGTGTCCCGAGGCTTCTTCGGTTGGCCGTGAGGAGTTCGAAAGCAAGGGGCGACGGCTCCACATGTTGCTCGATACAATCGCTCTTGAGGCGAGATTGAACGATTTTCGCAGCACGAAGTGAGAAATGACCTTCAGAGCAGGAGGGAAATCATGGAGCCATGCGTCAAAAGGGCGTGCCAGCTTAACCTGGTACAGTCACCTGTACTTGGTGTACCTGCTGAGCAGATCGCAGATTTCCTCAGAGACATCCTTGGAGTATAGGCCCTCCTTCTGCTGCACGCGCACATAGTCTCTGGCGGAGATTATCGAGATGCGGGATGCCTTTGCGACCACAGAGGCAATCACGGTTGACGCGACGGCCTCGTCGACGCGGTAGGCGGTCATGATCTCTCTCATATCGTATTTGAAGGGAGTGATTCTGTAGAGATTGAGCATCGAGGTTCTCTCGGTGCTGCCCGTATACCGTCTAGGTTCGTGGCGTTTTCGTGCCTTGAATCTCCCGCTTCTTCGCGCCAATAAACACTCTCCGTCTAATCGTCCATATGTGGCTTGATACTTAAATGTTGACCGGAAATGGCCTGTCCAGTGGTGCGGATATGGGCCTCTCCGCTGCACTTACGTTAGTAGTCGCATCCTCCGGAAATGAGACCGACGGCGTGTCAATCTGAGAGGGTCTTCCGAATGTCCTCGCATACCTGCTCGGAGGCGGCGTCGACAGGTATCAGTTCAATATCTTCGGGAGATCCGGCACCAAGCTCTAGTTCGACAGCCCTCTTGATTTGGTCTTGCTCGAAGACCGGCCTGCGCTCTATGCGCTTCGTGGTACCATGCATCTTGAGGGCCGCGACGCCAACGGCATCAAGCGCGATACGGTCGACTGACGCGAAGGTCAGGTTAGCCGCCCAGCGTGGCCCTCTCATCGGCCCGCCCTTGTAGAACGACTCAACCCCATCCATGATCATCAGGGCTGGAGTGTATGCGACGTTCATCTCCGCTATCATCTTCCGCTGCTTCATCGGCGACGAGTGCAGCTCGGCCATGTTCCTCCTATGGATGAATCCCGTGGCGAGTTTCAACCCCATCGTGAAATGCCCGCCATATTGGTGCGTCTTCAGGCAGCACAGTCCGATCACGGCATCGGCCTCGATGGGCGGCTTGGCGAACAGGAATCCGTTCCTCCAACTGCTTTCAGGTGGGGTGATCCTGACCCATTCGCTACTTGGCAGCTCGTCCAGGATGGAGCATTCGAACCCGAGGTCTTTTGACATCTTGAAGATGCCCTTCTCCTCGAACACCTTCCGAGTCTTGGCAGGGCCGCTTCTATCTCCGACGATCACCCTTCTCGGGCGACCTTGGTTCACGAGCTCGACGATTGCGGCCAGCGTGTCGTTGTGAGTAGATCCCGGTGCCGGATCCGCTGTGTTGAAGTTCGGTTTGATGAATACCTCGGAACCTTTCAGGTCCGGCAATCCGATCACCGAGACAACCTTCTCTGTCGCCAGTCTGCGGTCTGGATTCAGCATGATGGCAACTCTCGAAACAGCCAATCAATACACCTTCGCTAGTCTAGTTATTTGCGGCACTTCATCCACTCGTCGCCGGGGGCTTTACATTTTCGCCTTAATCGCCTCAAGAGCGGCGTCAACAGCCTCTCTCGCCCCATCTGCGTGGATGAGGTTCGGTATCGGGTGATCCGACGCTTTCTCCAGCCTCCAAGAACCGAGTGAGACGACGGTCTTTCCCATGTTCAGGGCGTATCCCATCTCCGAGAGCGTTCCGAACTGCCCGCCGACTGCTATCACCACATCAGCGGTTCTTGTGATTATCGCGTTCCTGGCAACGCCTATGCCCGTCACTATCGGTATCTGCACATACGGGTTGGCATCTTCCTTTCGGTCGGAGGGAATGATGCCTATGGTGAGCCCATCCCTCCTTCGCGCTCCCCTGCATACTGCTTCCATGACTCCGGTGAGTCCACCGCAGACGACCGCTGCCCCCCGTGACGCTATCTCCTCTCCGACCTCTTCCGCGACGGCGCAGAGCTCATCGCCCGCTCGGCTGGCACCAATGACCCCCACCATTATCATCTCTATCGTCCAGCTGCAAGCATATTCGAGCCCTTAAACCCAACTCCCCGAGGGCGGTCATCCAACGACACGTTTATTAGTAGTCTCAGGTGATATTGAGCCATCTCAGGGAGGCATCCAGGATGGCTGATATTCGGGAGAGGATAGAGGAGGACAGAGGTCTTCTGAAGAAGATACAGACTTACATACCGGGATTCAGGGGTTACCGGCAGCGAGAGGACATCCGAGACGCCGACCGGATGCTGCGTGCTCAGCTGGCTCAGAAGCTGGCTATTCAGAGGAGGGGCCTCGAGGAGTGCAGGGGCATACTTGCACAGAGTCCCGGAACGAAGGAACACGATATGATCGGCGGATTGATAAACCAGTTCAAGAAAGTGGAAGGGCGAGTCTCGCACGCCGCGGTCGGGTACTCCGGCATCGCAGCTGACATCCGCATGAAGGAGGCCGAGTTGGACAGACTCTACGAGTACGATGTCAGGATGCTGGACCACATGACTTCAGTAGCCGGCAGCATCGAGTCGCTCAAGAACGGGCTGATGGCTGCGGATGAGTCCACAACATTCAGGGATATGATGAACATAAAGGCGAGGATGACCGATTTCGAGGACACGTTCAACGGTCGCATGAAGGCCATCGAAGGCACGGAGGTGTGAAATCATGAGCCTCATAGGTGCGGATACGTTCAAGTGGGAGGATGCCGACAAGCGTTCGAACGTGATGTATCGCATGCCAAGGAACATCAGGTTCAACGACAACATCGTGGTGAGAGAGGACGAGATCGCGGTCTTCTACAGGGACGGGAAAGCCATGGCGTATATCGACCGACCCGACAGGTACGCGCTCACATCCTTGAACGCCCCGGTCGTGGGCAAGATCGTGAAATTCCTCTCCGGCGTGCAGCAGCAGGCCGAGGTCGTGTACCTGCAGAAACGCGTTTTCGACGCCAAGTTCGGCAGCAAGCAGCCTTACCAGTTCAGAGACCAAGAGTTCGGCATGGTGAACCTCAGGATATTCGGTGAGTTCAGGTACAAGGTCACGTCTCCGGAGAACTTCGTCAACCAGTTCGTTGGAACGCTCAACTTCGCCACAAGCGCCGAGGTCGAAGACCGCATCAAGGAGCAGATGGTGGTCATCATCTACGACTCGCTTGGCGACATGAAGAAGGACGGTCTCGGTGTCGCGGACATCGCGAGCAACCTCACGACGATTGAGCAGGTGGTCTTGGCCAGGTGCAGCGACCACTTCGACCTTTACGGGCTCAGCGTCGACAAGATATCAGGGATGTACATCTCGCTGCCTGAGGAGGTCCAGAAGGCCGTCGACACGAGGTCGTCCATGCAGATACTCGGGGCCAATTACGTGCAGTACCAGGCGGGGCAGGCCATGAGAGAGGCCGCACAGAACCCCGAGGGGGGCACGGCCGGGGCCGGCGTGGGCGTCGGAGCCGGAATCGGCATGGGATGGACCATGATGGATGCGATGAAGCAGCAGCCTCAGCAGGCACCACCACCGGCGGCGCCCCAGGCTGTGCAGGGAGTCCCTTGTCCGAAGTGTGGTGCTGCGAATCAGCCGACGAGCAAGTTCTGCTCCTCGTGCGGTGCGCAGATGGCAGCCACAACCGTGAAATGCGGCAAGTGCGGGTCTGAGATGACCGAGACTTCGAAGTTCTGCCCGGAATGCGGGACTGAGGCGAAGGAATCGAAGAAATGCTCCTCGTGTGGCGCTGAGGTCTCAGGATCGGCCAAGTTCTGCCCCGAGTGCGGAAAGGAAGCCTGATAGGCTAGTAGCGCTTCTCAGGACTGGAAAACCTTGGCGTCTATCAAGTGTCCGAAGTGCGCCGCACCCGTGACGTTCGACACGGGCACCAAGTTCGTGAAGTGCTCCTACTGCAGTTCGCAGATATACATCGACCGCTCGGGGGCGGGATTCTACTACGCGGCGCCGTTCATGGTCGACGAGGCCAACGCCATCGGTCTCTTCAGACGATGGGCGGCAGGACCGACGAAGGCGAAAGACCTCGACAGACGCGCCCAGGTCGCCGGGATCACGAAACAGTACTTCCCAGTCTACATGTTCAAGCGTGATGTCAAGGGACGGGAGGAAGTGCTGATAGAGCCCGCTGGGTCGACCACTCTTCCAGGTCTGCACGCGCTGAAGGTCCCCGCCAGCGACCTGAAGATGTTCGACGCTTCGTTCGACACCAGCGGCGCGGAGCTAATCAAACCGGACATCGAGATGCTTTCATACATGGATTCTCTACCGGGCGACCCAAAGGAGCAGGCGCTCGTGTATCTTCCGATATGGCGGGTCACATATGTGTTCGAGCAAAAGCGCTTCGAGGCGGTCGTGGACGGGTCGACCGGCGAGGTCTTCTCTGCGGGCTTCCCGACCAGGAGTTCGGCCGCGTACATGATCGTGGCGGTCCTCGGGTTCTTCGCGTTCGCGCTCGAAGGCCTTCTGGCCCTCGATTCACTGTTGACCGCTGTCGTCCTGATGGCGTTGACCGTGGTAGGCATATTCGCGGCATCGTACTATGTCGCGAGGAGGCTGTAGCATGGCGGACGTCTCAGTCGGCCTCAACTGTCCTGCTTGCGGCGGTGCCATATCCGTCGTGGAGGGCGAGGACATCGTCGTGTGCCCATACTGCAGCTCAACGCTCTTCATAGAGGGAGACGAGGGGGTCACCACCATTGCATTCAAGAACCGCCTGACGAAGCAGGGCGCGATCGCCGCTTCCCAGAGCTGGTGGTCCAGGGGCTGGAAGGCCAGGGACCTCAAGAAGGTGGGCAAGGCCATGGAGGTCTACCCAATCTACCTGCCGTTCTGGAGAGCAACCACGAGAGTCGCTGGATGGATATGCGGATACGAGATTCGCCGGCACACGGATTCCAAGGGCCACGTCCACGAGCAGAAGGTGCCCAAGGAGATCATGGTCCTGAACGATTACCAGTTCTCCGAGATAGCCGCCGACCCAGGTGACCTCGGCATACGGTCTCTTAGGAACTTCTCGGGCGAGACGAGCTTCGCCGATTTCGATATGATACCGACATTCGAGGCCACCACCAGCAGGGACGACGCCGTCTCCCACGCCAAGAACGAGGCTTTGTCCCGCGCCAGGTCCTCCGCCCGGGTGCCGCGCGTGACGATGGAGCGCCTGCACATCCTCCCCAGGAGGCTGTCTATGGTATACTACCCCGTCTGGGTCGTCCGGTACAGCTACAAGGAGAGGATGTACCTCACGACGGTCGATGGTGTCACAGGGCAGCTGCTATCTGGCCGCGCGCCGGGTGACCCGCTATTCCAGAGTCTTGCGATAACGGCAGGCTCGTCTGTTGGCGGATTGCTCGCAGCAGGTGGGATAATGCTGTCCGCAGTGGCCACAGAGCTGGCGATCGCCGGCCTGGCCGCGGGGGCCGTGGTGCTCTATCTGACGTACAGGTTCTTCAGACACGGCTCCGAGATCATCGAGGGGGATTTCAAGCACAAACCCGCGTCCGTGGCCGGGACGATGAAGGAGCTTCAGGACGTGGCGAAGGCGCTGCAGGGGGCGTACCGATGAAGGTTGTCCAGGTTAAGTGCCCGTCATGCAACTCGCCGATATACTCGAAGCAGCGGGACCGGATGTTCTACTGCGACAAGTGCAACGTGATGCATGTCCGGGACGGCGGTGTGGACAAGATCGACTTCGAGATAGCGGAGTTTGGCAGCGCACCCCAGGGTGAGAGCGTCTATGTGCCCTTCTGGCGGTTATACTGCTCGTTCATCATAAGGTCGAAGAGCGTCGAGGGTGGACACGTGTTCAGACTCGCTTCCTGGATGAGGGGTGAGGACGGCAGTGGAACGCTATTCATCTACGTTCCAGCGGCCGATTTCGACCCTGCGACCTTCAAGCGTCTGGCAATTGATTTCACGCTGTCGTCGCCGAAGTACAGCACCCGCCTGAACTTCGGGAGCGTCCGCAGGATGCCGACCTCGATGTCGCGCGAGGAGGCGGCGGAGCTCGCGGATTTCATAGTCGTGACGATGGAGGCGGAGAAGCCGGGAGTGCTGCAGAGGCTCGACTACACATTGACGGTCAACGGCACGAAGATGGTCTATCTGCCTTTTGGCGTCGGCCCGAGAGGGATGGCGCCCGCTCTCTGATGTTCAGACTCCGCGCTGGCTCTCCATGAACTTCTTTACAATCTCAGCGTGGTCGAATGCCATCTCGGGGAGGTCATCGAGCTTGACCCACTCTGCCGAGGCGGCATCGTCGCCAGCCCTGAGCTTGCCTCCGGTCGCATGCAGGTGGTACACCGCCGTTACGAAATGGCCCCTCGGATCTCTGTCTGGGCCTGAGAACACTCCGAAGAGTTCCAGGATTTCAGTATCGATTCCCGTCTCCTCCTCGACCTCGCGGACCACACAATCCTCCATCTTCTCGCCGTACTCGAGAAAGCCGCCCGGCAGTGCATGCATGCCTTTGAAGGGCTCGTTTCCTCTGCGGATCAGCAACATCTTGTTTCCTTTGGTGACCAACCCATCCGCGGTCACTGAAGGTTTGCGCCACTGGTTCTCCAGCTGGCTCGATACCGAGTGGGCTTTGTTCTCGTACTCTCGCAGGATGGTCTCGCCCAGCTTGGTGAGCGTGGTGGCTCCTCCTTCCTTCCCACCCCTTGCAGATGCCACAACATCTCCGCCTGCGTTCTCGGAGATCCTCTGAAGCACATCCCAGGCGTGTCTGTAGGACATCCCCATCTCCTTGGCGGCCTTGGACATGGACCCGAGGTCCTTGATCCTCCTCATCAGCGCCGCTCGTCCGTCGCTGACTATGAATCGGTCTCCGTCCACGAGCCAAAGCTTCAGCTTGAGATCGTACATGTTAACGCGTCGACGCGGATTCCGTTCCCGCGTACTTACTCTTTTCTCATGGTTTGGTGTTTCGACGCGCAAGTCGTAGAGCGGTCGTCACCTGTGATATTTGCTCTTCCTCTCCATCGAGTAGAAGCAGTGAAGGTCGTTGTGCAGTCTCTCTGTCAGCGCGAGCGATACGGACTTGCATCCACCGCTGCACTCATTCTCGTGCTTGCAGCCGCTCGTCCGGCATCTTCATTTCCGCATCGGGACCCTCACGCCAGCACGCCTCGCAACTTCCATTGCCTCAGCGTATCCTGCATCGGCGTGTCTCAGTATCCCCATTCCCGGGTCTGTCGTGAGCACCTTCTCGATCCTCTCATCAGCCTCTTTCGTGCCGTCGGCTATGACGAGGAGCCCTGCGTGGGTCGAGTACCCTATGCCGACGCCGCCACCGTTGTGGATCGCCACCAGATCCGCCCCGGCAGCCGTGTTGACCAGTGCGTTAAGCAACGGCCAGTCGGCGATGGCATCGCTGCCGTCTCTCATCCCCTCAGTCTCCCTGTTCGGAGAGGCTACGGAGCCGCAGTCGAGATGATCACGCGTTATCACGATCGGCCCACTTAGCTCGCCGTTGCCTACCATCTGGTTGATGATCCTGCCGAACCGCGCCCGCTCTCCGTACCCTAGCCAGCAGACACGCGCGGGCAAGCCCTCGAACGGGACCTTCTCATGTGCAAGCCGTATCCACTCGACCAGCTGTCGGTTGTCCTTGAACTCACTCATGACGACCTCGTCTGTCTTGAGTATGTCGTCGGGGTCGCCCGATACCGCTATCCACCTGAACGGCCCACGCCCCTCGCAGAACATGGGGCGTATGTAAAGTGGCACGAACCCCTGGAACGCGAACGCGTCCTCGACGCCTCCTTTCACGGCCTGGGCGCGTATGTTGTTCCCGTAGTCGAAGACGACCGACCCCTTCGCCTTGAACGACAACATCGCCCTCACGTGGACGGCGATGCTCTCGATGGCTCTCTTCCTGTAGTCGTCAGGAGCGCTCTTCCGAAGTGCCAACGCCTCATCGAGGCTCAATCCCCTGGGTATGTATCCGTCAAGTTCGTCGTGGGCCGAGGTCTGGTCGGTGACGACGTCTGGGACCACGCCCATTTCGATGAGCGCCGGATGAGTCTCCGCGCAGTTGCCGACAAGGCCAATCGAGAGTGGCTTCCCCTCACCCTTCGCGTCTTTGACCTGCTTCACAGCCTCGTCGATGTCGTATAGCACCATATCGCAGTATCCGTTGTCGACCCTGCGCTGTATCCGCTTCACATCGCACTCGACTGCGACGCAGACGCCGCCGTTCATCGTCACCGCCAGCGGCTGGGCGCCTCCCATGCCCCCCAGACCCCCGGTGAGCACGAGCCTTCCCTTAAGCGTCCCGTCGAAGCTCTCTCGGGCGCATGCGGCGAAGGTCTCGTAGGTGCCCTGCAATATCCCCTGGGTTCCGATGTACGCCCATCCACCAGCTGTCATCTGGCCGTACATGATCAGTCCTTTCGCCTCGAGTTCGTGGAATGTCTCCCAGTTGGACCATCTGGGGACGAGGTGTGAATTAGCTATAAGCACCCGGGGGGCGAATCGGTGCGTCCTGAAGACACCTACGGGCTTCCCCGACTGGACCAGCAGGGTCTCATCGTCCTCCAATCCCCTCAGAGCAGACACGATTGCATCGTAACAATCCCAGTTCCTGGCGGCTTTGCCTGTGCCACCATAGATTATGAGCTCCTCTGGCTTCTCAGCGTTCTCCAGGTTGTTCTGCAACATCCTGAGGATGGCCTCCTGCCTCCACCCCTTGCAGGTTATGTCCTTACCGCGCGCAGCCGCTATGCCCCTCATGGTCCTCGACGTACAAGAGAAGGATATTGCGATATGAGGCTTTTGATGCCCCGTAGAGAGGGAGGTTTTATCTCATGTACGCCTTTTGAGGGCCGGACAACATGCTGAAGATACCCACGATACTCACCGCCGACGAGGTGCTGGACAAGGCGTTCAGGAAGGCCTCGAAGGTGGATTACCAGGGCCTCACGAGGATAGATACGGTCCGTGAGATCAACATATCGAAGGTCCGGTCGGTCAGCGATGTCATAGCATCGACCCTCGGCAAGTATGTCAAGGCGTTCCCGAGCATAGAGCGCATGAGCCCCTTCTACGAATCGCTCATAGATATCACAATCGGCAAGGACAAGCTCAAGAAATCACTCGGCGCGATAGACTGGTGCCGAGGCACCGTGGCGCGGATCTCCAGAGACGCAATCAGGAACATCGCGAAGGCCCGTTCGATCGACGCGATCGACACCGCCAGAAGGGCGGCCTATGGCAGGATATCGTCCATCGTGAAGCAGATAGAAAATGAGCTCAAGTTCGTGGCCATCGCCAGGAACACGATCAAGAAGTTCCCAACCGTGGACGTTGACATCCCGACCATCGTGATCGCTGGTGCGCCGAATGTGGGCAAGAGCCAGCTCGTCGGGCAGATATCGACAGGCAAGCCCAGGGTCGCCGTGTACCCGTTCACCACTCAGGAGATATCCCTGGGCGTGTTCGAGCGGAAGTACCTCAGGTATCAGGTGATCGATACGCCTGGCCTGCTGGACCGCCCGCTCGAGGAGAGGAACGCCATGGAGTTGAGGGCCGTCCTCGCGTTGAAACACCTCGCGGACGCGATAGTGTTCGTCATGGATCCGAGCGAGACGTGTGGCTACACCTTGGAGCAGCAGGAGCATCTGCTGGAATCGCTCAAGGCCGAGTTCGGCTCGACGCCGATGATCGTCGTTGAGAACAAGGCCGATGTGCTGAAATCCAAATCCGACCGGCTGAAGCTGTCTGCGGTCGAGGGCGAAGGCATCGCTGAGCTCGTCGATGAGCTCGTGGACAGGTTCGCCGATAGTCCGAAGCACCAGCAACCCTTATAGTGCGAATCGGTGATTAGCATCCGGGATTGCACCTTAGATCGGCGCTGCGGCGTGGATGGGACGGGTTCTCTGAACCCGCCAGTGTGCATGGGGGCGAGGCATGAAAGGTGTCGTATGCAGCGAGTCCATGGAGGACTACTTCTCAACGCTTCAGATTCAGGTGGATGGCTGTTACGACATAGCTAGACGGGCACGTATGAAGGGGTTCGACCCCGAACTCGATGTGGAGATCCCACAGGCGCCCGACCTCGCCGCAAGGGTGGAGAAGCTGCTCTTCGAATGGGAGGTCGACGGGGTCGCCGAGAGGATCAGGGAGTTCAGCGAGTCGCACGACAGGGAGGAGGTCTCCCTGCTGATCGCGAAGGAGTATGCTCGCCTGCCAGCGCGGTCGCCCGAGTTCGCGATAGAACGCGCGGTCCGACTGGGTCTCGCGGTCCTCACCGAAGGCATACTGGTCGCTCCCCTTGAGGGAATTGCCAGCGTGTCGATCAACAGGAACCCCGACGGCTCGAACTATCTCACCGTGTACTTCGCGGGCCCCATAAGGTCCGCTGGCGGCACCGGACAGGCGATGAGCGTTCTCATCGCGGATGTCGTCCGGAGGGAGGTGGGGCTCGGGAGATACGCCCCGTCAGGACACGAGGTGCTGAGGCTCAAGGAGGAGATACCTCTCTACAAGTCGTGCCAGCATCTTCAGTACACCCCCTCCAACGAGGAGATCGAGATCATGGCCAGCAACGTCCCGGTGTGCGTCGACGGCGAGGGGACCGAGGACGAGGAGATATCCGGCTTCAGGGACCTCCCGAGGGTGGCCACGAACCGTGTGAGAGGAGGCGCTTGCCTTGTCATGGCAGAGGGACTGTGCCTCAAGGCGCCCAAGCTCCAGAAGCACGTGAAACGTCTCGGCATAGACGGCTGGGAGTTCATTGACGATTTCATAAACCTCAAGAGCAAGGGGCAGGAGGACGGGACGACCGAGATATCGCCCAACACCAAGTTCCTCAAGGACATGCTCGCGGGGAGACCGGTGCTGGCGTATCCGTCCAGGGTCGGCGGCTTCAGGCTCAGATACGGCAGGACCAGGGCGACCGGGCTCGCGGCACTCGCGTTGAACCCTGCCACGATGACGCTCCTGGATGACTTCATCGCGATAGGTACGCAGCTCAAGATAGAGCGCCCTGGTAAGGCGGGAGCGATCACGCCATGTGACTCGATCGAGGGACCGATAGCGCTGCTGGACAACGGTGACCTGGTACAGGCGCGCACTGTCTCCGAAGCGATGGAGATACGCAGCCGCGTGAAGGAGATAGTCGATGTCGGCGAGATACTCATCCCGTACGGGGAGTTCGTGGAGAACAACCACCTGCTGATGCCCGCCGGGTTCACGGTCGAGTGGTTCGGGGAGGAGCTCCGGGAGAAGGGCATCCCCCTGCCGGCCGATTGGATGAACCCCTCTTTCGACAGGGCCCTCGAGATGTGCCACGAGCTCAAAGCGCCCCTGCATCCTGACTTCAACCTCTTCTGGTACGACCTCAAGGCGGAGGAGATACTGTCTCTCAGGGACCGCATGTTGGAGTCGGCGAGTGCCAGTGATGGTGGGATAGTCATCTCGGCCGACGAGACGTGCAAGACCCTGCTCGAGCGACTGGGGGCTCTGCACAGCGTACGAGATGGCGTCGTCCACATAGACGCATCGGCGAAACCGCTCATGCTGGGATTGGGTTTGGAGACGGACGGCGATAAGATAGTCCCGCGCGAAGTCGCGGTCCCGGAGACGACAAGCCCTCTGGAGCTGGTGTCCGCCTTGTCCGGTGTGGAGATACGCGCCCGTGCGGTCACGAGGATCGGTGCTAGGGTCGCGAGGCCGGAGAAGGCCAGGGAGAGGCGGATGAAGCCCCCACCCCACTGTCTGTTCCCTGTCGGCTCATATGGCGGGGCACAGCGGCTGGTGAACGAGGCCGCCAACGCGGGCACGATAAAGACACCCTTGGGTGAGAGGTCGTGCCCCATGTGTGGGACGATGACTTTCTCCTGCAAGTGCCGCTGCGGCGCGCACACGGTCTTCACAGGCAAGATATCCCCCCAGAATATCCCGATAGGCGAGATGTTCCAGTCCGCCATCGAGCGCATGAACGGCAGGGCCACAGAGGTCAAAGGCGTCCAAGGGATGATATCGAGGAGCAAGACACCCGAGGCGATCGAGAAGGGCGTGCTGAGGTCGAGGAACGGTGTCTTCGTGTTCAAGGACGGGACCATCAGGGTCGACGCGACGGATGTGCCACTGACGCATTTCAGACCGTCGGAGGTCGGGATAGACATCTCCACCGCCAAGGCGCTCGGTTACACGAAGACCCAATCGGGAAAGGAGGTCGAGTCGCCCGACGACCTGCTCGAACTGAAGGTCCAGGATGTGATCATACCTGACTCGTGCGTGGAGTACCTGATTGCCGTCTCGAGGTTCGTGGACGAGCTCCTGGTGAGGTTCTACGATCTCGAACCGTTCTACAGGATCAGGGCCAAGCAGGACCTCGTAGGCCATCTGGTGGTGGGCCTCGCCCCACACACATCTGGCGGCGTGTTGTCGAGGATAGTCGGCTTCAGCAAGGCCCACGCAGGTTACGCCCACCCGTTCTTCCACGCGGCCAAGCGCAGGAACTGCGACGGCGACGAGGATTCGATCATCATGCTCATGGATTGTCTGCTGAACTTCTCTAGGTCGTTCCTGCCGGAGCGACGCGGTGGCCTGATGGACGCCCCACTCGTGCTGACGACCAAGCTCGACCCGAACGAGATAGACAAGGAGGCACACAACATCGATGTGTCCTCCGCATACCCTCTGGAGTTCTACAAGGCGACGCAGCGATACGCCCATCCCAAGGAGGTGGAGCCGATCATGGACCTGATCGCGGGCAGGATCGGCACGGTGCTGCAGTACGAGGGCCTGCAATGCACGCACCACACAGCGGACATCTCGGAGGGGCCCGTATCGTCGGCGTACACGGCGTTGGATTCCATGTACGACAAGCTCGAGGCGCAGATCGCGCTGGGCGTGAAGATACGGGCGGTGGATATCTCCGATGTCGTCCACAGGATAATCACAAGACACCTCTTGCCGGACACCCAGGGCAGTCTGAGGAGGTTCACAGGCCAACAGCTCAGGTGCGCCAAGTGCAACGCGAAGTACAGGCGCATGCCTCTGAGGGGTAGCTGCTACTGCGGCAACAAGCTGACACTCACCGTGCACGAGGCCGGCGTGAGCAAGTACCTCGAGACGGCGAAGAGGATAGGCAATGCCTACAATGTATCTCAATACACGCTCCAGCGCATATCGCTGCTGGAGAACGCGATAAACTCCCTGTTCCAGTCCGACAAGGTCAAGAACGCGAAGCTGGACGAGTTCTTCTGAATGAACCCACGGGGCCGCTCACTCGAGCGCGGACATCTGCTCCCTCAGGTGCTCGAACTGCTCCTCGAGGATGCTCAGTCCCTTGAGCAGTATGACCTTCGCGTCCATGGATCCATCCGTCTCGAACCTGAACACCAGTTTCGTCGGGTCACCCGTCACCTTGATGGCATCGACCTCGCACATCTCGACGCACGAGTTGCATAGGTTGCACTTCTCAGGGTGCTTCGCGACAAGTTTCCGCCCGTCCTTCTCCAGGACATCCTTCGGGCAGATGTCGACGCAGGAGCATCCAGGATCGCACTTGGCGTCGTCTATCTCGATGTTGGCGGAGTATTTGTACCCCGCCCCCACGGTCGCCTGCCACTTGGCGTGGATCCTGCCGGTGCCGAGCTCCGCAGTGGCGTAAACCAGGAGCGCCTGGTCCTCCGCCAGCTTGACGATGGGTATGAGGTCGTCCTTTATCTTGAACTGCTCGTTTCCAAGGGGTTCGAGGTCGCCGGAGTAGACCGTGCACGGCCCCTTCTTGTTCAACGAGTACATGATCGTGCACGACGGGCAGCCTTCACCACCACATGAGCACTTGGCCCTGTAATTGTAGTTCTCGAGGTCGGTCGGCACGGGCACCAGCGAGAGCCTGTGTGAGATGATCTCGTCGAAGAGCGGCGAGATGCTCTCGTAGGCCTTGTTGTCGTCGTCCATGATCGGCCCGAGGTGGAACTCGACGTTGTCGATCGCCATCTTGGGCACATCCGAGACGATGGTCCTGCGTACGGCGTTTGCAAAAGTCGGATTGGTGTCGCTAATGACGAACTCCGCCTTGGTAGGCGTCATCTCCAGCACATCGATCTTCATCAGTGATCACTCTACACTCTGCGTCCCCTGCGGCCGCCTTTCTTCTTCGTTCCGTCGTGCGGGACCGGGGTCACGTCCTCGATCCGGCCTATCCTGAGACCGGCCCTCGCGAGTCCTCTGATCGCTGCCTGCGCCCCCGGACCGGGCGAGCTGGACTTGTTGCCCCCGGGTGCGCGGACCCTCACATGGATCGAGTCTATGCCCTTCTCCTTCGCTATCTCCGCCACCTTCTCCGCTGCCCTCATGGCAGCGTACGGCGACGCCTCGTCCTTGGCCTGCTTGACGACCATGCCACCAGTGGCCTTCGTGATAGTCTCGGCCCCGGTGATGTCCGTGAGCGTGATGACAATGTTGTTGTAGCTGGCGTAAATGTGTGCTATGCCCCATCTGACCATGTGAATCACTTCTCCTTGTCGTCGGCCTGGGTCGGCTCTGCAGGTTCGGCCTCAGGGACATCCTTCTTCTTCTCCTCGTCGACCTTGACGACCGCTCTCACCCTCTTCGGCAGGGCCCTCGGCGGCCCCCTTCGGGACGTGGCTGCCTTGGCGGCGGCCGCCCTCTCCTCCCTGGCCTGCACGGCGAGCTTGTGCCGCTCGAGATCCTCGGGCTTCGGCCTGGCGGGGTGCATGTCGTTGGTCATCGGCGAGGTGACGTAGTACTCTATCTGCTCCTCCTCTCCTCTCTTGACCAGATAACCTGGAATGGTGACCTTCCTTCCTTCTATGGAAGCGTGGCCGTGGACTATCATCTGACGCGCCTGCCTCGGCGTGTACGAGAGGCCCTTCCGGTAGACGACGGTCTGAAGCCGCCTGTCGAGGATGGCCTCCGTGTTGAGCGCCAGCACATCGTTGAGCGTCGCTCCGTCCCTCGGCAACAGCGCCATCCTGGCACAGCGCTTCAGGAGCTCCCCCGTCTCCTTGTCCGCCTGGGGGTCGCCCGTCCTGAGCCTCGCCTGGAGCTCCCTGCTCTGCGCCCTCAGACGCCTGACCATGGACTGCGCGGTCCAGAGCTCTCTCTTGTTCTTGAGGCCGTACTTCTGTATCAGCTCGTTCTCGGCCTTGATCCTCTCGCCCTCCCAAGGCTGGGCCGGCGTTTCGTACTTTCTCCTGGAGAATTTCGGGTCGCCCATCCGTCACACTACTCCTTCTTCTCCGGCGTGGCGCCCGGCTGCTCCTTACGCTTCATGACTCCGAGTGTGAGTCCAGACCGCCCGTTGGCCCGGGTCCGCTGTCCCCTGACCTTCTGTCCGGTCTCATGTCTCACGCCTCTGTAACACCTTATCATCCTCATCATGTTGATATCGTCCCTCCTGGTGAGGTCTATCTCAACGCCGACGAGGTGCAGGTCCGCCCCGGACGACAAGTCGTTCTGCCGGTTGACCATCCAGTGCGGTGCCTTCTCAGAATAATCTTGAACGAGCTTCTCGAGCTCGGCCGTCTTCTCCTCGGGGAGGTCGCCGATCTTGATATCGCGGGATAAGCCGGCCATCCTGGCGATTATCTCCGCGGTGCGCAATCCGACGCCCTTGATGCCTGATAACGCGATGACGATGTCCTTGTTGCCATCCAGGTCCGTGTTGACGAGCCTAACTATGTATCTGAAATCATCGCTCTTCTTCTCGGCTCTGGGCGCCGCGGTGGCGGGCTTCTCGTCTTTGCTCTCCTTGCGCTTGCCCTTCGCGGCACCTTTCGTCTTCACGGTCTTCTCATCGGCCAAATGGCAACCTCCACATGCAGTGATTGTCCTATTAGCGCCCTTCAGGCCAGACAAATGGCATCTCCTGGAGAGCAAACTCCCCCACACACTAAGGTGTATAAAACACTTACGTTCGACCCACGACACCGTGGGTGTGTCCTTATAGTCTTAGCCAGAGGGTATGGGCTGGTATCGACTTTGAGTATATCGAGTTTGCGCCTTCACACACGTTTTATCAGGAACTCTTCGCAGCGCCGCCGCAAATGATTTCTCGGCGATACCCATTCCACTCCTTGATGCCACGGAAGACCAGGATATCATTGAGCGTGCCCAACACACTGCTCGAGGAGTTCGACACGCTGTCGGAAACGCTAGGACACCCCAACAGGTCCCAGGCAGTCAGCGAGGCGATGCGCGAGTTCCTGTCCACCAAGAAATGGGACATCGCGCGCAAGGGCAAGGTGCCAGGCGTGATCCTTCTGACCTACGACCATCATGCTGGTGGCGTCGGTCAGGCGCTTACAGAGATGCAGCACGACTATCCGGACGTGGTCACAGCGACGATGCACATACACCTCTCAAAACATGTCTGCCTGGAGATCATAGCCTTCAACGGCGACGCAGGCAGGGTGCGGTCTTTGGCTAGGGTCTTCCGCTCCCAGAAAGGAGTGCTCGACCTCAAGCTGGTGACGTCACCGCTGTAGGGCACGGGCCCCATATAGCCATGGCTCATTATTGTGCAGTTCTCCACTATCATGGATGTTAGTTGGCCAAATTCAAGTCGACCACCTTGGGGTCGTTTCTCTCACGGATGGCCACCTATCATGATCAGGATTATGGCCGTCGCGAGCCCCGCGATGACGAACCTCAGGCCCGTGTAGATGAAAGTCTCCTTGATCAGGCTCCCGAGGAAGCCGCCCAGTGCGAACAGGAATATCATCGTGATCATTATGCCGGTTATGACCGCATCGTCCAACGGCATGAAGAAGAACGGTATGAGAGGCACCAAGGCGGCAACAAGCGGTGCGATACCGTGGCTGATCGAGCTGACAAGAATGCTGACGGTTATCGCGTCCCTCCTGGTGCCGTCGACGCTGGTGAGCATCGCCTGCTCGAGGCTCTTGTGGCTCAGAATATGCTCCACCCGCTCCGCCTCATACGCGCCGACTGCGCTCGATACCGCCAGCGCTATGGCGCCCGCGAGGCCAGCCCCGATGATGAGCTGCTTGGCTATCTCGGGATGGACGCTGGATTCGGCCATATAGGCACCTATGATGACGCCCAGGATCGTCAGAG
>Ga0307380_10002654_pt1 | contig 25179 bp, 27 predicted proteins | sample UN3MG_FD_202239 | JGI IMG/M metagenome (GOLD analysis project Ga0307380, IMG submission 202239) | Soil microbial communities from Risofladan, Vaasa, Finland - UN-3 | ecosystem: Environmental > Terrestrial > Soil > Coastal area > Acid sulfate soil | place: Finland: Risofladan, Vaasa | collected... | reverse complement strand
AACCTTCGAGCCCTCTTTGATCAGCTCACTCATCAGCCTTTAGGAACCGATGCCGATCAAATGCGAAATCTGCCTGATCTCAGCGTTCGAGAGGCCTGCCTGAGCTATGAGGCGGCAGGATTATTCTTTGTAGCCAGTGGTGCTTTCAAAGATCTCCCGCAACCGCCCCGAAATCCCTGGCGAAAGCCTTCTGTCCACGGCATCGAGGAAGGTCTTTGCACACTGCGGCGCGATGCACAGCAGGCATTCCGAACCGTCCATGGCTCGCTCTGCCAAATACTTCAGGTCTTCATCGGGCAGCTTGTCCAGCCTGGACAGGAAGTCGTCCCTGTCGGTTATGTAGTAGCTGGAGATCGAATAGAGAAGGCTGCCAGAGGCGTCCGGCTCCCTGGCCGGCCCAACTAGCTTCTTTAGGATCGCCACATCCTTTTGGTTGAGTTTTTTCATCGTCATCACCTAAACATCATTCTCTCATTCTTTCCTGAAAGCATCTTTCCGGCGGATGATATTTGACCATCAACTGTACAGCCACCATAGAAGGCTGTTTTCCATCTGCTTAGGTTGTACAGTTATGATAATCTTCGTTCTTGGCAAGAAGCTCGTCTCCTTTAGCCAGGGAGTTTACCATCCTGATGAGCGTGCACCCGCCCGTTTTTTGACGGCGACAAGAGCCAGCGCTGTGGCGGTGAGAACACGCCCATCGACCTAGCTTGGCTATAAGCCTAATGTCGTCTTCGCTATTGATACCTTCTGTGCGAAGGGCTTCGGCCACGTCCTCCTGGATCAGCCCGGAATCTATCTCGGCAGCGAACACCGCGGGTGACCAGCCCACACCAAAGCCCTCTCCCATGACCTCGCCTTTGTCTATCAAGATGCGCGCCTGGATGCCGCCCAGCTCTTCGTAGGCCAAGATGCAAGCCTTTCGCCTGGTAAGATCTCCTGGGCTTACGGCATAGCAGATGCCACAAGCGGCCTCACGGGGGTGGACGTCGTCCTTTACCTGAATATGAGATTGTTTTTGTTGATGGACATCAAGGTACCTATTGATTCTTCATGATTATAATGCGACGCTTGAAGCCATGCTCGCATCTCAAGGATTAAATTCATATGATACAGGCATTATCGTATGCATATAGGCTTTGATTAACGATTGTGATAAGTGCAAAATGATCGCAGATTTGAGGGTCCAATGCAAATGAAGTCACCATGTGAGGAGATCGTATGGAATGTGCTGCCCAGCATCAGGGCGGCCATCGCAGAAGAGCTGGTCAAGAGAGGAATTTCCCAAAAGGAGGTTTCCAGGATGCTGGGCATCACTCCGCCGGCTGTATCTCAGTACGTATCCAAGAAGAGAGGCTATAACATCGAGTTTCGGGAGGACATTCGGCAGGCCATAGGAATGCTCGCCGACGACCTGATCGAGGAACGAGTAAAGGGCAGTGAACTCTTGAAGAAGATCTGCGAGATCTGTCGCATGCTGCAGGACGATGAGACGGCTTGCATCGCCACCAAATGCAAAGGACTTTAATTTCGATGGACTAACAGCTTAAAGTCCACCCTTTTTAGCAGGTACCTTGAATGAACCGGGCCGATAAGCTGGAAGACCTGAAAAAGAGGATTGAGAGGAAGGGGACGCTTCTTGTGGCCTACTCAGGAGGCGTCGACAGCAGCCTTTTGGCCAGTGTGGCGCATGACGTTCTGGGCGACCTGGCCCTGGCCGTTATCCTAGACAGCGAAACCATGCCAAGAAGCGAGCTTGTGCACGCTAGATCCCTCGCCGAATCCCTGGGGCTGAATTATCTGGTCGCAGAATTCTCCATCCTGGGAGAGGAACAGTTCGTGCAAAATCCGGCCACACGATGCTATATCTGCAAGAAAAAGTCTGCTACGGTCCTAAAGAACATCGCCGCTGCGCAGGGCATAAGCTGCATCGCCGATGGAGTCAACTTCTCTGATTACAGGGACTATCGGCCTGGAATCGCCGCCTGCGATGAAGAAGGAATTTGGCATCCTTTTGTGGATGTGGCAATAACCAAAGAGGATATTCGCTCCCTGGCGCATAGCCTGGGCCTGCCCGTCTGGGACAAGCCCTCCTCTGCCTGCCTGGCATCCCGAATTGCCTATGGGGAGCCGATCACAAAGGAGATCCTGCGAATGGTGGAAGAAGCTGAGGAGTACCTGAAAAGCCGAGGTTTTGGGCAGCTTCGGGTACGGGCCCATGGCCATGTGGCCCGAATTGAGCTATTAAAGCAGGATATGGCCAGGGCAATTGAGGGCAGCGATGAGATAGCAAAGAAGCTAAAAGCAATCGGATTCAACTATGTCACCCTGGATCTGGAAGGCTTTCGCAGCGGAAGCATGAACGAGGTTTTATGGACGTCCAAGAGATAAGAGAGGACTTTCCCATCCTGAAGGATGTCATATATCTGGACAGCGCCTCCACCAGCCTGACTCCTGAGCCTGTTTTGGAGGCGGTGCTGGATTACTACCGCAGCTACAAGGCCAATGTGGGTCGCGGCGTTTACCAGATGGCGCAGCTTGCCGACCAGCGCTACCGGGACGCTCACCGCAAGGTCGCCGACTTCGTAGGCGGGGGCGAGTCAAAAGGCATGACGGTTTTTACCAGGAACACAACGGAGTCCATTAACATCGTTGCCCGAGGCATGTTGTGGAAGAAGGGGGATCGCATCGTCACCACCCTTGCCGAGCACCACTCTAACCTCTTGCCCTGGATGAGGTTAAGAGAGAAAGGCGTAGAGCTGCAGGTCATAAAGCCAGATAAAACGGGAATGCTTGATCTGGCGGATTATGAAAAAGCCATAACCAAAGGCACCCGGCTGGTGGCAGCAAGCCAGCTCTCCAATGCCCTGGGAACGGTTCTTCCCGTAAAAGAGATCAGCAAAATCTGCAGGGAGCGGGGAGCGGCCCTGCTGGTGGACGGGGCCCAGTCCGTGCCCCATATGCCGGTGGACGTGAAGGACATTGACTGTGATTTTCTCTGCTTTTCCGGGCACAAAATGCTTGCGCCCATGGGAACTGGTGTTCTTTGGATCAAGAAGGAAGGAGAGGTCGAGCCACTCCTGGTCGGGGGAGGCATGGTGCAAGATGTCGGCGACTTGCACGAAGGTGGATACGAGATCAAGAAAGGCTATGAGGGCTATGAAGCAGGCACTCCCGACATCTCGGCAGGCATTGGACTTGGCGCTGCCGTAGATTTTCTGAACCAATTGGGCATGGAGGAGATTCACAATCACGAGAGAAAGCTTACGGGAAAATTGCTGGAGGGGCTGCAAGAGATAAAGGGGGTAGATGTCTACGGCCCGGGCCTGGAAGAAGGCGAGAGAAAGCGGGGCGGCGTGGTCTCTTTTGCTGTAGAGGGCCTGCTGCCTCATGAGGTGGCGCTCATGCTCGATCGGGCCTCGAGCATCGCTGTTCGCTCCGGTCATCACTGCTGCATTCCCCTCATGAAGCATCTAGGACTGAAATACGGCACTGTGCGCGCCTCGCTTTATCTTTATAACAGCGAGGATGAGATTGAAAAGCTCCTGACGACTGTAGAGCAGATTGCCAAAATGACCTAGCCAGATGGGGCTAAATGGTGGCAACGGAATGATCAAGGGGTGATCAAGGGGTGATCAAAGAATGCAAATGCCTGAGGCTTGATGGCACTAATGCAGAGGAGGCGACCTGTCAGGTGGTAGAGGAGACGCCACTGTCGATCTTCATCAATGGCCGGCATTTTGTAACAGCCATGACCAGCCCTCAGATGAGAAAGGAGTTTGTCACCGGTCACCTCTTTGCTGAGAGGATTGTATCCAGTCCGCAAGAGATCGAATCTTTGGAGATTGAGGGCAACGTGGCTCGGGCCATAGTCTCTCACCCCATGCGAGCTATCGTCCCCCGACGGCCGATTGTTAGCGGTTGCGGTGGGATTGCCTCTTTTCTGGATGAGTCCAAGCTTCCTGAGATAAAATCGGATCTGAGAATCGAAAGACAGCAAGCGCAAGAGGCCATGGGGGCCATCTCCCAGTCAGAGGTACACATAGCCACGGGAGGAGTGCATTCTGTGGGCCTCTTCGGGGAAAGGGGGCCGATCTGCATCATCGAGGACATCGGCCGGCACAATGCCCTGGATAAGGCCATCGGCTACGCGCTCTTCGAGAAGCAGGACGCGAGCTTTTGCCGGACCTTTGTGGCCTGCACAGGCCGCGTCTCCTCGGATATGGCCTTGAAGTGCTCTGTGGCCGGCATTCCCATCATCATCTCGCGCGGAGCCACCACCAGTCTGGCCATCTCCATTGCCGAGAGGACGGGTCTATGCATCGTCGGTTTTCTGCGGGGAAAGAGGCTTTCCGTCTATACCAACCGGGAGAGATTTGAGATTGATTGAAGGGCAGAGGCGGGAATCGCTCTTTTCGGCGGTCAGCATTTGGCATAGTGGCAACGATTTCTTGCCGATTTTGGAGCTGGAATGATATGCAGCAAGTGCGGTGAGCGAGCTATTTTCACCCAACGCTACACCGGGCTGCACCTCTGTCAGGATCACTTTATCCAGGATTTTGAGAGAAGAGTGGCGGAGACTGTGCAAAGAAACGACATGGTCAAGGACGGCGAGCGCATCGCTGTGGCCGTGAGCGGGGGCAAGGACAGCACCGCTCTGCTCTTTTGCCTGCATCGGATCCTAGCGAAAAGAGATGTAGAGCTGGTGGCCGTCACCGTGGATGAAGGCATCGCCGGCTACAGGGACGACACCATAACGGCGGCGAGAGCGATTGCGGGGCAGCTGGCTGTCGAGCAGCATATCGTCTCCTTCCGGGAGGAGTACGGCTACAACCTCGATGAGATGGTGCAGGGGAAAAAGGTCGCACCCTGTACCTTTTGCGGAGTCTTTCGCAAAAACGCCCTCAACCGAGCTGCTAAGCGTCTGGAAGCAGATAAAGTCGCCACCGGGCACAACCTGGACGATGAGGCGCAGTCCATTATGATGAACTATCTGAAGGGCGATTTCGAGAGGCTGATGCGCTTTCGGCCATGGCGCGCCCAAAGAGGGCTGGTGCCCCGCATCAAGCCCCTTCGAGAGGTGCCGGAAAAGGAGATCGCCCTCTACTGTATGGTAAACGAGATCTTCTCGGAATCACGAGAGTGCCCCTATGCCAATCTATCCTTGCGAGCGGATGTGAGAGACATGATGAATCACCTGGAGAGCCAGTTCCCGGGAACCAAGCAATCCACTGTGCTGGGATTTGAGAAGATAGCGAAGGGGACGCAGGGCAGCTATGCACAGATGGAGCTTGCCGCATGCCGAGAGTGCGGCGAGCCCTGCGTCAAGGAGCTGTGCAAGGCCTGCGAGCTTCTTGGGCTCTTAAGATCGAGACCAAGCTATGCAAATAAATCTCATTAATAAATTTAACCAGAATCGACTAAAACCGGGCAGGATTTGCCTGCACCTGCCCCCAGAGACAGCTGGCTCGCTAACCGGGACGGCTAATACACCGTTACCCTCTTCACGCCCTCAATCTCCATGAGCAGGCGCACCAGGTCTCCGGGAATTTTGCCCTCCGTGATGAGGGTGAGCCTGGGGCTCTCCACAAAATAGGGGTCGTCGGATACTGCCTGGCGGATGGAAAGACCGTTTTTGGCCACCGCGCTGGCCACGTCTCCCAGAAGGCCGGTCTTAGCGGCATTGACTGGCGTAATTTCTATCACACCCAGGCCCAAAATGGGCGCCACATCTCCTAAGAATGTCATGGAGCGCACATTCTTGAAGACTTTCCATAAATCCTCATCCTCGCGAATGGCCAGGGCAGTGGTGTCAACCACCCGGCGGTCCACGTCCAGCTCCTTGGCGATCTGGGCATGAGGAATCTCGATATGGCCCGATACAACGCGAGATTGTTCGTTGATCTGGAAGCCCCTCTGCAGGATGAGACGGATGACCTTCTCCTGAGCCGGGAACCTCCTGAACTTGTTTAAAATCTCCTGCCACATGGTGGGTCCTTTTAGTAATTGCCTTAAAGATACAAAAGGGCTTCCTTTGAGACATCAGAGCCCTTTCATGCACATCCCTGCAATTTTCTCGTTTTATCGAGAGAGATCTCGGACAGCGTCTCTAAGAGAACATCTCCTTGGGAGGCTGACGGTACTCCTTTCTGGCCTTGGGAATGGTCTCTTCCAGATGCTTTTGTGTGATGTTGCACTCATCCATAATAGCATGGTGCAGCGCTGCTTTCAGCACCTTCTCCACTAGATCCCGTCCTGAAAAGCCCTCCGTCTGGTGGGCAATCACTTTCAGATCCACGTTGTCCATTTCCAGGGGCAAAGTGGCGGCATTCTTCTCCAGTAGAATCAGGCGTTCATCAAGGCTTGGTAGCTTGAATTCGATTTCCTCCTCGAAGCGGGAACGCACCGATGCATCCAGAACCTCGATCTGGTTGGTGGCCGCGATGGTACAAACCCCTTTTCGATTGGAGATCCCATCCATCTCCGTGAGCAGAGAGTTCACGATCTCTGAGACGTCCCCTCTTAGATCCTGATACCTTCGGTCGAGAGCAATGGCATCCAGCTCATCGATGAATATGATGCAAGGTGCCATCTCTGCAGCTTTCTCATAAAGGCTGTGGATCTGCCGGGCCCCCTCGCCCACGAACTCTCCGATCAGGCTGGTGGACTTTACTGCCAGCATAGGCACACCCGTCTCGGCGGAGAGCGCTTTAGCGATCATGGTCTTTCCTGTGCCCGAAACACCGTGAAATAGAATGTTCTTCGGAGCCCACCGCCCAAACTTCTCGGGATCAGCCAGGAATTTTTCTACTATCTTGACCTTGCGCTTGGCCGTCTCCTGGCCGATGACATCATCAAAGCGAACATCGTACACTACCTTACCCTTGGGCTTTTCCTTCTGCTCTACCTTGATGGTGGTCTGCGAGCCTATCACCGATGATCTGGGGTAGACTTTGATCACCTGGAAGGCGAAGTCCGGATAAAGCCTGCTATCGAAAAGATAGCATCCGGGAAGCAGCCTCTCACCGTACCACTGCTCCTGGGCATAACGCTCGAATAGCTTGGCGTCGGAGACAACAGGATGCTCCTGAAATATGCTCTTTAAGGGGTAGCCCGCCGGTCGCAAGAGCACAAATCTTGCACCGATTGCCTTTCGCTTCTCCAGCTTCGCCCCTTGTGCCTTACTTTGGCTCTTTTGGATAGATCGCACGATATAAACACTGCCGGCATTGATAGTTAAATGTATTGGCTTTACTCTGGCTCAAGGCAGCTAAAAGGAGAAGAGAATGCCTACTACCAGCAAAACTCAAGTATATCATGAATGCACAAAGGCTCACGAAAATGTATTCTGCTCAAGAGGGGTTCCGACAGTAATTAATATTACCTCTTCCAAGCAGTAGATAAAGAATATGCAGTAGGAGGATCTTCATGTCAGGTGGAAATGGGATGGCAATCGGTTTGATGGTTATAGGTTTCATAATATTATTCTTAGTGCCCCTCGCCTTCTTGACGAGCTTGTTCAACGTCTAAAGGAGCCGATCGGCAAGTTTTTTTTTGCTTTTTTTGCATTTTACCTCTTCAGCTTTGGCTATCAAATTGCAGTGGCAAGCCGTGGATTTGTACCTGATTTCATATTATAGAATAAATAGCTAAATACTTGCAGCCACGATCAGGAGATGATCAGACCTTCAATCCACGATTCCTATCCTTCTTGAACCTTCTTTTTTCTCTTTTTTTATTGAAAAACCAATTAATCTTTATAGACATAATCCTTAACATAAATACTTAAGATAAAAAGGTCCTGCCTGAATATGTGCCATTCGAGGTAGAGTTGAGAGGAACCATCATTTTGGTATCAATGCTCCTGATTCTGTGTCCCCCAGCCTGCCAAGCCTCTGAGGAAAATGATCTGTGGTTGCTCTTATCCAGCTATGAGGATATAGGCATCACCACAAAGGATTTAGCATTTTTTTTGGCAACGCATGGTTATAATGCTGAACCGTCATCGAATCAATCCTATATTGTCGTCAATCTAAAAGCCGGCAAAGAGGTCTATCTCACGCCCAACGGTGCCTCGCCAAGACTTGCAGATCTGTGGATGACACCCCCCGCCGCCAAGGCCGGACCGGTCCAGGTGATACCAGGCGATGCCATCAGGATCAATGCCACTTACGCAATAACTGACGACGCTGAATTTGTCAAGACTATCAGCAGATACGTCATGTTTCCCGTAACGCCCCTAGGAATGTGCTATGACGGTTCTCAAAAGCTGGATAACACTTACAAGGGGTTTGGATATAATGTGATATTCTTGTATGATCCCAGCGGGTTTGCCTCCCAGGGCCATATCTGGGTTGCCGTGGAGGACAAAGACCATCCCGATGCCTGGCTCGCTATTGATAGCTATTATGGGATTATGAAGGATGCCAAGTATTATTCAGCACCCTATAGCTTTACCGAATTTCAATACCTTGATGCGATCAATCCTAAATGGAGGCTGGCTTAATTGGCTCTTTGTAGTTTCGGAGTTACTCCCACGCTTGTGATTATTAAAAAATCCCCACCACAACGAGCGACTTGACTCAGACAGGCCTCATATGTTACCTTTATCTTTGGCCTTTTGACGAAGCATTCGGCCGCATCTACTGGCACGCCTCCCAGGCTCGCAGCACCTCTGCCACCGACCAGGCCTGAGCTATGCAGCCACCCGGCCGCTGGGGAGAATCGCCATCAAAGACCTCGGAGATTGTGTTTATCCCGCCTGTGTTTGAAGTCATCAGAGGCCTGAGAAGTTCTCTGGCCTGAGCCAGGATCGGCTCGGACCTGCCGCTTACCGAGAGCAAAGCATCAATGTATGGCCCCATGAGCCAGGGCCAGACGGTACCCTGATGGTAGGCTCCATCCCGGTGGTGAGGATCGCCTTCGTATCTGCCCACATAGCGGGGATCGCGGGGCGAGAGCGTTCTCAGACCGTGAGGCGTGAGCAATTCCCTTGTAACCACCTCAAGAATGCTCTTTCTCATAACAATAGGCAGAAGATCGGGAATTCTTGCCGCGATGATCTGGTTTGGCCGGATGGAGGCATCCTCATGGTCAATTACATCATAAAGGCATCCTGTCTCACTATTCCAAAACTGCTGGTAGCTTTGCCTGACCCTCTCGGCCATCTGCGTAAATCCTGGATCTGCAGATTTGCCCAAAGCTTCGCCCAGCCTCTGCATATCTTTTAAGGCACAAAACCAGAGGGCATTTATCTCGCAGCATTTTCCGGCCCTTGGCGTAACCGACCGGCCATCCAGGCGCGCATCCATCCAGGTGAGTGCTGGACCGGATACGATAAGACCATCCTCGTCCCCTCCGAAGTCTTCTCCCGACCGCGAATAGCGACGGAATATCTCTAGCAGCCTGGGCCAGATCTCCCTGACAAAACCCAGGTCTTTAGAATAATCAAAATAGCTGCTGACAGCCTGCACAAACCACAGGGATGCATCCACTGTATTGTAAGACCTGGCCCCAAGGTCATTGGGCAAAACGCCGTCGCTCATGGCCTTTGCGAAGGATTTCAAGACCTGCCTGGCATCCTCAAAGCGCCCCGTGCAAAGCAAGAGGCCAGGCAGGGAGATCATGGCGTCCCTCCCCCAATCATCAAACCAGTGGTATCCGGCGATGAGGCTCAGGGTATGGCCTCTTTTCACCAGGAAAGCATCCGCGGCCTGAGCCATCTCAGGAATGGGTGCAGTTAGCATTTCCAGACACTCCTTTTCTTTTTTCTGCTCGGCCTTCCAATCAGGCATTGTGTCCCTCCAAGTGGAGGCAGCGATGGCAAAGGTCGCATCACCAGATAGCTCTACCTCGAAGCGGCCCGGAGAGAAGAGGTCTTCCTTCCAGGCCAAACCGCGCCGTCGCTCCTCTTCGTACTCGAAGCTATTGTAAATCACCTCCTGCGGCACATATGAGAGCCCATCCGAGAGGAGGGTGAGACATATGTCCGGGCGAAGATTTGACTGGAGAATCGTTCCCGCACTAAGAGGTTCCTGGCTCAAGCGCGGCAGTGGGGATGCGGCGTGAAAGGAGCGACAGTGCACCAGGGGAACTATGCGCATCGTTCCCTGTCCGTTTTTAATTTTATAGCTGATGATAGTGGTGTTCTCATTATGAATCATGAAAACGGTCTTCTCGATCCTGGTACTGCCCACCTGATAGCAGAATCTGGGGAATGGATCCTGGCGAAATTCCTGCAGATATTTGAATCCCTGGGGATGGATCGCACCGGGATATTGATGATTAGCTAAAAGGGTGCCCCCCACCTCCTCGTCCAGGGAAGAGAGCAAAAGCCAGCGGTCCACAGGAGGCTCTAGCGCCGCCACGAGAAGCCCGTGATAGGCCCGCGTATTGCTGCCGGACACGGTAGCGGATGAGTAGCCGCCGAGGCCATTGGCCAACAGCCATTCCTGGCCCGCGCCCTCTTCATAGCTCTGCGGGCGGAAGGCTGAGACCTCAGTCATTGTTTGCCCTCCGAGAGGGAGGCATCCACTGCTGATAGCAGGCTTTTTCGCAGTCTTTCTCCCTTGATGCTCTTTAATTCAGACATCCGCTCCGCCAGATCCACATCTGCGAGACTGGTCGCAGCCCACCGGGCCAGATCCCCCCGGCTATTATGATATTGCAGTGAGGCGATCGATACGGTTTTTAAAATATTTTGCAGACCGGCTAGACTCCAGGCGACCTCTCCTGTGAACAGATCCTTGCCTGTGGCAAAACGAAAGGGTGAATCAGCCATGTGGGTCTTTTCCTTAAGACGGTAGTGCAGGTCACATAAAACGCTGAAGTAGGTGACTGAAGCATCATAAGGAATGCCATAAGGGCTGAAGTAGCTATGCACCTCACCTGGGCCCCCGCCGTGTGTAAAAATGTAGTAGAGATGATCGGAAAGGCCAAGCGTCCTCCAGATCTTTAGAAGTTCCGGGTCTCCGCTCTCTTTGGCCGGGGCCTCCAGCCTCTTTTGGTAGATGAAACAGGCCTGCTGCAGAGCATTACCCAACCAGCAGCTCGTATCCCTCTCCAGGTCCGCCCATGAGACATAATTTGGCACGGAGAGTTCTCTTTCAGGAGCAATCACTCGGGCAACCTCAGAAGGCATAGCAAATCGGAGATTCTCACGCCGCAAAACCTCATCGGGCAGATGGCGCAGGAACTCAAAGATGCCAGTGTCGGCCCATTGATGCTCGCCGAAGGTCTCATAGTCGCAGAAGATGTTTATGCACTGGCCGGAAGTTGACGCCAGCCAGCTGGCATACTTGTCAGCGGTGAGGGGGTACTCTTCCCAGCTATGCGAAGAGAAGCGAAAGCCGATATCGTCTGTGAGCTTATAGTTTCGTAGCAGCAAAGAGATGTCTGTCTTGGGCGGTCGGTAAACGTAATTGGGATTTTCCACCACACCCTCGGTGAAGATAGCCTTGTATCCCATGCCCTCGACCATCCTCGCAATCTCATCATTGTAAATCAGCTCTGTATTCTCGAAGGTAGTGGGATGCAGACCAAAAATGTCCCAAATCAGCTCCTTATGCATCTTGACCTGCTCGAAAAACTCACTTTTATTCTCGTAGAGGCTGGCCAAAGAGTGGTAGTAGGTCTGCTCCATCACCTCTACTCGGCCCGTCTCCACCAGCTTGACAAAGGAGTCCAAAACCTCGGGACGAAAGGCGCGGCATTGCTCTAAGAAGACCCCGGAGAAGCTGTAAGCGACCGAAAAGGGCTTGTCCGATCCCTCATGCTTTTTAATGCTCCCTAAGATCACCTCGTTGGCAGGCAGATAGCATTTGTCGGATACGCGCTCAAAGATCCTTTTATTCTCAAGATTATCGAAATAAAACTCTCGCAGATTGGGCACAACCTGCTTTAGTGGAAATCCGTCCCAGAAGAAATTTTTCTTGAGCCGAAGGGGTTGATGAACCTCAAAGCAGAGGGAAACAAGGGTCATGGTTCTATATTAGGCTGCTAAATATTTACATCCTTCGCGCAAATTTTAAATATATTTTTAATATTAAATTATTGCAGATCGGCGGATCAACAGATATAAATATAAGAACATCTTTCTAATATGCTCTCAGTGGGGGAATCGGTAATTGTAATTGGAATGACAATGATCAAGGTTAGTTCCGGCCAGGAAAGATCGGTTTATGCCCGTCTGCAAGAGAGACCGGAAGTAAGGGACGTCTATCGTCTATTTGGAGAGTACAGCTTCTTTTTAGTTATGCAGGCTGAAGAGAGAAATGGACTGGGCCGCATGCTCAGCGAGATAAAAGCCAGGGAAAATGTCATCAAGACCGGACCTGTCCTTCTCACCGTAGACAAGGGCGGTGCAGAAATGGGCAACGCAGATTTCGCCGCTCCTCTCATGTGATATCTTCACTTCTCCCTAGTTTCCACTTCGGTGCAGCTTGGCTCTTGCAGAGGCGCAAACTTGGTGCCGTAGTAGATTATGCCCCTGTCGCCCTCTTTTCCCAGAATGCGAAATACCGGCCGAACGCGCATGCCAATCTTGACTCCAGTCGAGCTGGAGACAATCTGACCGGTAATCTTGGGCCCCTCATCCAGTTGAATGATGGCCAGATTGTAAGGCGTCAGCATCTCGAAGTCCTCGGTGGCATTATGGATAGTAGTATAGGTGATGATGGTGCCCGTCCCCTTGAAGGTGTACTCCTCTAAATGCGCCCCGCGACGGCAATTTGGGCAGAGGTTTCTGGGAGGAAAGAAGTATTCATCGCAGCTAGTGCAGTGTGTCCCGGAAAGATTGTATCTTTGCGGTATGCTTCTCCAGAATCTGGGCGCTTGCGTTGTCATCTTCACCTCGTAAATATGTGGACCAGGGCCGTTCCGCCGGAGCCGCCCACATTGTGGGCCAGGCCCACCTCCGCCTCATCCACCTGACGCTTGCCTGCCTCGCCTCGCAGTTGCAGGGCGATCTCGTAGGCCTGCTTTATTCCTGTAGCGCCCACGGGATGGCCGCAGGCTTTCAGCCCTCCGGAAGTGTTGATGGGCAATTGTCCACCCAGAACCGTCAGCCCCTCTTCAATGGCTTTGCCGCCCTGGCCTTTCTCTACAAATCCCAGGTCCTCTATGGCCAGTATCTCCGCAATTGTAAAGCAGTCATGTACCTCGGCCACATCCACCTGACGCGGCTCGATTCCGGCCTGAGTGAAGGCAGCCCGCCCGGCATGCACGGTGGCATCCAGCGTGGTCAGATCGCGGCGATCATGCAACGCCAAAGTATCGCTGGCCTGGGCACTGCCCACGATCTTAATGGGCACTTCAGAAAAACTCCTAGCCATCTCTGTTGGGGCAAGCACCACTGCCGCAGCTCCATCAGAGATCGGAGAGCAGTCCAGGACATGCAAAGGATCCGCCACCAGGGGAGACTTATTCACATCATCAACAGTTATCTCCATATGATACTGTGCTATAGGATTCATGCATGCGTGGTGATGATTTTTCACCGCCACCTGGGCCATCTGGTCATGCGTTGTCCCATAGCGGCGCATGTGCAGCTTGGCCATCATGGCATAGAGCGCGGGAAAGGTCGCGCCAAAGAAGCACTCCCATTCCCGGTCGGCTGCTGCTGCCAGAGCATCGGCAGCGGTGCCGGAGGAGACATCAGTCATCTTCTCAACGCCCGCCGCGATGACAATATCGCTATAGCCGCTGGCAACAGCCAGTACGGCCTGGCGAAGGGCCAGGCCCCCAGAGGCACAAGCCGCCTCCACACGCGTGGAGGGCACATGCAAGCGGGAGAGGCCAGCGCAGTCGGCGATGAGCGCCCCAATGTGCTCCTGCTCGATGAATCTTCCGGCACTCATGTTGCCCACGTAGAGAGCGTCGATCTGCTCGCCGGCGATCTCGGCATCCTCAATGGCCATCACTCCGGCCTCAGCGATCATGTCGCGCAAAGAGACATCCCATCGCTCTCCGAACTTGGTGCAGCCCACACCAATTATGGATACGGATCTCATATTCTCAGCTTGCCCTTATGCTTGGCATACATGGCGTAATCAAGATACTCGGCCCCGCCAATATAGTCGCGAACGTTTGGAGCGCCACAGCGGATCTCATCAATTCTGTCTTTCACACTTATGCTGAAAGCGTCGCTTCCGGCGCCGGATCCAAAGCTGGTCACAAAGATGCGCTCGCCGGGGCGAGCGATGTCTAAAGTGGCGGCTAGGCCGATGAGGCAGGATGCCGAGTACGTGTTTCCGATCATGGGCACAATCAATCCCGGCTCGATCTGTTTTTTGGAAAAGCCCAGCATCCTAGCCACGCGCACAGGAAACTTGCCGTTGGGCTGGTGAAAGACGGCATAATCATAATCCTCGGGTTTTGTCCCCAGCCGTTCCATAAGTCCGCGCGCAGCGCCTGTCACATGTTTGAAGTAGGCAGGCTCGCCCGTGAATCTTCCCCCATGCTCCGGATAGGGCATGCCCTCCCGCCTCCAGAAATCAGGGGTATCAGTGGTGAAAGAATAAGTGCCCTCGATCTCTGCGACCAGGTCCCGGCTGCCGATGAGATAAGCCGCTCCGCCTGCTGCAGCCGTATATTCCAGCATATCTCCTGGTGCTCCCTGGCTTACATCCGCGCCTATGGCCAGGCCCAGATCAATTAGATTGGAGCTGACAAGGCCGAGGCACGCCTGGACGGCTGCGGTGCCCGCTTTGCAGGCAAACTCGAAGTCCGCCGCCGTAAAAGAGGATGATGTGCATATGGCCTGGCCCACGATGGTGGCGGTGGGCTTTACGGCATAAGGATGGCTCTCCGAGCCGGCATAAATAGCACCTATCCGTTTAGGATCTATACCGGCACGCTGCAAGGCATTTCTTGCCGCCTCTACGGCTATGGTCACTGCATCCTCATCAAGATCGGGAACGGATTTCTCGAAGACGCGAAGGCCCTCTGTGATCTCCTCTCCGTCCCCCCAAACTCTGGCAATCTCGTCTAGCCTTATGCGAAATCGCGGAACATAGACCCCATAACTTACAATACCTGAGACCAAAAGATTTCACCCTTTGCTCAATGCACTGGAGATCTCGTCAACGGAAAAATGTGTCGTTAAAAGAGGAATATTCTCGACCTCGGCGATTCTTCTGGCAACGGGATCTACCTCGGATGGCATCAGCCCTTGCAAGACCACCGCACCGGGCTTGAGGTTGCTGACGCGCACTGCTACCATAGGCGACTTGCCGGAATGAACGCCTGTGAATATCAGGGCACGAGCTGTGCTCCGTCCGTAGATCTTCTGGAACTGATCGGGAAGCATCTCAATGATGGCCTTCATGCTGTCTATAACCGTATAGCCCCATATGGTGATATCCGTGCGGCCGAAGATGACCTCAGCATTCAGTTTTTGGGCAATAACCGCGAGGACTATCGGTTCCTGGTACTCGCAGACACTGCATATGGAGTCAAGGCCTAAAATGTCGCCCCACATGTCCTCGTAGGCGCGCAGTACATTGCAGCCGCGGCTTTCATCTATTCGGAGGAGCGCATCAATGATCTTGCTCACGATCATTATGCCAGGAGACTTTCGCCTGCCGCTCTCATAATCGGAGATCACGGAAGGAGACATGCCCAGATGATTGGACAGGTCAGTCTGAGTTATGCCAAAGTTGCGTCGCCATTTCCTCAGAGTCTCGCCTGGATTTTGGGAAAGGGTGATCTCTCCTGCGATCTTCTCAGCCAGCAATCCTCGTGCGTTGGAGATCTCCCCGCCGGAATTCATAAAACAACAACTGGTCAAACTAGGATATAAATCTAGCGAAAATATTTCGGCATTCAACGTAAGAATAATCTCAATAAAATAGAACAAAAAAAGAGTGCGTCGACCGGGATTCGAACCCGGGTTGTAGGCTTGCTTCGCAGATATCAAAATCTGCCTGGAAGGCCCAAGTCATAACCACTAGACCATCGACGCCCGCCTCTTACGTATCACAGGTTGAACTTAACTGTTTCGATTGAAAGATACTCACAGGATAGCACATTAATGCCAATTAATGACTATGAGCCGACCAGTGCATTCCTTCTAAGGAAACGTAGGAAGCAAGTGCAACTCTGCAATAGAGCCAGCGTTGTACCCGTCGCGAGATGGCGGCACTAAACATATGCTTCTCTTATTGCAAATAAAAAGATATTTAGTGGCCAAGATCTTGGGTTGCGTACGTAAGCTGCTGAAAAGCGCTAGCAAGTAATGCAATGGATGTCTGCTGCCAAAACGGATATCATGCATTCGATTCTCGCAATGATTTTCAGTAAGCTTCACCCACGACCAGATCTTGGCCAACAAAAAGAATTCATTGCACACCTCTAAAGCCATTATGAGCATAATTCCTTTAAGCTCCACTGGTCAGACCGTAATCCTCAGTAATAAGAAAGCCAGTGCCAGAAGCCCGACGAAGTAGTGAAACACGCTATTCAATAATTCCAGCATCTTTCCGCTGTTTCTATTTCACAATACATCTATGCCCGGCCAAGTGGTCAACCACTAGGTTTGCAGACACAAAATAGCGAGGAGCCATTAAATTCTCATCGACCCTACGAGATCTTCGACATCTGCTCCATATGAATTATATAAAATATAGATTGTCTTTATCTATTCGAAACCTGCCCGAATATTCCACCAGGGCGAGCAGATGACAGAGCTGCAGAATGGCCGCACATCATATGCAATAGAATAGAGGACAATTGCATCAGATAATTTGATATATAGGCGAAGCGGCGAGAGTGCAAGGCATGAATGTACTTATAACGGCCTTTTGGCTGATGCTGCCTGCATATCTGCCCAATAACTGCGCAGTACTCTTTGGCGGAGGGACGCCTCTGGACTTCGGGCAGACCATCCATGACGGAAATCGTATGCTAGGCGATGGAAAAACATTCCGGGGTACGATAGCAGGCACATTGGGCGGCATGATCATAGGCCTGCTGCTAAACCACCTTGCCCCAAGCCTTGGTCTCCCCAGCTTTGGTTCTGGATACAGCCAACTGCCGGTTCTCTTAGGACTCTCCTTTGGAGCAATGCTGGGAGATATCGTGGCCGCCTTCTTTAAGCGAAGGATGGGCCTGAAGCGAGGAGCTCAGCTCTTCATCATAGATCAACTGGATTTCGTCATAGGATCCTGGGTGCTAACCATGATCCTCGCGCCAACATGGTTTTGGCAAAACTTCACACCGACTATTATGGTACTAGTACTAGTAATAACACCAATCCTTCACCGCGTTATGAACATCATTGGCTATCGGATTGGATCGAAGAGAGAGCCCTGGTAAAGTCGATTTCGCCGAAACTCCCTGTATTTTCCTACCACGTTCCGTTTGGGCTCACTCATTCGCGTGTTTCCCGAAAAGCCAGAGCTTGGCCGCTCACATCAAAACACCATAATTTACTCTCGAACAGATTTACTCCAGGACAGGCTTTTCAATCGCGTGCAAGAGATAAAAATGCTCTTAGCTATTGTTTATTGCACCATTCCATGGCAAAGCATAAAAGCAGAAAGGCTTCGAAAGAGATCCCATATTGATTTCAATCATAGAGAACAGCTTCCAGGAAAAATTCTCAGTGCCCGATATATTTCTATCCATCGCGAAAGGTTTATAAGTTTAGGTAATTGATACCAAGAGCGTCATAGCCAATTTTATCGCGGAAAACCATGAAATTGGTGAAAGGAAAAGGAGGAGGAATAAATGGACGCATTTAGCATGGGGCTTATAGCTGCGATGGGCGCCCTTGCGACGGTTGCTGGTGCTTCTGAGGATATAGAATCCGATGTAGGATCTCAGAGCAATCCCAACTCGCAAGTGCAACTGGCTGCCCAGGTCGGCAATCCCCACAGGATTTATAACAAGGCCATTTCGGGAGAACCCCCGGCCAACGCCCTGTGGGCTGCCACTGCAGCTATAGTGGCCTATACTCTTATCACGGCCTTCCAGATGCCCGCACTGTTTGCACTTGTAGCAGGCGCATCCGTTGCCGCTCTGTTCAACGGTGTCTTTTCAATAAGTTCCTATCTTGGCAGGAATACCAGCCAAGCGAGGTTCAACCAGTGGGTCTATCTGGATATCATCAGGTACACTACGCCATCCATTATGGCACATGCCTGGATAACATCGTTTTGTATCGCAACTATAGCTTACATCATGGCATACATGTTGCCCACCCCACATCCGTTCCCGATGCCGATCATTGCTCTGATCTGGGGATTGGCAGTAGGTGCTATCGGCTCATCTGTGGGCGATATTCACTATGGTGGCGAGCGCGAGTTCCAGAACCGACAGTTCGGTTGCGGTCTGAATACCATGCTCTCCGGCCAGATCGTGAGAAAGGCCGAAGCAGGCCTGAGGAACTCCATAGACAACGCCTGGTTCTGTACCAAGTTCGGCGGTCCCGCCACAGGAATGGGCTTTGGCCTGACGGTCTTTTTGGACAACTGGAGAACAACTGTATTCAATCCGGTGACGCAGGCATCCTTCGCCATCGCCATGGGACTGTTCTTTATCTTAGTGATGGTTTTCTATAACAATTACATTGAGAGATCTCTTCGGAAGAAGTATGGGCCATATCCGGAGTACAAGGGGGATATTGCGGCATGAACTTTGACATTAATACCATCGTCTACATCCTGGAGATCATCGTGGGTGGCCTCCTGGTAGGCGTCGGCGTTCACTTCGTTCCTGTGGGCGGCGCACCAGCCGCTATGGCTCAGGCTACAGGTATCGGCACAGGCACTGTGCAGCTAGCCGCCGGATCGGGCCTCACTGGCCTATTGGCCGCCGGACTGATGTTGTCCGTCTCGGACAACATCTGGCTCGTTTTGGCTTCAGGGGCTGTAGGCGCAGGAATCATGGTAGGCTCCACTATGCTGGCAGGGTCCTGGACCTATGCCTATGCAGTGGGCGTGCCTTTTTGTTCCGCCAAGGTCAATTATGACCCCATAACCGGATTTTCTCAGCCGCCGTACGTGGCCATTGGAACTGTGGGACACGGTATCCCCACCGTCTGCTTTGTCAGCGGCCTTATCGGCGGCATGATGGGAGGCCTGGGCGGCGCTATGATCTACTATTCGCTTTACCTGATCAACGGCAATGCCGCTTTGAGCGCCATGTTCGCCATTGGCATATTCCTGGTGAACGCTGTGATTGCATCCTGGAATATCCAGGGAACCATCGAGGGATTCCATGATCCCAAGTTCAAAAAGTGGCCCTTTGCCTTCAAAGCCTGCGCTATGGCCAGCGTACTGCTCGCTTTAGCATCAGTGTTGATCACGGGAGGTGCCTAAAATGTCAGTAGGAGGATCAGCAGGCGGAGCGCCGTCTGCATATGACCCCAAGAAGCTAAGAATGTACGGCCTGGTTGGCTCTATCGTGGGAATATATCTGGGCGCCATCCTCAACAGCACCCTACAAACCGACGTGTTCTCCTTTTTCGGAGCTATAGCCGCGATCTTCGCTGTGGTAATGGGAGCCAACTCTGTTAGGAGAGTCTGTGCTTACGGTATAGGCACAGGAGTTCCATCTATCGGCATGCTGGCCTTAGGTATGGGCATTATCGCCGTCATGTTCGGACTGTCTATCGCTGAAACCCTGGGATCTTGGTTCTTCGGCCCGATCATAATAATGATCTATGCCGGAGTCTTCGGCTACGTCATCGGCGTCATCGCCAATAAGGTCATCAAGTTCAACATCCCCGTTATGGAAGAGGGCAACGCTGACCTGTCGATGGCAGGCGCACTGGCCATTTTAGGCTGGAGCTTTGCCGTATCCGGCTCACTGGGCTATGCCGATATTGTGAGTGATGTTCTTATGACCGGCTACATCGCCATCATATTCATCGCAGGAGGCCTTGCCATACTGCATCCATTCAACGCCAATCTCGGCCCGGATGAGACGCAGGATAGGACCCTCGTAAACGCGATCATGGTGGGCGGACTGGCCATGGTGGCTACAGGAATTGCTGCCATAGCGACGCAGGGCACTGCTGCGGGGCTATTACAGCTTACCATTGGCTTTGTCTTGTGGTTCTACTTCTTCAAGATGTTCTACAAGCTGGTCAAGAGAGATGCATCAGCAGTGGTCGGGACAGGACTTCTGCCACCAACGGTGCAGTAAGGAGGTCTGGAAATGGGATTTGTTAGAGTTTCACCAGAACTGGGCCTGATCTTCGACCCCATGAAAGGAGTGGTTTCGGAGCAGAGGGAAGACGTAGTTTTGTACACTTTCGACCCAGTTTATGAAAGAGTAGAAAAACTGGACAAGATAGCTAATGACCTGGTCAACCAGCTTTCGCCGGACAACGAGCTTCTCTCGTCGTACGCCAACCGAGGCAAGGCCTCGTACATCGCCGGCCTATACACCAACATATGGAGCGGATTCATCATTGGCCTGGTGCTGTCCTTCGTGGCGCTTCTGGCTATAGCGTTTACCGATCCGGCAACCTTTGAGATCGTAAAGAAGGCAATCGGCGGAGGTGCTTAGGAATGGTACTTAAAAAGAAGCCATCTGAGCCCTGGCCAACGATTACCGGCGAGTATGAGGTGGGCAATCCAGAGAGCCCCGTCGCAGTATGTACCTGCGGCTCGCATATTAGTGGCGCCGAACTGCTCAAGGCCGGCGCAGCTCTTGCCGGACCATGCAAGACCGAGAACATCGGCATAGAGAAGATGGTGGCCAACGTCATCTCCAATCCCAACATCAGATACGTAGTGGTTACGGGAATGGAGGTCAAGGGGCACATCACCGGACAGGCCATCGAGGCTTTTACCCAGAGCGGAATTGACAAGGAAGGAAGGATCATTGGAGCCAAGGGAGCCATTCCCTTCATCCAGAACCTGACGCCCGAGTCCATTGAGCGCTACAAGGAACAGGTAGAAGCGGTCATGATGATGAATACCGAGGACGTGGGGGCCATCACCAGCAAGGTCAAGGAACTTGTTGCCAAGGATCCCGGCGCTCTCGACGTCGATCCCATGACCATCGAGATCAAAGAGGGCGGCGAAGAAGAAGAGGGAGCCGGGCTTAAGCCCATGGCCGCAGAGGTAGTCGAGGTAAGGGGGAGGATGCGCGGCATAGATGCTGCCGTAACCAACTCCGGTCTACTCAATAAATTGCAGGCAGGCATCTATGTCGGCAAGATCGAGGGCATTGCTCTCGGCATGACCGTAGTCCTCGTCCTCTTTGGATTGATTCTCAGGGTGGCAGGAGGAAAGTAAAATGGCTGAAGAGATTGAATACGGCCAGGGAATACCAGCCGTGGTAGAGCCCAACATGCCTATGATCGACGCAATCGTAGAGGACATCAGGTACAAGGGCCAGCTCTTGGCCAGAGAGACCAAGCTGAGCTCCGGCGTTATGGCTACGACATCCGTAGGATTTGCCATAGGATTTTTCTTTGCCATTGTGATGATGCTCGGGCCAATGGCCTTAATGGGGGGGCTGTAGACTATGGCAGAAGACACTAAGCCAGCAGTACCTGTTGCCGTCGTCGACCCTGATCAACTCAGAGACGTAATGGCGAAGCTGGACAAGATTGAGGAGAAGATAGAATTCTACTCCTCAGAGAAATACATGAGAGCCGGCAAGTCCATCGGTAGAGATCTGGGCGCAGCCTATGGTGTCTGCGCAGGGTTGATCTTGGTTTTGGCATACATATTGTTCGTATACGCAGGCAATTGGAAAGCGGTGATTTGAATGTTCAGATTTGATAGGAAGCAGGAAGTCTTCGATTTCGGTAAATTCAAGATAGGGGGTCAGCCGGGCGAGTACGCCACATGCTGCATCGGCACCATGTTCTACGCCAGGCACAAGATTGTCTCCGATCCGGAGCATGGAGTCTTTGATGCGGCAGCTGCCGAGAGACTCTGGAACACACAGGTAGAGATGAGTGAAATCACAGGTAACTCCTGTATGAACCAGATCGTGGCCGAGAGCGATGAGGCCATGAGAAAGGAGATCGACTGGTTCGTGGGACTGTCCGATTACCCGTTCCTCATCGACTCCTCTGCACCCGAGGTGCGCGCCTTCGGCGTCAAGTACGCCACCGAGATCGGCGTCGCCGACCGGGCAATCCATAACTCCATCAACGCCTCCATCACCGACGAGGAACTGAAGGCAGTCAAAGAGAGCGACCTCGATTCAGCTATCGTGCTCGCTTTCAACGCCATGGAGAAGGGAACCAAGGGCAAGATGGAAATCCTGACCAAAGCAGCAGGCGGAGCCAAGAAGGGCATGCTGGAGTACGCCAAAGAGTGCGGCATCACCAGACCGCTCATCGATACCGCGGCCATGCCCCTGGGAGCCGGCTCCGGCGCAACCTATCGCGCCGTCATTGCCGTCAAGGCCCAGCTCGGCCTGCCGGTCGGCGCAGGATTCCATAACGGTGCCTCAGCCTGGGACTGGATGAAGAAGTGGAAGAAGCAGCACAGGGAATCATTCGCTCCTGTCGATATCGGCTCCAACCTGGTTGCCGGAATCGTGGGCGCTGACTACTACCTCTACGGGCCCATAGAGAACGCCTCCATGATCTTCCCCGCAGCAGCCATGGTGGATATCATGAAGGCAGAGTCCGCTGAAGAGCTGGGACTGGAAGTTCTGGCTGAGAACCATCCCAGGAAGACGACGCTTTAAGTCGCCTTCTCTTTTTCTTTTTTTTGGGGGAATTTTTTCTGCCCCGCGTTATTGTAAAAGCTGTTTTCGATGATATCAAGTTCCAGTGCCAGAGGTGCGGCTCCTGCTGCCATCATAAGAGGCCCCTTGATTTTGAGGATCTCGTCCCCATGGAGCAAATCCAAGAGTTTTGGGAGAAATCCAATCTGATCTATCTCACAGAAAAAGATGTCACCGCGATATCTAAAAAAACGGGCAAAAAGGCGGCCGAAATCGTCGATACTCTTTATGACTATGATGGATGTTATGTTAAAATTAAAGATATGGGAAGCAAGGTTATCCTCGACCTGCCAGTTATGAAGAGCAACGAGGATACGACCTGCATCTTCTACCGAGAAGGCTGCACCATCTATTCTGTGCGACCTATTGCTTGCCGGCTATTTCCCTTCCGGGTGGAAGAGGAGACTTTATCCAATGGAGATATTCTGCTTCGCATTAACTACAATCACACTTGCCCGGGCATGGGAAAGGGAAAGAGAGTGGACAAAAGGAAGCTGGAGAAGCTGGTGGTGGATCAGTTCTTGCAAAGGACAGAGGACATAACCCCCCATGTTCAGAGGCTGAAGGCTTCAGGGGCAATCTCTGCCCAGGCCAGAATATTCAGAACTCTACCAGGAAGACGAGCCAACAGATCGTCATCATCGTAAAAGCAAGCCTTTGTGCCTTCCTGCAGCGTGGGAGGGATCCAGGAATTGCCCCTAAATCGTTGACGGGAGATAATTTACGCATTTCCAGAGGCATGTCTGAAATTTCCTCGTTTGATGATAGCTATTTTCTGGCTACGCGGGCCAAAATTTGGATATTTTATCTCCCGTCAACCCCTGAGAGGAGGGCGCAATTCAAATACACTGCAGCAAGCTGCGCAGTATTCCAATAAAACAAATGTTCTTTTGAGATTGAATTAAACAAAAAATTTATTTTTTTGTAATGTCTATGGGAAATCAGGGCCTAAATGGGAGAGATCGCGCCATTTTAGGCTCTGAGTTCAGATAGCCTGCTTGCCGTTGAAGATCTATGCCAAATGTCCAGTTAGAGCTGCAACTATGAAGACTACTGCAGATACAAGGATGAAGTAAAAACCAGCATCCTCTGATGTGATTGCACCTGAAACTTCGACATCGTGCCCAACTAAGGGTGGTTCGTTGTGTATGAAGCCAGCCATATTCATTTCCTGTACAGCAGACCTTGCCGATTCTTGAAGGACCGTCGTACAAATCCCATGCAATGCATTCCATTTATTTAAACCTTTTCTGATAATGGCTAATTTTTCCCTATCAAAATTGTTTTTTTGGTCCAATATGTCTCATTAATTTCCCATATAGGTAAATAACTATTTAGTAATTTGGTATTTTCGTTAAATACCTTTTTTACCAATTTTTTTAAAAAACCACAAAAGGGACACGGAAAGAGGGTGAGAAAATGAGGAGTATCTAAATCTAATCTATTGCCAAGGGCGCAAGACGACCGGAAAAGACCATCGAGTTCAAGCATGGAAATACATATCTCACATAATGCTATCCATGAAGTGCTGCTACATCATGGCTTGGCCAATATAAACCGCAACAAATCGAAGCACAGAAAACCCTGGAATGGATACGAACGCAAGCATAGCCAGTCCCTAATGCATTCAGGACTACACCGCCTATTTAAATGAGGAAATAACAGGCACGCGAACGCTAGAAATATGAGGCTGTGCAAGAGCTTAATGTGAACTACTTTGCCGACCTTGCCGCCTTTGTCCAAAAATACTATATCGACCCCATAATCTACGATACCAGCTACAATCCCGCGGACACTATCACCTGGGCGATAATCTTGGGTCTGGCCATTCTTGGACTGATAAAACTGCTCAGCCGCTGGGGCATCTCAATGGATGAGAGACTGCTGCTCTCTACCCTGCCTTACATCCTGGCGGGCTCAAGCCTTAGGGTGATCGAAGATGCCGATTTGGTTGCTGCGCCCTGGAGATATCTTTTAATCACGCCACTCATATTCTTCCTGGTCTTTCTGATCACGGCTATCTGTCTGATCCTCACCCGGAAGATCTGGGGGGATAAGTTTCATGCAAGATACGCTGCTTTCGGCCTTATCTGGACCGTTTTCAATCTGGCCGTACTCTCCACTATCGGATTTAAAAACAGCTGGGTCATAGCCGCCGTCTTCATAATGGGCTCGAGCCTCGCGGGGTGCATCCTCTTTTGTAGGCGCTATGTGTCTGCTATGAAGTTCTTGGACGATAGATTCAATCAAATGATCATCTACGTTCATATGCTGGACGCCAGCTCAACCTATTTAGGAGTAGACTGGTTCTTCTACTACGAAAAGCACGTAGTCCCCACTTTTCTCATAAACCTGACCGGCTCTGCTGCTATTATGTTTCCTCTTAAGCTGGCGATCCTCCTGCCCGTGCTGAGCATGATCGACAAATCTCTGAGCGAGCCATCCTTGCGAAATCTCACCAAACTAACCTTGATCACC
>Ga0307380_10002653_pt1 | contig 25187 bp, 22 predicted proteins | sample UN3MG_FD_202239 | JGI IMG/M metagenome (GOLD analysis project Ga0307380, IMG submission 202239) | Soil microbial communities from Risofladan, Vaasa, Finland - UN-3 | ecosystem: Environmental > Terrestrial > Soil > Coastal area > Acid sulfate soil | place: Finland: Risofladan, Vaasa | collected... | reverse complement strand
GTGGATGGCCGACACGGAGAAAGTCGCGGTTGAACTCTATCAGTGCGACGGCAATATCTGCGGCAAGATCGTCTGGCTGGCCAAGCAGCTCCGGCGCGATGGCAAGATCAAGCGTGATGACCGCAATCCCAACCCGGCGCTGCGAGATCGGCCGCAATGCGGGATCCAGGTGGTTTGGAATCTGAAGCCAAAGAAAAACGGCGTCTGGGAAGACGGCAAGTTCTACTTTCTGAAAAGAGGCGCGACCTACGATCTTGACATCAAGCTGAAAGATAAAGACCAGTTGGAGCTGCGGGGTTATATGGGAATAAAGCTGTTCGGCATGACCGACACCTGGAAAAGGCCCGATCCCAACCAGACGTTGGAATGCTTGCCCGAGACCTGAGGGCCGGTGTTAGCGTCCGTCGTCGCGCGCTGCCAGACGCGCCTCGGCGAACGCCAAGTCCTCGGGCTTGTCGACGTCGTGAGCGGCGTCCGGGAACGGCAACCTGATCAGTGCCGCCCGGCAACCGGCGGCGCGCCCCAGCGCCGCTGCGGCTGCATTGGTCGATAATAACCCCACCGCATATCGGGCAAGGGTGAACGGCCCCACCGCCCATGCCATCTGCATCGGACGCTTGCGCTTGTCTTCCAGCAGGCGCCAGTAGGTCAGCGCGGCTCGGGCTTCCGGGGTCAACAAAGCAAACAGATTGCAGCCGCTGACCTCGCCATCGCTAAACCTCAGATAAGTGCGGCGTGCCGTCGATCCGGCCTGTTCGACGACCGGGCGGTGGGCAACACCGGCGGCGACATCGACACCCAATTCGGTCGCGGCGGCCAGAAAGTATTCGATCATTTCGACTGTCAGCAAAGGATGATCCGCCGTCGTCACCAACACCGGATCGCCCGCGGCCTCGAAACCTGCAAGCGCGCTCAACGACGGCGAACGCGCGGCATCGATTCGCCGAAGCCCCCCCCGAGGCAACTCCGGCGCTGACCTTTCGATCACGACAACGGTGTCGCCGATCGATGGCGCCGCGCTCAAGGTATCGAGGACATGGGCTATCATCGGCTTGCCGGAGACATCGGCGAACGCCTTATGCGATACGCCCGTTGCCTGGGCCACCGGGTCGGCGCTGCCACGCGAACCCGCCAGTACGACGGCAGTCCAGCTCATCCCAGCCGCTTCTCGTAAATGCGATAGGTCTTCACCTGCCGTCCCCCCACCATCTCGACCACCCGGCGCACCGGCCAATTATCCTCCAATAGCCACCCAAGTTCCAGCTCGTGGAAGCCGCGAACCATGCCGCGTGGCTGCAAGGCATAGATCAGCTTCAACGGCAGGGATTTACCAAGCAGCGAGCCGGAATGCGCCCGGCGAACGCCCATCAACGGAACCCGACCGGTGCGCACACCGGTGACCTTCAGCCGCCACAATAGCTTGAGCCAGCCGAACGGCAGCAGCCGCCCGCCCAGATCGGCGATTGCCTCGTTTATGTTCGGCAGCAGCACGATGAAGGCGACCGGCTCGCCATGCAACTCCGCTATTTTCACCAAATCCGGATCAAGAATCGGTTTCATCTCGTCGCCCATGTCATCGATCTCGGCTTCGGTCAGTGCCGTAAAGCCCCAATTACCGGCCCATGCATCGTTGAATATGCTGCCTATCAGGGCAATCTCCTCGCGGTAGCGGCGCATGTCGATCGACCGGATCACAACGCCGCCGGAGGCTCGCTCAGCCAGTTTACGCAGACGTTCGATCAGACCGCCACTGGTGTCCATCCGATAGGCGACGAGATCCTTTGCCTTATCATAGCCAAGGGCCTCGACACCGCGCGCCAACCAAGGCTGATCATGCCCCATCATCAGCGAGGGTGAGGTGTCAAAACCGTCGATCAGCAGACCGGAGGTCTGGTTGACCCCGAAATCGAATGGCCCGCGAATGACTTTGATGCCGCGCTCGGACAACCAGGCCTCAGCGGTCTCGAACAGGGTCGCCATCGTCTCCGGGTTATCCTCCGCCGCCAGCATGCCAAAGTAACCAAGTGCCTGGCCATCAACCGTGGGCGCCAGTCGATCGATCTGGGCGCTAATCCGGCCAACCGCATTGCCATCCCGCATGGCCAGCCACATCGCGACTTCCGCGTGTTTGAAAAATGGGTTGGTGCGCGACGACAGAAACCGCCGTCGCTCGAACCACAAAGGCTCGACCCAGTTCGGATCGGCGGCGGATAGCCGGCCTGGAAGCCGAATGAACGCCTCGATCTGCTGACGGCTCTCAACCGGCGTCAATTCAAGCATCAGCGCTGAGTTCCCTCGTAAATCGGATTCCGATCTGCAGACTTGGCACTGCGCCGGGATCGCGGTGAAACTTCAGGCGGTCGCGCCCGATGATCCAAGTTGCTGCAAACACCCTCTGTAACACCGTCTGCGGCTATCATTCCTCGATCACCACAATCGACCACAGGCCGATCACGAAGAACAGCCCCGGCGCCAGGAATGCGGCCAGTATGGCATTCATGGCGCCAACCTCGCCCAACGAGGTAAATACCCCATCGACCAGGACGAAAAATGCGCCGCCGAACAGCCCCAGCGCAACGCGCCCAATTCCACCGCCACTGCGGCTGAGGCCAAAGCTCGCCATCGCACCGAACAGAAACATCACCGACGGCACGACAATCGCCGAATAGCTGCGCCAGAGTTGAACCGAGTAGAACGGTGTGCCGCGTCCTGCCGGCAAAGCTCCGGACAATATCTGGCGCAACTCACCAGCATCGACCAGCTCCGGGCGCCGCGCTGCGCTGAGGATGCCCGAAGGCGTGAGTTGAGTAGCCCAAGACATCACCGCCACCAGTTTCACGATCTCATTCGGAAGCTGCACGGTCGCCTCTTCAAGTATCCAGCCATCATTCGTGTATCGCGCAACTTTGGCGTCGGTCCGTTGTGTTAACGCACCTCCGGCGCTGGTCTCGAAGATGCTGACAGCAACCAGCGTTGCACCATCCGCCGCGGTTCGCCCGACCCGGATCACCGATCTCGAGTCGCGCAGCCAGACCTCTTTTTCAATTGCCTTCGAATTGAACATCTCCGGAAACCGCTTAACCAATGCCAGCTCGGCGGCGGGTCCAAGACGCACCGCCAGGTGGCTCTGCGCCAATCCACATACCAGGGCGAGCGGCAGCAGCATCACCAGAACCCTGGCCGTGTTGTATCCGGCGGCTCTCAGCACCACCATTTCATTGCGCAATGCCAGCGCCAGGAAGGCCAGCGCCGCGCCGACCAGAACGCCCAGTGGCAATACGGTGGCCAGAATCAGCGGCGCGCGCAGACCGGCATACCAGCCGAGCCCGCCGACACCATACTTGTCGAGAATTTCGGTGGAATTCTCCAGCATGTCGAGACTGAGGCCCAGGGCTACGATGCCGGTCAGGACCGCCAAAATCCGAGCCGCGAGCTGCCGCGACAGGTACAGCGCCAATGTCATGATCCGATCCCCAGCCGCTCGGCAAACCGGCGGCCGAATGATCCGGCATCGATCACCAGTGTGTCGAGCCGCCGAAGCACCCCGCGCAGCGGCGAGGGCGATCCCTGCCCCGGTGTCGTCGCATACAACCAACCGGTGCCCAGCGTGAACACCGCGCAGACGCTCCACAACCCAATCGCCGGATCAATGCGCCCAAGACTGGCCAGCGACTGCACCGTCTGCAGAATATGATCGAAGCCGACAAGCACTCCCACAGCCAGAACGACGCGCGGCCAGACCGGCGCCCGCTTGCGGGTCACGCCAAGCGGGATCGACAGCATCGCGACACCGATCAGCGCGAAGATCCGAACCAGACGGCCGTGGAACTCGGCCATATAGCGTGGCTCGGAAGGCAGGCCGTCGGCGCCGCTGGCGCGGGTCAGCAGTTCGTCAAAGGTCAATTCGCGCTCAGTGCCGCCGCGTGGCCGAAACGGGTTGGCGTCGATCGCGAACTCACGCGACAGTTTTAAATCATCAAAATCCAGCCAGCCGCCGGGGACCAGACCGCGACCGTTTTTCAGCAACAGCCGAATGACACGCGCTTCCGGATCCGGCAGGATCAAGCCACGCTCGGCGGTAAACACCGACTCGTGCTGCCCCTCGCGCTGGAGCACGAAAACTCGCGACAAAACGCGACCGGTGGGATCGACCTCGCCGGCCGAGATGACCAATCCATTGCCCGCATCAATGAAAACACCTTCCTCGAGCCGCCCGGCCCAGCCGGCATTGAGTGCTGCGTGCTTGATCGCGCGATAGCCATAGCGTGTGTATGGCTGCAACAAACCAAACAGCGGCAAACTGATCATCGCCAGCACCACCGCCGCGGCGATGAAGGGCGCTCCGATCCGGCGCAGCGACCAGCCGGAGTTCTCAAGCGCATCAATCTCGTTCTCACGCGACAGGGTCGCCAGCGCCGTCAGCACCGCAATACAAAACGTCGCCGGGAGTGCCAACCCGAGGTAATGCGGCACCAGGTTGAGCGCCATCCCGACAACGAGATCCAGCGGCGCGCCCTGGGTTGTGACCAGATCGATCAGCCGCAAGATGCGCTCCATGAGCAGCACTAGCAGAGTGATCAACAACGTCACCGCCATGCGCGGCACCATCCGCCAAAGCAGGTAGCGGTCGACCAGCGTGATGGCGAAGAGACGCGGGGTCATCTGGGGGTCATCTGGAGATCATCAGAGCGTCACCCCGGCCAACGTGATTGCAGATGTGCAATCAGCATCGTCGCCGCATCCGCGTCGGGTTGAACAAAGGCATCGAGACGCGGCGGCCCGGGCCAACCGGCGTCCGGAACCGACAATCCCTGGTAGGTCTTCTCGCCATGATAGCGCGGAAGAACATGAAAATGCACGTCCGCGTCGACCATCATCAACATGAGGTAATTGATCTTTTCGTATCCCACAGTGGCTTGCAGCATGGCTTCGATGGCCTTTACGGCCAAGCCAAGGTCTGCATGCCCGGCAGCATCGACCTCACCAAACGCCGCGACCGGCTGCTTGCAGACCAGCACCAGCGCGCCGAGGGTGCATTGCTGCGGGCGCAACATGACCGCCCAATGCTCGGTTTCAGCAATCCGGGTCCCGGGCCAGCCGAATTTCCGCATCGTCGCATTGGTCACGTGAAACCCCTCCCGCGGTCGCCAGTCCGACCACATATCTATGACGTGGCGCCGCTACCGGCAACCCGCGCGTCGGGCAGTCTGAAACTCAGATGCGGACCATCGGTCACTTCGCCCGTGGTGTCGATCCGGCGCTCGCGCAGGACCAGTTTCCAACCGGTTTCCTGCCGCGAGATTTCGAGCCGCCGCCATGCGCCTTCGTCATGACCGGCGCCTGGGCGCATACCGCAGGCCGGAGCGCCGATGACCGGTACCCGCCCGGCATCGGTGTCGATCCACGATAAATCGGCCCGATGGGTATGCCCGTGCAGCACCAACTCAGCGCCCTGCGTTGCAATCACCTGGCACAGCGCCGCCCGATCGGTCAGGCGTTTGCGCCAAACGGTGATCGGGGTCGGCGGGTGATGGATCAGGATGACACGGCAAAGGCCCTCGCGACCGGTCTCGGCCAACAACCGGGCCAGGTCGGCAAGCTGGGTGCCACCAACGGTGCCGGTGGCCATCGTCGGCAAGGTTGCGACTGCGCTGGACAGGCCGATCAGCGCCACCTCACCGCGTCGCCGCAGCCAGGGGAAGCCAGGGCGCCCATCGTCGCCGGTTACATAGGCACTCCAATGACGCATCATGTGGTCCTCGAAGCCCGGCATGATGGCCTCGTGATTGCCTGGAACCAGACCGACCAGATCAGGCGGGCCAAGCGCCGACAGCCATTCGGCCCCGGCAGCAAATTCCTTCTCCAGCGAAAAGTTGACAAGGTCGCCCGTCATCGCGATGAAGTCGGGATCAGCGGCCCTCAGATCGGCAACGATCCGCGACGTGATCTCGGGCCGGTGAAGCAGGCGGCGCTTGCGGAGCCAGTTGGCATAGCTAAGGCCGCGCTTGCTGAGCGACTCAAGCAGCGAAGGCTGGCCAAGCGGCAGATGCGGGTCGGTCAGGTGAGCGAGGACCAGGGGATCGGACAATGACATTTCCCGCGCTGTTCAAGAGTATCCAACAGCGTTATCAAGTGTCAGGCAAAAAATGAAGGCGCAGGATGAAGGCCCAGAATAGTGGCAGCGGCATGACTTCGAGCAAAGTATTGATTGTCCGGCCGAATGGCCCGGCAGCGTTCGGCATGACCCCGGCGGAGCGATTGGTGCGATTGTCGGAACGCGCGCGGCTGACGATGGCCAGCGCCGCCGGCGATGCCGATGTCATAATTCGCGGCGACCATGTTTATGGCGCGAACCTGTTTGATGCGCTGGTCGGCTCGGCGCCAGGCACCGTGCTGACCGACGACGCCGGACGGGCGCTGGCGGCGCGCGTCGATGCCACAAGCCGCGACTGGGCCGCCCGCCTCCTCGACACTGAAACGCCAAGCAATGATCTGCCCAGCGGCGGCGCGGCCATCAACGCGGCTACGCTGGCTGGGAACCACAATGCGCAACTGCGCAAGAAGCGGCCACCGCTGCTGATCCCGGCGACCGACCACCGCACCATCGAGAAGGCTCTGTTTGCCGACAGCTACAAGGGGGTCACCGATCTGGTAACCAAGCATGTCTGGCCCTATCTGGCGCGACCCGCAACCAGTTGGTGCGCGATCCGGCGCATCACGCCCAACCAGGTTACCCTGGTCAGCGCGGTGTTGGTCGGGGTTACGGTCTGGCTGTTCTGGCATGGGTATTTTGGCCTCGGATTGGCCACTGCCTGGGCGATGACCTTGCTCGACACGATCGACGGAAAACTCGCCCGGGTGACCCTGCAATCCTCACCATGGGGCGGAGCCTTCGATCATGGCATCGATCTGATCCACCCACCGTTCTGGTACTGGGCATGGGCAGTCGGCTGCGCTGCGTCGGGCATGCCACTGAACGACGGTGGCTGGACACTGGGCGTCATCGTCGCAGGCTATATTCTGCAACGATGCGAGGAGGGGCTGTTCCTGGTGCTGTTCGGCATGGATATGCATGTCTGGCGGCGTTTCGACAGCCTGTTCCGCCAAATTACCGCACGGCGCAATCCGAACCTGCTGATCCTGATGATAGCGACGCTGCTGGGCGCGCCGCGCGAAGGCATGATCGCGGTTGCGATTTGGACAGTAGCTTGCTTCCTGATCCATCTGGTGCGGATCGGTCAGGCATTTATCGCCCGGCGGGCCGGCCCGCTCAGCTCGTGGCTAGCGGAGGCGTGAGCGGGGTTGCGCTGATCCGCAACCCCAACAGTACCGGCAATCTGCGGTCGGCGTCGAGCGCTGCGACTCGGGCTGGGATTCCGGCTGAAATTCGGCTGATCGACGGCAGTACCCTCGACACGCTGTCCACCGACCTTGTGGCGGCGCATGCGACCGGCATCGACCTGATTTTGATCGATGGCGGCGACGGAACCGTCCGCGAGGTCCTGAGCCGGCTACCGGAGATCTGGGGTGCTGCCCTTCCCCGCATCGGCATCCTGCCGCACGGCAACACCAATCTTATCGCCCGCGAGGTTGGCGGGCTCCAATCGGCAGATGCGATCTCCCAGCTGCTGCGCCGCCTCGAATCCGGGCCGCCACTGCCCGAGCGCCAGCGCGCCATCCTACGTCTCGACTATCCGGCGGGCGAACACCCGACCTTGCGCGGGTTCATGATGGGGTGGGGCGCCTATGCGACAGGGACCCGGATCGCCCGCGACGAGATCGCCGCTCGGGGGTCGGGCCAGGCGACGCTGGCGGTTCTCTCAACCTTGCGCCGCGCGCTGATCGGGGCCGAACGCGCTGCACTGCGCCGGGGTGTCGCCGCCGGGATATCGATCGACGGCGGGCCGGTCGCCCGCTCGGAACGGCTGTTGGGTCTGGCGACCACCCTGCAACAGTCGCTGGTCGCCGGGCTGAACCCGTTCTGGGGCGCCGGGCCGGGACCGATCCGTTGGCTCGATATCGATGCTCCGGGGCACCGCCTGGTCCTTGCCGCGCCGTTTCTCGCGTTGGGGAAACCGCGCCGCTGGATGAGCCGCTCCGGCTATACGAGCGGCCGCGCGGCACGGATCGAACTGGAACTCGATACCCCCTTCATCATGGACGGCGAGGCCTTCCCATCCGCCGCGAGCGGGCCAATGATCCTCAGCGCCCGTGAAGAAATCACCTTTATCTCGCTATGACATGGACAACACCGGCTCGACATACAAGTTCGGCAAGACTAATTAGGCGCTGACAAAGCGAGGACATAGCTGCAATGGCAGACACGACGGATACCGCGCGAAAACCTGAAAAGCCGGTGAAGCCAGAGGCGCTGAAGGGGCCGGTCCGGCGTCGCGTCAAACGCTATGGCAAGCAGTTCACCCGCTGGCTTTCCGCCTATCAGGCGCGCCAAAGCCTGGTACCCGACGCGCCATTCCTCGATACCGGATATTTTCCATTTCTCGAGGAGTTCGAGGCGCGCTGGGAAGAGATCCGCGCCGAGGCCATCGGCATCCTGAAGTTCCGCGAGCATATCCCCGGTTTCCAGGACGTGTCGCCCGACCAGTATCGGATCGCAACGGCGGCGAACTGGAAGACCTTTTTTCTGTATGGCTTTGGCAACCAGCTAAAGCGCAACTGTGAGCAGGCCCCGGCGACCGCCGATATCATCAGTCGTGTGCCGACGATCCACACCGCATGGTTCTCGATTCTGGCGCCGGGGTATCACATCCCGCCCCATACCGGGGTCACCAAAGGCATCCTGCGCGCCCATCTGGGCCTGATCATTCCCAAAGATCACGAGAAATGCCGGATCCGGGTCGGCGATCAATTCCGGACCTGGCGGGATGGCAAGGTCTTTATCATCGACGATACCTACGAGCACGAGGTCTGGAACGATACCGACGAGGAACGCGTGGTCCTGCTGCTCGATTTCGACCGGCCAATGCGGCTGGGCGGACGTTTCATGAATTGGCTGTTGATGAAATTGATGAAGCTGACCGCGTTCTATCAGGAGCCGAAGAAGAACATTCGGGACTTCGAGGCCAGGTTCGAGGCCGCGACCAAGCGGGCCAGCGAGAATCTGGAGAAATTGAGCGACCTTTGACCGCGCCCGAACTGCGCGCCCTGATCGCCATGGAGCTCGACCGCCCGGTCGGCCCCGAGGCCGCGTCAATGGCGGTGCGGTTGGCGGCGCGGCCCGGTGTGGCGGCGGTGCTGTTCTACGGCGCCAGACTCCGCGAGGGTACTGGCGAGGGGCCGCTCGATTTCTATGTGCTGACCGATAGCAACATTGCCTTCCATGGCTTTGGTTTGTCCGCCCTGACCAACTTCCTGCTGCCACCAAATGTCTATCACGAGGTGATTGAAGCATCGGCCCGGATCGAGGCCAAGGTGGCGGTGATGACCCTCGAGGCATTCCGTGAGCGCATGCACCCCGGCGCGATGGACACCACCCTCTGGGCGCGTTTCACCCAACCGGCAGCGCTGGTTTGGGCGCGCGCATCCGCCGATCACGACGCGGTAGTCGACGCTGTGACCGCAGCGGTCGAGACGGCAGCCTGGTGGGCCGGACGATTGGCGCCCGGGGATGCCGATGCGGACGAAACCTGGCGGGCGCTGTTCCACTACACCTACGGCTCGGAGCTGCGGGTCGAGGGCGGTGGCCGCGCCCGCGACCTGATCGCCTCGGCGCCCGAGCGGTACCGCCAAATCCACCGGCTGCTGATCGCCGGGACGCCATCCGGCGATCGCAGCGCCGCCGCCGGCGCCTGGCGCCGCCGCCAGATCGTCGGGAAATTCCGCAACCTCGCCCGCCTGATCAAGGCTGCCTTCACCTACCGGGGCGGCTTCGCCTACGCGCTGTCCAAGGTCGAGCGCCATTCCGGCCGCCCGGTCGAGGTGTCGCCCTGGCAGCGGCGCTGGCCCTGGCTGGCAGCCCCGTTCATCCTGTGGCGGCTGTGGCGCGAGCGGCGCCTGAGGTAAATCCATTTTGCCTTGTCACGCGAAAAATCTTACGCACGCATATCGAACAGACCGCAACCGGAGGCGCCTTCAATGCCAACCCATCACGAACTCCCAGCTCTGCCCGAGAACATCGCCTGGGGCTATCTCGACGCCGCCCGGCCCGCGATCCTGACCGTCGCCTCAGGCGACACAATCCGGCTGACCAGCTGGGCCGCCGCCAGCGAGGCCACGCTGCCACCGGATCGCTCGCTGGTCCAACCCGGCCAGATCGAGGCGATCAGGCGCTGCACCCCCGGCCCGACCAGCCACATGCTGACCGGCCCGGTCCATGTCGAGGGCGCCGTCCCCGGCGACGTGCTGCAGATCGATATCCTCGACATCACCCTGATTGACCGTTGGGGCTATGTCGCGATCCGGCCGCTGAAGGGCACCCTGCCCGGCGAGTTTGACCAGACCGCGATCATTCACCCCGAGATCGACATCCAGCAGGGCACCGCCCGCCTGCCCTGGGGCACCGAAATCACGCTCGAGCCATTCTTCGGCGTGATCAGCGTCGCCCCGCCACCCCATTGGGGCCGCTGCTCCAGTGCCGAGCCGCGCAAGTTCGGCGGCAACATGGACAACAAGGAACTGCGCCCCGGCAGCACGCTATACCTGCCTGTCTTCAACGACGGCGCGCTGTTCTGCGCCGGTGACGGCCACGCCGTGCAAGGCGACGGCGAGGTCTGCATCACCGCACTGGAAACCGGCCTGACCGGCACCTTCCGACTGACCCTGCGCAAGGACCTCGGCTACGACTACCCCTTCGCCGAGACCGGAACGCACCTGATCAGCATGGGTATGAACGCCGACCTGAACGAGGCCGCCCGCATCGCCGTGCGCGAAATGATCGACCACATCTGCCGCCGCACCACCCTGACCCGCGAGCAGGCCTACATGCTGTGCTCGATCCAGGGCAACCTGCGGGTCACCCAGACGGTTGACGGCGAAAAGGGCTGCCATATGATGATGGCGAAGGCGGTGTTATGAAGGGGGGCGAGGTTGGGTTTGAGGCCGAAGCCGGTCGCGGTGATGTGGGGTGAGGGATTTTTGGGGTGTGCCAACCGCGATAGTCGCGCCCGCGATCTGAGGCCGGCGGGGGAGATTTCCGTTCAGTCGAGGGCTTGGCGCAATTTCTCGAGTTCGTCATCTTGCCAGTGGTAGCCCATGGCTTTGACTTCGGCCTCGGCCTGATCAAACGCCGCGCCGGCCTTTTCGGCATCGCCTGCGAGGTGGTGGAGCCAGGCTTCCTCGATCAGGGCGTCGCAGAGGTGGAGCCGCATGCCGGAGGGTTCGGCGATGTGGCGGACCTGTTCCAGATCCTCCCAGGCCCCTTCGAGCTCGCCCTGCGCCCGCCGGAAACCGGCGCGGGCGAGATAGCCCCGTGGGATATGATGCCGGGAGCCGGCCTTCCGCAGCGCGGCGATGGCGGCACCGAATTGCGCGGCGGCGGTTTCGTCGCCACGACTCGCGGCAATGCGGGCCAGATTGAGGCTGTCGAGGCCGATGGCGAGCAACACGTGACTTCGCTCAGCGATCTTGAGCGTCGCCTGCACCCGTTCGGCGAGGGTGGGGAGCGCTGAGGTTGCGGGGGCGCGGAGCAGGAAGGAAGTGTAGTGGAAGCCTCCCATTGAGTAGAGGTAGGGCTGCTCCGGCTGCTCCTGCTTTTGCCGTTGCTCGGCTTCTTCGAATAGGGTCTCGCCTCCTGCATCTTGCCCCGGATAGCCATGACATGGGCGCGTTGGGTGCGATAGGCGGCTTGCCGGATCTTGTCCTCTGTCTTGTCGATGAAGTCGACCGCGTCGTTCGCCCGCTGCAGTGCGGCTTGCAGCTCGCCACGCACAAGCAGGAGTTCGCTGAAATTGTTGCTGTTCACGGCGGCATTTTTGTAGTCCATATCTTCGATCGCCATGGCAATCTGGCGCTCGAAAGGGGTCTGGGCTTCCTTGAGCCGGCTCAGCGCCCGCAGCCAGGAGCCGGCCATATTCAACAGCAATCCCTGGTCCGGCCGGGTCACCTTTTGCACCGGCGCCTTCCAACCTCCGGGGAAGAAGGCGGCGAGCGCCGCCAGTTCGGTGCTGAACAGGCCGAGCTGTTTTACGCCATAGAATTGGCCGCTGCGACTAATGCGCCGGTAATAAACCTCGTCCAGCGCCTCCTGGGCGCGGCCGGCGGCGACGCCGTGGTGGAGCGACTGATACAGCGGCATCAGGCCGGCCTGGTCATCGGGCAGTTCCTGGTCGGGAATCGCGCGGAAATAGTCGAACAGGCGGGAATGGGCCTCTCTCCAGGCCTCGGGGCTTTGCAGCACGAGGACCGCGCCGAAATGTTCGCGCACCAGCGGGTGGCCATCCACCGTGGCCAAGTCCGGCCGGGTGATCAGTTTCAGCTCTTCGAGACGCTTGAGCACAACGTTAAGCGGCGGCGCCTTGGCGCCGTCGAAGGCGTCGGTGAGACCGGCAATCACCGGCTCGGCCACCAGCGCCTGCAGCGCGGCCATCGGCACGGGACGGTCGAACAGGCCGAGCAGATGCAGCATGGCGGTCTCGGCGCTTTTCGCCCCAAACCAGTCCGCATAGGCCTGCAGCATCGCCTTGGCCTTTTCCGCACCGTCCATATGGGTATAGAGCAGCTTCACCTGATCGCGCTTGTAGATGTCGCCGTCGCCGGTCACATCAACCAGATAGCGCCCGAGCAGCACCAGGCCGAAGGCATGGCCGCCCATTTCCGCCGACGCCTCTTGCATCTCCTCCTTCGGGCCGGTGACGCCAAGCGAGGCGAGCAAGGCGGCGCCGTCGTCAGGTTTCAACTTCTCCACATCCACATGGCGCACCGCCTCGCCCTTATAAGCCGCCAATTCCGCCAGGGGTTGGCGCGAGGTGACGATGACGAGGCCCGGCCAGTCCTGGCCGGCCAGCCGGTTGACGAAGTCGCCCATGGTGCGGTCGTGGAAGCGCCCGGCATCATTGTGGCCCGGCGGGTTCTGCAGCGGCTCCACCCCGTCCAGCACCAGGATCATGGTCTGCTGGCACACCAGTTCCAGCGCCTTGTCCGCTTTGCCAAGCGAATCATAGCTCTCGGGATTTTCGCCAAAACTGCGCAGCAGGTCGGAGAAGAAGCCTTCCGAACTGGTGATCTGGCCCTTCGAGCCTTGCGAATAGAACGACCAGGTGAAGATCCGCCGCGCCCCGGCAAAGGGGGTGGGCTGCTTGTTCTTCAGTTCCGCCAGCCAGCGCAACACCAGAAACGACTTGCCGGTGCCGCCCTCGGCGATCAGCGCCAGGATGTTGCGCCTGGCGCGGTTTTTCCATTCGCGGGTGAGCAGCGCTTTTTCGCGGGTGCGGCCGATGAGGTCCGGGGAATGGGGGGTGGGGAGCCGGTTGATCTCAAAACGGTGGGAATCATGAGTGATCGCGGGTGCTTCGAATTAAGGCTCAGGTTCGGTGGCATGGCCGCCTGTCGGGACTTCCTCGAAAAGCGGTTCGCCGATGGGCGCTGTTGGCGGTGTGATGATAGTTGCAAGCTCGGCACGCGCTTGATCCCGGTTACAATCGGTCAAATCCAGCCACTTTTGATTATTATATAGCTTTGGCAATTTGCATGGACGGACCAGTACCGGTATTGCGAACCTATCCTCGCCATTCGGATCATTCCAATAGGCTGCTTCCCACTCTGAATTAGAATATGCAGCATTGAGATAGTCTTCGGAGAAGACACCAATTAGGTGATCGCATTCGTCTAATTTTTCTTTCATCCAGCGAGCAATGTTTCCGCCAGCGCCAATTTCCCACTCATGCACAAATGCTTCATGGCCGAGGTCGGTGAGCGTCCAGCCGATCCACTGCGCTTTCTGGCTGTCCTTGCTATTGTAGCTGATAAAGAATTTGCGCATGTCCCGGCCCCGGTAATGGCTTTCGGTGTCAGTATACACACAGAGTTGCGCAATTGAGGAAGCAGCAAATTGTCGGGGGCGTTTCGATGCTGCCGCTGCCAATTCTCAAGGTCATTCGAGCGCGCAAATTTTTGCGTCCGGAACCAGGAACGCTGTAGTTTCGCTGAGTGTCACTTACCGACGCTCGCAGATGAATTTGCAAGCATCCGGCTTCAAACATCATTCAGCCAGCGCCGCCGGTAACGCCACCGGATTGGCAGATGATCAGGACCCCTTCAAAGACGACACCGACTCGGTGAACTCAATCAAGGCGCCCCTGACCCTGCGGGGCGGCGGCAATTTATATCACTCACGTGATTCACCTTTAAACTCAACAACTTAACCCCCTGTCCAAATTTGGACACACACGCAAACTCAGGGCAACCCGATCACCACCCCCGTCTGCACCACCGCCGGATCATAGGCCTTGCGGGCGAACACTTCCCGAACCTCGTCAGCGAAGCTTTCCAGCGGGTCCATCGGGTAATCCGGATCGAAGCTCGACTGGTCCCAGCGCTCGCAGAAATCGACGCAAGCCTGGTAGTGCGGGCTGTCGGCATATTTTTCGCGCAGCTCGCGGTCCCAGCCGTAGTGGTGGGCGTAGTAATACATCTGGAAGGTGCCGTGATGCTCGACCACCCAGGTCACCTCGTCGCGCAGGAACGGGCGCAGGATCTCGGCGGCAAAGCGGTCGTGGTTCTGCGGCGCCAGCCCATCGCCGATGTCATGCAGCAGGGCTGCCACCACCCAGTCGATATCGGCGCCGTCGCGCCGGGCCCGGGTCGCGGTCTGCAACGCATGCTGCAGGCGAGTGATCTTGTAGCCCGCCAGGGTCTCGTCGCCCTGGTTCGCCATTTCGCGCATCAGCCGGTCCGCCGTTCCGGCCAGATAGGGGCCCTCCAGCTGATGCAGCAGTTCGTACTCTTCCTTCGAGCCGTCCTTCATCTGGGTGAAGGAGACCTGTTTGACCTCGTTCATCACGATCCTCCCGCCTCGGTCTGATAGAAGCCGACCGGCGCCTCAGCACCCTCGGCCAGCGTTGACGACTGCGCCGCCAGCACCTCTTCATACAACGCCAGCGCCGCCGGTGAAAAGCTTCCCGGCGGCGGCGCCACATTGATCCGGCTCCGGGTCCGGTCGCAGCCCCGCGCCAGCATGGCGTAGTCGTTGCCCTTGCCCGCCTTCGGCGTATCCGGCCGGATGAAGCGCGCGACAAAGCCGATCCGCCGGTCGCTGGTCACATTGGGTCCGCTGGCATGGAACAGCCGCCCATGATGCAGCGACATCTGGCCCGGCTGCAATGCCACCGCCACAGCATCCGCCTCGTCAACCTCGACCGCGATCTCCTGCCCGCGCGACAACAGATTGTCGGTGGCAAAGGTGTCATGATGCGGCACGATCGATTGCTTGTGCGAGCCGGGCACGAACTTCATGCAGCCGGATGCCTCGGTTGCCGGCGACAGCGCCACCCAGGCGGTCACCTCGTGGTCGCTGCCATCCATGCCCCAATAGATCAGATCCTGGTGCCAGGAGACGACCTTGCCCGACCTCGGCTCCTTGATGAAATACTCGCAGCCCCAAATCAGCAGATCTGGCCCCAGGATGCTTTCCACCGCATCGACAATGCGCGCGTCCAGCGCCGCCATGCGGGCCGCCTCCGACACCAGATTGGCGTTGACCCGGTAATACTGGCTGATCGGCCGCGGCAGCCCGCCAGCGCCATAACGCGCCTCGTTCCCCTCCAGTGCCGCCCGGTGGGCAGCGGCATCGGCCGGGGTCAGCACATCGACCGGGCACAGGAACCCATCGCGGCGGTATTGCTCAACCTGCGCTTCGCTCAGCGATCCCGCCATGTCCCTCGTCCCTAGCCACCAATCACGAATACGGATCCAGCGCGTCCCTCAGCGCGTCGCCGACAAACGAGAACGCCAGCACCACCAGGATCACCGGCACCATCGGATACAGAACCCAAGGGTAGATCTCCAGCGCCCCCAGCCCGGCATTCAGCGCGTCGTTCAGCATCAGTCCCCACGAAACCGACGGCGGCCGGATGCCGAAGCCCAGAAAGCTCAGCGCCGTCTCGCCCAGGATCATCGCCGGGATACTCAGCGAGGCCGAGGCGATCAGGTGGCTCATGAAATTCGGCATCATGTGGTCGCGGATCACCCGGCCCGGCGAGGCGCCCATCAACTCGGCGGCGCGCACATAATCCTCCTCGCGCAGCGCCAGGAACTTGGATCGCACGGCACGGGCCAGCCCGGGCCAGTCGAGCAGCCCCAGGATCACCGAGATCATCATGAACACCGCCAACGAGTTCCAGTTAACCGGCACCGCCGCCGACAGCGCCAGCCAGATCGGCAGCTCCGGCAACGAGCGAAAAACCTCGATGGCGCGCTGCACGGTGGCATCGATCCAGCCGCCGAAATATCCGGCGATGCCGCCCAATGTCAGCCCGATCGCAAAGCTGACGGTGACCCCGATCAACCCGATGGTCAGGCTCAGCCTTGCCCCATGCAGGATTCGGCTCAGGACATCGCGCCCCAGCCGGTCCGACCCCAACAGATACAATGCGCCACCCTCCGGCGGGCAGATCAGATGGAACCGGCTCTCGATCAGGCCCAGCAGCCAGTAGGTCTCGCCACAAGTCGTCAGCACCGGCACCGCCAAAGCGTCGGTCGTGTTGGCGACCGGCTTCACTAGCCCTGTGTCGGCGTCATAGACCGTCGCTGTTGGATAGGTGTGCAGCCCGACGTATTTGCCGTCGTGGAACAAATACAGCCCCTGCGGTGGGGCAAAAATGTTGTCCTCGTCCAGGGTGTTCGGCGCGTAGGGCGCGATCACCTCCATGAACGGCAGCATGGCATAGAGAGCGACCAGGAACAGCCCGCATGCGACCCCCAGCTTGTGCCGCTTAAAACGGCGCCAGACCAGCACACGGGTCGGCGCATCGAAATCGGCGCGGTCGAGCGACTGGCGATCAACCTCGACATCCTCGTCATCGGGGCCAACAAAATGCACGGGCTGGATCGTCAACTCATGCCTCCCGCCGCGCCGATGACAGCCGGATGCGCGGATCCAGCAGCGTCAGCAGAATGTCCGAGATCAGCATGCCCACCAGGGTCAGGATCGACACGAACAGCAGGATGAACCCGGCCATGAAGATATCCTGGCTTTTCAGCGCCTGCAGCAGGATCGGGCCAATCGTCGGCAGGCTCATCACCACCGAAATCATCACCGAGCCGGACACCAGCTGTGGCGCCAGATTGCCGATATCGGCGACGAAGGGGTTCAGCGCCATGCGCAGTGGATAGCGGATGATCCTGGTCACCGGCGGCACGCCCTTGGCCCGCGCGGTCTCGACATAGGGCTTGTTCAACTCATCCATCAAATTGGCCCGCAACCGGCGCATCACCGCCGCCGCCGCCGAGGTGCCGATGACGATCGTCGGCACGATCAGATGGATCAGAATCGACTGCATCTTGCCCCAACTCATCTCCGCGCCTTCATACTCGTGCCCCATCAGCCCGCCGATCGGGATGCCAAAATAGCGCGCGCCGTAGAACAGCATGATCAGCGCCAGCAGAAAATTCGGCGTCGCCAGACCAATATAGCCGATCAGCGAGGCGGCGTAGTCGATCCAGGTATTGGCGCGAACCGCCGCGATGGTGCCCAACGGCAAGGCCACCACATAAACGAACAACAACGATGACAGATTGACCAACACGGTCAGCCAGGCGGTCTCGCCAACCACCTCGGCGACCGGCCGCCCAAGCTCGAACGACCAACCAAAATCGCCTTGCAACAGCCCGGTGAAACCGTCAGGTCCGGGCATCACTCCGAGCCAGATGAAGTATTGCTGCCAGATCGGCTTATCCAGCGAGTATTGCTTCACCATCTCCTCGGCTTTGGCGATCCCGGAGGCCTCGCCGGAATAGCGCATCTCGGCGATCTGGTTCGACAGATAGTTTCCCGGCGGCAGGTTGATGATGATGAACACCAGCGCCGAGATCACCGCCAGCGTCAGCAGCATCGTAGCGAAGCGGCGGATCAGATAGACTGTCACGAGCCTTCTCCATCAACGAAGAAAAACTCATCCATCCGGTGGACTCCCAAATGGGCGCCTGGATCCCAGGCATAAAGGCCCTCGGTCGGCACGTTTCGCAGTTTCGCCACCGACGCCACCGGAATCGGCGCCCGGCTGACGGTGCCGATGATGAAGACCTGATCGGCATGGATATCCAGCATCTCGCGCCAGATTGCGGCCTTGCGCTCAGCGCTACTGGTCAGCGCCCACTGCTCATACAGCCTCAGCAGCCGCTCGGCCTCGGGCATATCGACCACCTCGCCAGCCGACCCCTTGGTCTGGTGGTACTGCCCCCAGCGCGGCCACGAATAGTTGGCCTGATCGACCGGCGCCAGCTCGAACGGCGGCGCGTCCGCCGTCGGAATGCCGTTGTTCCAACCATACCAGGCGACCATCATAGACTGGCCGGAATAAGCCCGGTTGCGCAGGATGTCGCGATCGAGGGTGCGAACCAGCAGCCGGATGCCCGCCTGCGCCCAGGTCGCAGCAACCAGCTCCAGCGTATCGGCCTCCTCGCGCCGCTCGCCCGCGCTCTCGATGATGATCTCCATCGGCCGACCGTCAGGCAGCAGTCGAACGCCGGCACTATTGCGCTTCTCGAGCCCCAGTCCATCAAGCAGCCGGTTGGCTTCGTCGAGATCGAAACGTGCCCAGGCAACCGCATTCTCGACGTCGTAGAACGGGCTCTCCTCCAGCGCCGCGACAGCGCGTTCCTTGGCCAGACCAAAATACAGCACCTTGTTGATCGCCTTGCGACTGACTGCGAGGCTCAACGCGCGGCGGAAATCGACTTCGCGAAACAGGTTCCGCCAAACCGGATCGCCGTAGGTCAGGTTTGGATAAAGCGCCACCTCGGAGGCCGTCCCCGAGCGCCACAAGTTGACGACATAGCCACCCTCCGCCTCGCCCTTCTTCAGCACCGGAGCGTCGGAGAACCCGAGCGAGCGTACCTGCAGAGTCGCCTCACCCAGCGCAACTTTCGCCGGGATCAGCCCGGAGGCCGCAATTTCCAGGTCGACCTGGTCGATATAGGGAAGCTGTCGGCCATTGGCGTCGATCCGATGATAGTAGGGATTACGCTGCAGAACAAAGCGCTGACCGTTTTTCTTCGAGGTATTGAACCAGGGTTGCAAGACCGGCAATTCCGGATTGTCGAAATTGTAAAGGTTGTCACGGCGATTATGCAGCTGCGCCCAATTACGGGTTTTGTTTTCCTCAACCGCCGCCGCCAGTTTTTCAGAATCGGTATAACGCGCGTGGAACTGCTTCATGTAGTGAGCCGGCGAGTAGATATAGACCGGCCGCGCCATCGCCAGCGCTGGCAGGAACAACGGGTTTGGCATGATCCACGAGTATTTGATCGTCACCGCATCGATCACCTCGACCGTGGGCATGAGCCCGCCCGCCATCATCTCGACCGGCGGCCCACCCGGGCTCACATCCGGGTTCTGTGCCACATCCTCCCACCAATAGCGGAAATCCTCGGTGGTGAAGGGCTGCCCATCGGACCATTTGTGGCCGCGCCGCAGATGCAGGGTGATTGATTTTCCGTCCTCGCTGACGGTGATGTCACGCAGAAGATCGGGCGCCAGCCGATACGCCGAGTCATAACCAATCAGCCGGGCATACCCATAGGCCGCCATGTAGCGGATATCCTTGGCCCGGGTGACGAACATCCGCAGGGTTCCGCCAGATCGGCCAAGCTCGCGTTTTGAGGCGGCAAGATCGGCAACCAACGGCTCCTGCGGCACCCGCTCGGCAATCGGCGGCAACTCGCCGGAGGCCACGCGTTCGACCAGCGAAGGGGTCTCGATCAAATCGGTCGCGGCGGCGGGAATGGCAAACGCGATTACCGATGCAAGGACGAGGACGAAGGCTCTCATGCGGCACTCCTCACCAGATGGCCGGGCGAAACCTCGACGAAACCCGGTGCTGCGTCGCCCTCATAGCGATACGGGTCGGGCCAGCTTTCGGGACCACCGGCGCCGCGGGCAACCACAGCCAGGTCAAGGCGTCGGTCAATCTCCGGCTCCGGATGGGCGGCGATCAGGGCGTGGGTATAGGGGTGGCGCGGGTCGCCGAAAATGCAGTCGGCCGAACCCTCCTCGATCACCCGGCCGCCGCGCATCACCATCACCCGGTCGGCCAGTTGCGCCACCACCGCCAGGTCATGGCTGATGAACAGATATGAAAGCCCCAACTCGGCGCTCAGTTCCGCCAGAAGCTCCAGCACCTCAGCCTGAACCGAGACATCCAGCGCCGAGGTCGGCTCGTCGCAGATCAGCAACTCGGGCTCCAGCGCCAGTGCCCGGGCAATGGCGATGCGCTGGCGCTGGCCGCCGGAAAAGGCATAGGGAAACCGCGCCAGATGATCCGGCGACAGCCCGACCCTCCCCATTAGATAGGCGGCCCGCTCGCGCTGTTCGACCGAGGTGCCGATACGGTGGATGCGCAGCGGCTCGGTCAGAATATCCTGCACCGACATGCGCGGGCTCAGCGCCGCATACGGGTCCTGAAACACAATCTGCGCCCGGCGGCGGTAGGCCTTCAGCGCCGGGCCGTCCATCGCGGTGACATCTTCTTTGATTCCGTCTTCGCCGCAGAACTCAATCGTCGCACCGGGATCAGGCCGCTCCGCCCGCAGGATCAGCCGGGCGACGGTGGACTTTCCCGACCCCGACTCGCCGACCAACGCCAGCGTTTTGCCGCGCTCCATCGCCATGCTGAACTCGGCGAGGGCTACGGTCGGTTTATCCGGCGGGCCAAAGGACCGGGCTCGACCCGGATAGATTTTCGACAGGTTCTCAACCCGCATGATCAGGTCGTTACCCGGCGGCTCGTAGCAGGCGATGTTAAGCGGCACATGCGGCGCCGCCGCGACCAGCTTGCGGGTGTAGGAATGCCCCGGGGTATCCAGCACCGTGCGCACGGCACCGGACTCGACCAGCCGCCCACGTTTCAGCACGACCACGCGGTCGGCCATATTGGCAACCACCCCCAGATCATGAGTGATCATGATGACCGACATTTTGTGATCGCCCTGTAACCGGCGCAGCAGGTCCAGCACCATCGCCTGGGTGGTGACATCCAGTGCGGTGGTCGGCTCGTCGGCGATCACCAGCGTCGGGTTGGCGATCATCGCCATGGCGATCACCGCGCGCTGGCGCAACCCGCCCGATAATTCGAAGGGATAGGAGCGATAGATCCGCTCGGGGTCGGGGAAACCAACCTCGCCGAAAATCTCCAACACCCGGCTGCGCAGATCGGTTTTCAGACCCCGGACCAGATGATGGGTCCGCAACACCTCGCCGACCTGCTCGCCAACCCGGTGCAGCGGCGACAATGCGCTCATCGGCTCCTGGAAAATCATCGACAGGGTATGGCCGCGCAGGTCACGGTAATTCTCGCGGCTCTGGTCCAGCAGGTCGATCTCGCGGCCGCCCTGACGGAACATCGCCCGGCCCTGAAAGCAATGCGCCGCCTTCGGCAACAGACCCATCAGCGCCTTGCCGATGAGCGTTTTGCCGGACCCGGATTCACCCACAATGGCCAGGGTCTCACCCTCGGTCAGGTCAAAGGATACGCCATCGACCACCGGCCGCACCGTTCCCGGCAATCCGAAGCAGACTGACAGATCCTCGACCGAAAGAAGATATTCCCGCGCCATTCCACGTCCTTGTTGTTTTCACTGAAGCTTGATCGAGCGGGCGCGCGCGCGCAAGCCCGGATTTGATTGCAATCGCCACCTTTGATCGCCGCCGGGGCCAGGTTGGGGTCAGCCCAGCAGATTCGACATCTCCGGCGCGCCGGAGGCGAACCGTTCGGTGGCGGCACTGTGGGCCACCGCGCGGACCGGTTCGTAGTCGCCGTCATCCGCCGGAGCGACGGCGCGGGGCCGTCCGGGAACCGGCGGCAATGCCGCCGCAGCACCAGCCAATGCCGACACAAGCTCGGCCCGAAGACCGGCAAAGCGGGGCGCGGCGATGAAAGGCAGCGCCGGAGCCAACGCCGTCATGTCGAGCACCGCCAGACGTTCCGCAATCTCCGGCTCCAGCCTCTGCAACAGCACCCAGGCTACTCCGTCCAGCGCCGCCACATCGGCCTCGCCGCGGACCACAATGCGGGCCGAATTGACATGCGCCCCGCTCATCACAGCCTCGCCGAAGAACGGATCGCTGGCGCCGACGCGCAACCCCGCCAGATAGGCCCGCAACGCCACATGGCCCGAGAACGAGCGCCACTCGTTGACCGCAACCCGCCGCCCCCGCTGGGCCAGCACAGCCTCGGGTCCAGTACCAGCCGCATCCTCGGCCCGCACCAGAATCACCGAGCGATAAAACCCGCCACTCGCCCCCGGCAGTCCGTAGTCCGGTCGCGCAATAATCCGCGCATCGCCACAAAGGCCACAGACAAACGGCATCCCGCAGGTCTGGCCCAACAACAGATCGGGGTCGCGCCAAAAAACGCCCGCATCCGGCCCCCGCGTCAACCCCGCCGGCGCCTCGATCCCTGCCTCCCCCAGCCGCCGGGCAACCTCGCCCCAAAAGACGTCGGTCTCCGCCCGAACCCCGGGCCAGTCATACATCGAAAGATCAGCGATCATTTCGTCAACCTGCCCTCCACCCTGAAAATACGATACCCTCCGTCAGACTAGCCAATTGACCAACCCGCGCAAGCGCCCTGTCCTGGCGATCAAATGCTGAAGTTCCCCCGGAACATTGACCGCATGGCGTTCAAGATCGCTGTTTAATCCCACCGGCCCACCGACTATGATCGACGCCTAACCTGGCCGGAAAGACGCTCATGCCATTCCAGAAGATCGTAGCCGAGAAGATATCCACCACGGTCACCCAGCAGATCGAGGAGCTGATCCTCCAGGGCGTGCTCCGCCCCGGCGACCGCCTGCCGGCCGAGCGCGAGCTTTCCGAGACCATGGATGTCTCGCGCCCGACGCTGCGCGAGGCCCTGGCGGATCTGGAGCAGCGCGGCCTGATCGCCACCCGCCCCGGCGGCGGCACCTTTGTCGCCGAAGTCCTTGGCTCGGCCTTTGCCGCACCGCTGATCGAGCTGTTCGCCACCCACGACACTGCCTTGTTCGACTACATCGCCTTTCGCCGCGACATGGAGGGGCTGGCCGCCGAGCGCGCCGCGATCAATGCCACCGACGCCGACCTCGCGGTGATCGACAGCGTCTTCCGGCGCATGGAGGACGCCACGCAAAAGCGTAACCCCGCCGAGGAAGCGGCCATCGACGCCGAGTTCCACATGACCATCGTCGAGGCGGCGCACAATGTGGTGATGCTGCACATGATGCGCTCGCTGTATGACCTGCTGGTTCGCGGCGTTTTCTACAACCGCAGTGCCGTCTATTCCCTGCGTGAAAGCCGTATCAGGCTGTTTGATCAGCACCGGGCAATCCGCGACGCGGTCATTGGGCGCAACCCGCAGGCGGCGCGGGCGGCGATCGAAGCGCATATGGACTTCATTGCCGAGGCGCTACGCGACGCCAACCGGCTCCGCTCACGCGAACAGGTAGCAGCGCTACGCCAACGCCACGAGGAACAGCGCGCACAAAAGCCAAGGCCCCGCAAGGGTGTGTGAGGCACCGCTGAACGCCGTAGAACACCCCCTCCCACTACGCTCAACCCTTGGCATGCTTCTGATACGACGCCTCCAGTTCCGCCCGCAAAAACTCCCCAAACACCTGCGGCGCGAACCGTGGCGGGTTCCCCGGCCCGCTGCAACTCGGCAACGGGGCAATCTCGGCGCTAACGTTGGGGTCGTAGAAGAACGGGCAGGAATAGCGCTCGCGGCCGGATCGGTTGATCACCCGGTGCGGTGTCGACAGCAAGCGCCCGTTGCTCCAGCGGTGCAGCATATCGCCGACATTCATCACAAAACTGCCCGCCAGCGGCGGCGCATCGACCCAAACCCCCGCCGGCGTCATCACCTTCAACCCACCCACCCCATCCTGGGCCAATAACGTGATGCAGCCGAAATCCGTATGCGGGGCCGAGCCAAATAGGTCATCCGGGCTGGCCGGTGGCTGCGGCGGATAGTGCAGCAAACGCAACCAGGTTGTTGGTGGGTCGAAGGCGGCGGCAAAATCCGCCACATCGGCACCCAGTGCGCGCGCGATCACCCGCACCAGCTTGCCCGCCAACCCCGACAGCGTATCATCATAGGCCGTCACCGCCGCGCGAAATCCCGGCAACTCCTCCGGCCACTGGTTCGGCCCGGCCAGATAGGCCCCGGCCCGCACCTCCGCCTTATCCGGCCCGGCCTCGCGCATCACCATGAAGGATTCGCTCTGGTTCGGCTTGGTCACCTTGGCCAGCTTCGAATTGCGGTCGGTCGAGGTGTTTATCGGAATGAACCCACGATGGATCGCATTCAGCTCGACCTTCATCTTCTCGGCCCGAGGCAGGGCGTGGAACCTGGCGGATGCATCAAAAACACCGTCGATCAAGGCAGGCTCAATACCGTGGTTGACCAGGTATCCGAACCCAACCGTGCCATAGGCTGCCAGAATATCGGCGCAAAGCCGGTCAATCCCAGCGCCTGCCGGGTCGCTCAGCGGCGCCAGATCGATCACCGGGATCCGGTCGAACTCTCCCATGGCCGCTGTCACTTCCGCCCGTAATACAGTGCCTGCACATGCTCGGCCTCGGCGAAGAACAGCCAGCGCAGCGCCAGCATCCCTACCACATGGGCGACCAGCGCCAGCGCCATCAACCAGCCGCCAACGAGCAATGCCGCCACGCTAAACACCAGCGGCGTCAGGAACCCGAGCGCCGCGCCGATGCGGCGCAACTCGAAAGCTCGATTGCGGCCAACTTCATAGGCCATTTCCTTCAACAGATAGTTCGAGCCGGTATGCGGCGCCTCGAACAACCGCACCCGGCCCATGAAGCCTAGGCCCGTCGCCGTTTCCATGGTCGAACCATCGGCCGAACGCACCGCCCCCGCCGCAGCGGTCTGCCACCAGATCACCACCCCGACGGTTATCACCAATGCCAAGGCGGTCCACCACCCGTGCACGGCCCCCCCTATCAACCCGGCAACAGCCCCGCTCGCCAGCAGCCCGCCGGTCAACCCGACCGCCAGGAACAACCACGCCGTCGGCGT
>Ga0307380_10002652_pt1 | contig 25192 bp, 23 predicted proteins | sample UN3MG_FD_202239 | JGI IMG/M metagenome (GOLD analysis project Ga0307380, IMG submission 202239) | Soil microbial communities from Risofladan, Vaasa, Finland - UN-3 | ecosystem: Environmental > Terrestrial > Soil > Coastal area > Acid sulfate soil | place: Finland: Risofladan, Vaasa | collected... | reverse complement strand
CAGGAAGCCTCGACTGTGTTCCCCTATCCGGTGCTCGACATTCTTCTGATGGGCCGGTATCCGTTTCTAGGCAGGTTCAGGCGGGAGAGTGAGTCGGACCTGGAGAAAGCCCGCCGTTCTCTCAGCTACGTGGGCCTATCCGGTTTCGAGGACCGCTTTTTCAATGAGCTTTCCGGCGGCGAACGGCAGCTGGTGCTTTTCGCCAAGGTCCTGGTACAGGAGACCGATCTTCTTCTTTTGGACGAACCGACCTCCAACCTGGATATCAAGCATCAGAATCAGTTCTTCTCCATGGCTTGCGAGCTGACCCGCGAGAAAAAAGCCGTGGTAGCGGCGGTGCATAACTTGAACATCGCCTCTCAATACTGCACCCGGTTGATTCTTCTCCATCAGGGAAGAGTGGCGGCGGATGGAAAACCCCAAGATGTTCTCCGCTGCGATCTGCTCGATCCGGTGTACGAGACGAAAACCGTGGTGACCAGAAATGCCTCCACCGGAGCTCTTGTGGTCAACGTAGCGCCTCGCAAACCGGCGGGAAGCTATCCGATGCCGCGGGTTCACGTGATCGGGGGGGCGGGAAGTGGGATAAATTTGACCCGGGAACTTGCCCGTCTTGGCTACCCTATGTCCGGGGGCATCGCCCATGAGTACGACGCGGATCAGAAACTCTGGCAGAGTTTGGAGGTACCGTCCCAGGTCATCGGCGCCTTTTCCCACATCACCCCGGCGGATCTCGAAAAAGCCTACCGGATGGTCGAGGAGACGGAATTGACGATCCTGTGCAGCTTTCCCTTCGGACCGGGAAACGAAGGAAATCTCGAGTTAGCTAGACGGGCCGGACGCCTCGTGATTCTCGAGGCCGGTCCCCAGGAGGAACCAAGGACCTTCTTCTCCGAAAAAGCCCGACAGGCCTTTGCCTCTCTGGATGAAAACGCTGAGCACATGGACTACGGTCAGCTGTGTGAAGGTTTGGAATCCGGGAAAATCTTTGAAAAAGGTGCGAAGAAAATGCAGAGGGAGTCTCAGCTGTAGCGCTTTCGGATCGCACGGATCGTATCGTAGATGCGCCGAAAAAGTGCTACCAGCTCGGGATCGAACTGACGGCCGGACTGAACACGGATGTAGCGGACCGCCTGCTCTTCCTTCCAGCTGTCCTTGTACGAGCGTTTCGACATCAGGGCATCGTATACATCCGCCAGGGCAACGATCCGGGCCGCCAGAGGGATCTCCTTTCCCCGCTTTCCGGGGCCGAAGCGGATCCCCCTGGCAAAGATGTTGTCGATCTTGCCCGGATAGCCACGTCCATCCCACCGTTCGTGGTGGTTGAGGGCGACCTCGGAGGCCATACGATCCCACGGGGAGTGGACGTACTTGAACAGGCGGGCGCCGTGAATGGTGTGGGACTTCATCTGGGTGATCTCATCCTTTTCAAGCCCCCCGGGCTTCTTGAGAAGGACGTCACTCAAGGCCACCTTGCCCACATCGTGGAGAATCGCCGCATTCCGCAGGACTTCTTTCGTGTGTTTGATCTTGCGATCCTCAACGCCGTGTCGCAGTGCCCAGGCCTCGTACAGCTCTACGGAGTAGGCCCCGACCCGCTTGGCGTGATTGCTGGTTTCGTACGGATCGCGCAGCGCCGCCAGTTCCACCATGCGCAGAACCATCTCGCGGGACAGCTTGGCTCTTTCTATGGCATTGGCGGCGTTGCGGGCGAACTCGGTGATGTACAGCCTATCCTGCATGGAAAAGGGAATCACCTGGTTTTCCTCGTTCTTGGCATTGATGAGCTGCAGCACGCCTAAAATCAAGTGGTCGGTTGTTTCCAGTGGAACGATGAGAATAGACTGCGTCTTGTAGGATGTCTTCTTGTCGAAATCCGGATTGAACTGGTAGGAAACATTGCTGGAGATGTCGTACACATCGTCGATCAGCAGGGAGTCCCCCGTGCCGGCAACATAGCCCGAGAGTGAGTTCTTGTCTATCAGAAGCCGTTTGTTTGAGTAGATGTACTTGTCCTTTGGTTGATCCTCTCGAAACAGAGCTTCATTCTGAACGTAGCTGAAGTACAGGTAACGACCTGCGGCTAGATAGAGGGTGCCGGCTTCGGCGTTTATGAACTTTCTTGCCTCGAAGAGCACTTTTTCCAGCAGGGTATCCAGGTCTTTGATATGATAAATTTCTTCTACAATTTGCAGAAGCCTGGTGGGATCGCGTCTGAATATACTCCGCGTACCTGGAGCGCTGTCGAATGCCGCCATTGTTTCTGGGTCCAGAATGTATCTTTGCCTCTCTATATATTATTGGTAGCCCGTTTTTATAAAATGACCAAATTTTAAACGGAAAGGGACTCTCAAGTATGAATATAGTGACTTATAATCTTTCCGGGTACTTTCTTTTGTGAGTTAAGCATCCACCACGGGCAGTCGCACCTCAAATCGGGCGCCCCTGAGCCCGGCGCCGCTGACGGCCCGATTTACCGCCTTCACACCGCCGCCGTATCCCTCTACGATGGCCTTGACGATAGCCAGGCCGAGTCCGAGATGTCTTGGCGTGGATGCAGCGGATCCTGAGGATTCTTCTTCCGGGCGAAAACTGAAAAACCTGTCGAAGATCTTCTCCAGGTGCTGTTCCGGGATTCCCGGCCCGTCATCCTCAAAGCCGATCGCCCCCTGCCCGCGATCCCGGCAGAGATCTATCCGTACTTCTCCGTCAGGAGGAGAGAAGCTCAGCGCGTTTTCAAGCAGGTTTTCGAGAACCTGCGCTAACCGTTCAGGGGCCATGGAGACAGTAATCGGACCGGTATTCTGAGAGATTGTTACGCGCACCGTGGACCCTCCCCGGAGCCCGTGTGCTTCCACTACCCGTTTAAGGATCTGCCCGATCTCTACCGAGGCACGCTCTTCCTCCTCCAGCTGGGCATCTAGCAGGGAGATCTCTCGAACAGCACCGAGCAGATGCTGCATGCGGGCGACTTCCTTCTGGATCAGGGCGAGAAAGCGGTCCCGGTCTTGGCCGGATTTCGTCCGAGCGATCATCTCTCCCGCCGAACGGATCGATGCCAGGGGGTTCCTGAGCTCGTGGGAGATGTCCGAGGAAAAGGACTCCACGAACTCGATGTGTCCCTGGAGTTTCCGGGTCATCTCCTCCAGGGAGCGGGACAGATCGCCGATCTCGTCCCGTCGGCGGTTGAAGCGGATATGTCCGCGCAGCCGGCCCCTGTGATCGAGGATTTCCCGGGCTTGTCTGCACAGTTTCCGCACCGGAGCGGCGATGGTAGTGGAGGCGAGAAGGCTTAAAGCAATCGCAACCGCCAGGGAGACGAGAAATATGGTGAAGATCTCCAGCCGCAGCTCGTACAGGTCCCGCAGGATACGATAGGTGGACTGGGACACCAGCACCGCCCCCACCACAGATCCTTCGCTGCGAATGGGTATGGCGCTGTAGAGGGTGACCGATCGTTGTCCACCCGTGGAGATTCGGGTCAAGGCGCCGTACCGTCCCTCCAGGGCCTCTTGAATTTCGGGACCTATTAGAATGCTTGTATTGATGTAAAACTCCGCCGACTCGAAGGGCGGCTCGGGCGGTCGGAACAGCCGCCGGTACAACTGTACCGGGTAAGTGGCTATCAGGTACAACAGGCGCTGCTCCGCTGGAACGACGTCTTCGGCGTTCGCTTCAGCCGCCGTGACCTCGTCCCTGCGGGGTCCAAGGCGGCTGGAATCGGCAAGCAGCCGGCCTTTCGGATCGACGATGCGCAGCCGGGCCTCGTGGCGCTGTTCCAGCTGCTGCAGGATTCTCCGGGCACTGTCCGGCTGCAGCGGGTTCTGCCCGGCAAGAGCCGAGGCCAGAATACGGCCCTGTTGAACCAGTGCGTGTTCGAGGGCGCGCAGCAGCTGTTGTTCGTATGTATCGAGGTATAACAGAGCTGCCACTGGAAGGAATACGATGAGTATGTTGAAGATGAGCAGGCGGACCGTTATACGGGAAAGGAAGGTCAAGATTTTGTTGATCATGAATCTACATCCGCTCGATAGCGGTAGCCGAGACCGTAGATCGTCTCGATCCCGTCGAAGTCGGGATCAAGGCTGGAGATTTTCTTGCGGATCCGTTTGATATGTCCGTCGATGTTGCGGTCGCTCATATACTCGTCGAAGGGATAGCCCGCCTGGAGCAGCTGTTCGCGGGTTCTGGCGTAGCCGGGCTGTCGGACCAAGGCTTCGAGGATGCGAAACTCCGTGACGGTCAGAGGAACGTTCTGCCCCTTCCAGAGTACACCGTGACGCATCCGATCCATCTCTAGGGACCCGCAACGAAGGATACTATCCTCCCCGTCCGAGTCACCACCCAGCGCCAAGGTACGTCTGCGGAACAATACCTTCACTCGGGCCAGCAGCTCCCTGGTGGAGAAGGGCTTGCAGAGATAGTCGTCGGCTCCCAGTTCCAGGCCCAGAACCTTGTCAAACTCCTCGTCTTTTGAGGTGAGAAAGATCAGGGGGAGAGTTTCGGAGAGACTCCGGATCTTTCGACACAGCTCGAGTCCGTCCATTCGGGGCATGATGATGTCCAGAATCACCAGGTCGGGCAGGGATTGGCGAAAGTCGGTCCAGGCTTCTTCCCCGTCCCGGTAGGCCACTACCCTATAGCCCTCCTGCTGCAAGGCATAGCTTACCAGTTCGCGGATGTTCTGTTCATCGTCGACCAGAGCCACAAGGGGTCCGTTCACAGGCTGCATTTTTCAATTTTATCACAGCAATGAACGGCCTTCCAGGCCGGCTGCTGCCACAATTCCGCCATAATTGTTCATGAAATTTCCCAACTTTCGACGGGAAGGAGCCTCTGCGCCGGGATAGTCTTGTGAGTGAATACAAACACCGAGGAGGATCAAATGAAGAAACTCAAGGGTTCGATTCAGGAGAATAGAAACTGGAGTACCGTGGTGAAGATGGTTCTGATCGGCATACTCCTGCTTATCTTCCTGATTCCTCTCCAGATGATTCGAGCCCTGATCGAGGAACGAAACATGACCCGATTGGAGGCGGAGGGAGAAATCGTCCAGATGTGGGGAGGAGAGCAGATCATCGCCGGTCCTATCGTAGTTGTGCCCTATCTCAAACGGGTCAAGGACGATGAGGGCAAGATCGAGGAGTTCACCGAACGGGCCTACTTTCTTCCCAGCACTTTGGAGATTGCCGGTTCGGTGGATACGGAGAAGCGCAACCGAGGGATCTACGAAGTCACCGTGTACACGGCGGATCTGCAGGTCACGGGGACCTTTGCCGATCCTGATTTCAGCGACTGGAGGGTTGCCGAGGAGGATGTCTTCTGGCAGGACGCCGCACTGGTTGTGGAGCTTCCGGACATGCGGGGACTTCAGGAGCGAGTGACTCTTCAGTGGGATTCCCGCCAGATCCCTTTCACTGCCAGCCAGGGGGAGATCGGGCTGTTCGATGGAGAGATTAGAGCGCCTCTTAGCGGGGTTGCCGGAAGTGCGGATCCGGGTACTTCAGATACCCATGGTTTTTCCTTCGATCTCCACCTCCAGGGCGGACGTTCACTGAGCTTTGTACCTCTGGGGGAGGAAAGCCGGTTACAGCTTGTCTCCTCCTGGACAGGACCCAGTTTCAACGGTGCCTTTCTGCCAACCGAACGAACTCTGAATGAAGAGGGGTTCGACGCCGATTGGTACGTCTTGTCTTTAAACCGAGGCTATGCACAGCGGTGGCTTCGCGGCGAGGTCGGAGCGGATGCACTTCTCGATTCAATCTTTGGGGTGGAGCTGATGATCCCGGTCGATACCTACCTGAAATCCCTCCGTTCTGTGAAGTATGGGATTCTCTTCGTCCTGCTACCGTTTTTACTCTTTTTTCTTTTTGAGGTGGCGAGCGGTCGCAAGGTCCATCCCTTTCAGTATTTAATGGTCGGTTTGGCGGTGTGCCTGTTCTACCTTCTTCTCGTGTCCATATCGGAACACCTCAGCTTCGACTGGACCTATCTGCTGGCCAGCATCGCCACGATTGCCCTGACAACCTTCTACTCCAGTGCGGTTCTTGCCGCCTGGCGGCGAGCCTGGGTGATGTCTCTGGTTTTGGGGGCGGGCTATCTGTTCCTATACGCCGCCCTGAAATCGGAAGACTACGCCCTGTTGATCGGTTCCCTGGGACTGTTCGTGATTCTGGCAGGGGTCATGGTTCTAACCCGGCGCATTGACTGGTACAGTGTCGGTCCTCGTCGCAACGGAAAGGACGAAGGAAATTTATGAAATTGTGTCCTTCAGGGTCCACGGCGATAGGTGCAACCCCGGAAAAAGCCTTGTCGGTGAAATAGACGTGTTGCGTATCTACTCCCCGGGCCTGAAAATTTTTTAACGTATTCTCTCAGAACACGTCCTGTCCCAGCTTCGAGATCATGGCCGCCTGACCGCCCAGTTTCGCAGCCATCACCGCCTGGTTGGCTCCCTTGCCGCAGAACTCCATGTGGAAACGTGTTCCGTGAAAGGTTTCCCCGATTCGGGGCAATCTTGGAACGTAGCTGATCAGATCCAGATTACAGGCCCCGACAACACAGATTCTTGCTTCTTTCACGGTGTTTTTTCCATTCTCTGTGACTGGATGACTCACTTGAGAATAAACTCCTCGGTGTAGATGTGGGTTCGGATCACGGTGAACGAGTCCGCGTCTTCTCCTGCCGCCTTTGCTCCCTCGGAGGCGAAATCCTCTTTCATTTCTTCCAGGGAATCCCACCACAGCTCCGCTGTACCATCATAAGGCAGCTCGCCCTCGAGCTCCTGGAATTCATCCAGGGCGATGTTGACACGGTAGCCTTTCAAATTTTTCATCTGCAGGGTCAAAGGGCAGTGTTTTTCCACCCAGCGCTTCTTGAACTCCTCCCGGGTCGTGCCGGGCCGAGCCTTTAGCAGGGCGATGAGTTTTACCGGTTTCTCCATAACTCCTCCTGTTGAATTGGCCATTCCACTTTTATCTTAGCATAATCTAACGGATCCGAGCCAGTTGGCAGCGAAACCCGCTGAGGGGAAAACCGTGTGAGTGTTTTCCGCTTCGATCTGGAATGCTGCAGTGTTACCCGGAACCGGATCCAGGAATCGAGGCTACGACTACTCGGTTGCGGCCCAACTCCTTGGCCCGGTACAGGGCGCTGTCTGCTGCCTCTCTCAAAGCCTTGGGGCTTGAAGCATGGTCAGGGAAACAGGCGAGTCCCTGACTCGTCGTCACCTTGAGCACAGGACTTTTCTCTGCTCTTGATTTGTCTGCTCGGGCCAGCTCGTCGAGGAGGGTCAGCTTCTCCACATCCCTGCGGATATTCTCCAAGAGCGAACGAGCCGTTTCCACATCTGTGTTCAGGAGGATAAAGGTGAACTCATCTCCGCCGTAGCGGGCAGCCACATCTGTAGGCCTGAGATGGCGGCGGTAGACCTCGGAAGCGGCCAGGATCACCTGGTCCCCCACCTTCTCCGAATATTTCTCGTTGATCTCCCGAAAGTGATCGAGGTCGAGCATCACCACCGAAAGGGGCTTTGAGCCGTCCCGGGCTTTCATGAAATATTCTTCAAGGGCCTCCTCGAGATATCGTCGGTTGTACAGCCCGGTCAGGGGATCCGTGATCGCCCGGCGACGGGCTTCCTCGCCCCACTGGACCATGTCGGAGAGGAATCCCCCCGTGTCCTCCAGTCTGCGCCGGGTTACGGAGAGCATATGGGTCATCACTTTCCCGGCGCTGGCCGGGGTGGAATCGACCAGCTGGAAGAACTCTCTTTCGTTCATGGCCAGCAGACCGGTTCGGCTCTTTGCGTAGCAGGTGGCCGAACGGGGTCCCTTTTCGAAGATGGACATCTCGCCGAAAAAATCCCCTTTGGCAAAATTGGCGATCTCCAGACTTTTGCCGTCGTCCAGGGTAACCGCGATGCCCATGGCACCCGATTCCACGACGAATAACTCTCCGCCGGGGTCGCCCTGCTGGAACAGTATTTCCTCTTTCTGCAATTCTCGGGGATGCATCACCTCGAGAAGACCCTGAATCTCCTCGTCGGTGAGATCACAAAAAATACGAACGCTCTTTAGAAACTCTGTTTTTCCGCTCATTTTCTTTGTTGGCTGCAGATACGATCGCCGCCGCGGTTGCGGGCGGTGAACAGGTTCTCGTAGGCCCGTTCGATCAATTTATCTGCCGAGGCGCCTCCGTTCGGGTAGGCGGCAACTCCTACGCTGACCGTGATACCCAAATCTGTCCGGGGGTTTGTACTCCCTTGGCTGACCTCGCTCACATCGATTTTGTTCATCCCCGCGCGTATCTGTTCGGCAGTCTCTCGAGCCACCTCAAGGCCTGCTTGAGGAAGGATTACCGAGAAGACGTCCCCTTTGTAGCGTATGGGAATGCCCCTTTCCGACAACTGATTGCGGAGCTCAGAAGCCATCAGCTGCAGGGTCCGATCCCCTGCCTGGTGGCCGTAGCTGTCGTTTAAAGTCTTCAGGTTGTCCGGCTTGATCATCAGGAAGCAGGTTCCTTCGGGTTTTTGTTCGAGAAGGCGCAGGAAATCTTCCTCCAGATAGCCTGCGTTGTACAGGCCGGTGAGCTTGTCCAGCATCACCTGCCGCCGCAGTTCCTGTACCCAGGGGCTCTTTTCAGCGATCAGACGGTTTGTGCTGCGAATGCGTTGAGCCACAATGGCTAACAGGGTGCGGAGGATTTTCGCCTTGATCTGAGGATGTTCGGCGAACAGGGTGTCCGCCTCTGCTCCCTTGCCTTCTCCCTGCTGAAGGTTCTCCGGCTGTAAGACGGGAAACGCGAGTATTGTTGTGTATTCTTCGCAGCGGGCGGTTGTATCCACTGTTCCCCGGTCGAAGAGGGACAGCTCGCCGAAACTCTCCCCCGCAACAAAGGTGGCCAGGATGATGTCCCGATGTTCGTCACCGCTCTTGGTGATCAGCACTTCTCCTCGTTGAACCGTGTAAATCCTTCCGGTTCCGCTGTCCTTGCCGGCTTCTTTGGGAAAAACAATTTCTCCCTTGGAGTAGTCCCGCCAGGCCGAGTTGTCCGCAACCGCCGCCAGCTCATCTGAGTTGAGGGACTGAAACACGCCGACGGCTTTGAGGAGATCAATCTTATCTTCCCGCCCGAGTCTGGCGGGGTTTCCTTTATCTTTGCTCACCCCCGAAGAGTACAACTGGCTTAGCCGGGGGGTCAACTCGCCGACGGACTTTCCTAGAGAAAAACCTCTGGATTGATCACCGGCAACTCGGGAGTCACCCCTCCCTCTGATTCTTCAGCTGGTAGTTTGGGGTTCCTTTACCGTGAGCTCATCTAGAATGTCGTACTGGTCGCCCTTGTAATGCTCGGCGATCCGTTTCACTTTTTGCTTTTGTGATTCAGAGTCTACGGTTCCGAACAGACGCACAGACTTTCTCCTTTTCAGGACGCCTCTGCTAACCAGTTCGACCTTCACCCCGCGCGCATTGATCGAGTTGTCTTCCTCGATATTACGCATGATCAGCTCCGATACGGTCTTCATGTATACCTCCTAGCTAATGAGATTCCGCGTTTTTTCTCCGAGGGGAGATCAACTTGGAAATATTGAGTTATAGCTTGTGGATAGTTTTTTACGCCGTCCGCGACTGGACAGCAGCCGGGATTACTCTCCATTCACTCGTATCCTCCAACTGAAGAACACCACTGAACAAGAGGAATTTACTGCTAACTTGAAAAACAAGCAACTGTATTTTGTTGAAACGACTAAAATCCCATGCTGAAACAGAGCATCGAAACCGAGGCGTGCTGTATGCCCTCGTACTGTATGGAAATCGGCCGCAGTACCCTACGGGAAGCTCGTTTTCTTCACCCGCTCCGGCAGCCTGCACAAGTGGCGCATCAAGCGGGGCCGGTTCATCGGCAATCCGCTCTATTTGCTCTTGGTGCTCGCCGCCCTGGGTGGCATCGCTCTTGCCATTTATCTGATTGGAAAGGCACGGGTGAACGGAGGACCGCTGCTGGCGGGCACCGGAGTGTTTCTGCTGCTGGGGAGCGATGCCAAGGCGGAACCGCCCTTTTCCGGATATTCCGAAGTCAGGGACGCGGTTTCCGCCACCTTCAACAAGATCCTGGATGTCGCGGATATCGATGCAACACTCCGGGATCTGGATGAGGAGGCCAACAAGATAAACCAGGAAGCCGCGCCCTAGGTCTTAAACAGGTAGCGAAGCAGGAAAGTCTTCACACCGGTGTTGCGATCCGGAATACTCCGCATGTCAAAGGGTAGTCCCGCCGGGGACCAGAGACCCAGCATGGCCTGGATCCAGGGAGTGGGGCAGAGGGGGGAGAGATGTTGCCCCCCCCGGAGACCGGCATCCAGAACATCCGCCTCCGGATCGTACCTTCCGGTAAGGTGGGTATCTGCCCGGGGATAGAGGAACAGCAGGTAGGGATCGTTTTCCCCGCCCCATAGATAGGAGATTTCCGCGCCCAAGCTGCTGTTGGCCTGTTCGACACACCGGAGTATCCGTTCCCCGATCTGTTCCCGGGACAGCCCCGCTTTGCGGGCCTGCAGTGGATTCATAACAACCTGTCCGCAGTTGGCCGGGTGGTAGTAGGCCGCGGAACGGCGGAGATCGTACCCCTTTTTCCTCTTGCGTACCAGGCCTTCTTGCGCAAGCAGGTCGTTGAGGTGAAGAGTCCGGCGGTACGGAGCCTGACCGTGATCCGATGACAGGACGAGCAGAGTGTTCTCGTCGAGGCAGTCCATCATCTTCCCTATATAGGAGTCGAGCAGCCCGTAACAGCGACGAAGCAACTCAGCCGCCCGTCCTTCCGGCCACGAACCTTCGATCTGGTCGAGGTACACGTGGCAGAGCTCGTCGATCAGGGAGAAGTACAGGATCGTCAGCGTGGAGGAGAGCTCCCGGACAACACTCAGGACCAATTCTCCCATCTGAGCGGTTACGTATTCGGACAACCTCATCTCTTCATCAATTGAAAGGCCTCCGACATTCCGGGAGAAGCGAAACAGGCTGCCGTGATAGATGGACTCGGGTACGATCGGTTCGGATCTGCCGTGTAGATCTTTCGACAAACGAACACAGGGGCGGGATGAGGAAGAGAGGAACAGGGTTTTTCCGGTGGAATAACTTAGCGCAGAAACGTTTCGAGAGAGTCGAACCGGCTGGATCTCACCCGGCGCCAAGGATACAATAGACCTCCCTCCGCGGTGCAGCTGCACTTGATCGTCCTCGGATTCGACACGGAGCGTTGCCCCGCCGAACTTCAGCCTCTCCTGCCCCGCACCAATCCGTATCCAGCTCGAATCGGGCAGGTAGTTGCGGTAGCAGTCGAAGAGCAGATCGAATCCGGCATAGCTTTTTTCCCATACCGGGTCTTTTCTGAAGGCCGCGTTGAACAGGGTATAACTGCGATTTCTCCATTCCAGTTCTTCCCAGATCGCCGGAGCTCCGGATACCCGTACGCCGAAGCCGCTTACCACCCGTTCCAGTCTGCCTTCATAGTCGGGCATTTGATATCCCCAGATCCCGCTTTCCGCAGGTTCGGATCCGGAAAACAGGGCGCGCAGGGCGGGAGGAGTTTCGCAGTTCGGATACGACGGCCGACTGGGGCCGAGAAACCCTTCAATCTGAATGTTGGATAGAGAGGGACAGACCCCGGCCTGGATGCAGCGGGTGGTAATCTCATATCCGGCGGCGTCGAGAATCAGCCAGACGATCTTTCTCTCCTGCCGCGCCTCATGTTTCATCAACCGATCCTTTTAAGGCGTGCCTATGGGTGCAGCTTGATGGGTTTCACGGGGAAAAACCTTAGGAGGCGGCTACCTGCAGGGCGATCTCCATCATGGCGGTGTAGCCCTGCTGGCGCTGCTCGGAACTGGCAATCTCCGTGGTGACCAGGCTGTCACTGACCGTGAGGATCGTCAAACCCTGTACATGATGTCCGGCGGTCAGGGTGTAGAGAGCCGCAGTTTCCATCTCCGCGGCCAGCACTCCGTAGTGGGCCCAGATTTTCCAGAAGTCTTGGTCGTCGGAGTAGAAGGTGTCCTCGGTCAGCACGGTACCCACCCGGACGGTCACGCCCCGCTCTCTAGCGGCATCATAGGCCTTGAGGAGCAACTCGAAGCTTGCCGCCGGTGCGAAATCGCCGCCATTGAAACGGATGCGGTTGACCGACGAATCTGTTGAGGCCGCCTGCGCTAGAATCACATCTCCCAGCTTTATATCCTCCTGGAGGGCCCCACAGGTACCGATGCGGATCAGGCGCTTGGCTCCGTATTCGACGATCAGCTCGTGCACGTAGATCGATATCGAGGGGATCCCCATGCCCGTTCCCTGCACGGACACCTTTTTTCCGTTGTACGTACCGGTAAAACCCAGCATACCCCGAACCTGGTTGTAACACTCCGGGTTTTCCAGGTATGTTTCGGCTAGGTACTTAGCCCGCAGGGGATCGCCGGGAAGCAGCACCGTCTCGGCGATCTGTCCCTTTTTCGCTCCTATGTGAATGCTCATTGGATTCCTCCTTCCTGCAAGTGGTGCTCAGGATGGGCGTCTCGCTCGGACGGTTAGAAGCCCGGAGCACACGCCGTATCATAACAGGTCCAAGATGAATCGGGTAGCGAATGGACAGAAAAGCAGGGTTCGGGTGATGATCAGGGCCCCGGGAGCCGGTGTCAGAAGGGCAGCCCCTGCGAAGGCGAGATCGAAGGTTCTGGGTAAACAGGAACTCCCGGTCACTCCTGCGGTACGTCCAGCCAGCTTCCGCTCTCTGCGGATCTGTAGGCGGCATCCATTATCAGCTGGCAGCGGAGCCCGTCGAGCACACCCGGTTGCGGAGCCAGACCTTCAGAGATGGCCTTGAGAAAGACGTACTGATTTTCGGCGTGGGTGCGGGTCCAACCGAGAATCGAACGCGGTGGAGGCAGTGTAGATCCGGGGTAGTGCTGGACCGTCTCCAGTCTGGTCCAACCCCGCTGTCCTCCCATCGGCCCTCCGGGACGAGTTGCGTCGAACCAGTACAGCCAATTTGCATCCATCAACCGAAACATCAGGGCCGCCTTCTGCCCGTAGATCTCGATGTTGAGATCGTCGAGAGCTCCGGTGGCGAAGCGGGAAACCTCGATCGTACCGATACCGCCGCTTTGCAGGCGCACCTCGAGCCAGGCCGCGTCGTCCACGGTAACCGGTTGCTTGTCTTCGGACCCTTGGTTGGTAGGCCGCTGGTCGATGTACGTGTGCACCATTCCGCGAACCGAGGCGAATTCCCCGAGTAGGTGGCGCGTGAGATCGATGACGTGGGAACCCAGATCGACGAGCGCTCCGCCTCCGGAGAGCTCTTTGCGCATGCGCCAGCTCATCGGTCGATCGGGATTTTGATAACCCGTGTGGAAGTACTCCGCGCGAAACGAGTAGACCTCACCCAGGAGGCCTTCGTCGATGAGCTCCTTGGCGCGCATCAGCGCCGGGATGAAACGGAAATTGAAGGTCATGCCCACATGAACACCGTGTTTTTCGGCTGCGGCGGTGATTTGTCTGGCCTCCTCGGCGTTGACGGCCAGAGGCTTCTCACAATAGACATGCTTGCCCGCGGCGAAGGCCTGAAGAAGCACCTGCCTGTGGAGAAAGTTTGGCAGGCAGCAATCCACCACATCCACGCAGTCCTGCTCCAAGAGCTCGGCTGTATCGGTGAATCCGCGCCGGAACCCCCCGTCTTTTGCTGCCCGCTCGGCTGTCCGAGGATTGCTGGTGCAGATGCCCTCCAGAACGGTCTCGGGCAGCTTGCCCGGGTACAGCAGGGGCAGCTGCCGGTAGCTCAACGTGTGGATTTTCCCGATGCTTCCGTATCCTAACAGACCAATGCCTATTCGCTCCATCAGCGCCTCCTCGTTTGTTTGGCGGCATGGCGATTGATGAAGTAGTCGCGAACACCGTCCTGCCAGTGCGCCATTGTATGACCGGTCACCAATTCGAACAGACGACAGTCGAGCACCGTGCGGCAGGGTCGTTCGGCCTGCCGGCTCAGCCGAGCGGAGGTCAACTCCTCAACCTTCTCGCTGCGGCCGGCTGCTTCAAGGACGAAGGCGGCAAAGGCCAAACGTGTACAGGCGCCTGTACTGGTGATATGATAGGTGCCGTAGGCTCCCGTTTGGATCAACCGCTGTACGGCCTCGGCTAGATGCAGCGTATAGGTGGGCGACTCAAGCTGGTCCGTGGCCATGCGGACGATCCCTTGCCGATCCGCCATGTCAAGGACCCGTTCAACGTAGTTGCCTTCGCGGTGCCCGAACAGCCAGGCGGTGCGCACGATATACGTCCGGCGGCAGATCTGGCGGGCCAGAACCTCACCGGCCAGCTTGCTGCGGCCGTACTGGTTGACGGGGCAGGGAGTCGCGAATTCGTCGTAATCACCGCCGCTGCGGCCGTCGAAGACATAATCTGAGGAGATGTACAGGTAGTCGGCGCCGATCCGATCCGCCGCCATGGCCAGGTTCTGGGCGCCCAGGGCGTTGACCCTCCAGGCTTTTTCGGGTTCGGTCTCGCAGGATTCTACGTCGACACAGGCTGCGGAGTTGACGATCAGATGTGGCTGCACCTCTGCAATCGTGGCAACCGTTGGCTCCCGCCGGCGAATGTCGATTTCTCCGATATCCAAGCCGACAACCTCATGACGATTGCCGAGAAAACCCACAAGATCTCGACCCAACATTCCTTCCGAGCCGATGACGGCGATTCTCATACCGTAGTGTCCACTGTTAGCTCTGCAGACGGGACGCTCGATCCAGGGCGCTGCGCAGGCGCTTAACAGCCCGGCCGATCTCTCCCGTACCCGCCTTGTATCGTCCTTCCGATCCCTTGAACAGGGGCGACGAGAACTCTCCGACCGTCATGCCCGCCCTCACGAACTGCTCGACGTCCCGCATCTCTATATGAATCCAGTCCACGCCCGCTTGGGTCAGCTCTTCCACCTGCGCACCAAGCTCGCCGTAGTCGGCCCAAAACAGGCCTGCTGCAATTTTTACCGCCGGGTCGATTTCTCCGATTTTCTTTTGTTTCATGATGCTCCCTCATACAATATACAGGTGTACGCCCCGTTGTTCGAGATCGGTTTTTTCACGCTGGGGGATGCCGCTGTCGGTGATCAGACAGGTAATATCTTCTGGGTAGAAGAGGCTGGCGAGATGGACCTTGCCGAACTTGCTGGAATCCGTCAGGACAAACACCTCGTGGCTCCTCTTCACGATCAGCGAAGAGATCTCGGCACGCATCATGTCGGCGCTGGTGAAACCGGTTTCGCTGGTGTAGCCGTCGACCCCGATAAAGGCCTTGCCGAAGTTGACGTTATCCAGACAGAGCTTGGTCAGCCGCCCCACCAAGCTCTCGCTCTCGTGCTGGTAGCTGCCCCCGAGCAGGATGATGTTGGCATGATCGTTTTTTTTCAATTCCCGTGCGATGAATACATTGGTGGTGATGATGTTGATACTGGCCCGGCTTTCCAGCTCTTTAACCAGGATGGCGTTGGTGGATCCGGATTCTATGAGAATCGTCTCGTTTTCGCTGACGAAGGTAGCGGCCTTGCGGGCAATGGCCAGTTTTTTTTCGTAGTTCATTACCAGCCGTTTGGAGATGTCGTCGGCGTTCTGCAGGACCGCGCCGCCGTGAACCCGTTTCAGGAATCCCTCTTCCTCCAAATAGTTCAGATCCTGCCGGATCGTAACGGCGGAAACAGCGAATCTGCCGGCTAGATCGCTGACCGTCGTTTTTTCGTCGCTGCTGAGTGAATTGATAATCGTGCGTTGTCGTCTGTTCATTGCCCCTCCAGTAGCAGGGAGGCCGCGCCGATCAACCCGGCGTCGGGGCCGGTTTTGGCCAATGCTATCTCGATAGGATCGTAAAGCATGTCTCGTACCAGGGTGTAAAATTTTTCCTTGATCCGATCAAAGTATAGAGGACCCCAATTCATCAGTCCTCCTCCGAGCACGATAACGGGTGGATTGAATATTTGAAATAGGTTGTAGAGACCGATGCCGATGAAGTCGGCGCATTCCAGAACCACGCTGCGGCACAGAGAGTCTCCGGCATCCAGGCCTTGCTTGAGCAGCTCGCCGTTGATCTGCGTCGATTCATCAAAAACCAGATCGGTCTTCACTCTCTGTTCGAGCTTCTTTCTGACCAGCTGCGGTAGAGCCAGACCGCTGGCGTGTGACATCAGGCAGCCGTAGTTGCCGCAGCCGCATTGGATGTCGCTCTGGGGATTCACTATAGTATGCCCGAACTCGCCGGCGGTACCGGTCAGGCCTCGAAAGACCCTGCGGTTCAGGACCAAACCGGCACCGATGCCGGTGCTGACCGTGAGAAAGATCATGGTGTCGTAGCCGGCGCCCGCACCGAAAAGAAACTCCGCATAGCCTTGGGCGTTGGCATCATTATCCACGATGACCGGTACGCTAAAATGCTGTTGAATCATTCGGCGGATGGGGAAGTTCTTCATCTTGAAGCTGGGGAAATTCGAGGTTGTAATAACCACGCCTTCTTCGAAGCGAAGGTGGCCGGCAAAACCGATGCCGACTCCCCGAATGCTACTCTCCTCAATCCGATGACTGTCAAGCAGCTCGTGCACCATGTCCCTTATTTGAATGCACAGGCCGGTTTCGTTCTTCTTCGTGTGGTCGTAGGCCACCACTTTGTCGACCAGCGTACCGTCGAGACGAACCAGGCCGATGGAGAGTTTGGTTCCTCCCAGGTCTACACCGCAGAGCAGTTGTTTCTTCAATCCCTCACCCCGCCGCTCTATAAGGTGTGCTCGGTTCGGGCGATGATGTCGTCCTGGGTGTCCGGGGACAGGCAGGTGAAAAATGCCGAATAGCCGGCCACGCGCACAACCAAATCCCTGTAGCTCTCCGGGTTGTCTTTGGCTTTGAGCATGGTCGACCGGGAGACGATGTTGTACTGGACGTGCCAGCCCTTGAGATCGTCGAAGAAGGTCCGCAGCATGGCGAGCAGCTTCTTTTTGTCCCTCTCCTCGCGAATGGTCGCCGGAGAGAGTTTCTGGTTGAGCAGGACACCTCCGAGGATCTTGTTCGTCGGCAGCTTGGCCACAGATTTGAACACCGCGGTGGGCCCCAGGATATCCGTTCCCGCCGTCGGTGAGCATCCTTCGGCCAGGGGCGTGAAGGCCCTTCGGCCATCCGGAGTTGCGCCCACCGTGGAGCCGGAGGGCACGTTGGCGGAGATGCTCGAGGTCCCTGCGTAGTAGTGGCCGCCGATGGGACCACGGCCGAATCGGGTGTTGTGATACTTTTCCAGCTCTTCGATGAAGTACAGGTAGGCCTCTCGCAGCAGTTGGTCCACGTAGTCATCGTCGTTGCCGTACTTGGGTGCGTGGTTTAGCAGGAGTTGGCGGATTTTTTCGCCTTCCGGCCCCGAAAAATCTCTGTTCAGAGCCTCGGTCAGCTCAGCCACAGAGATCCTCCCTGTCTCGAAGACGAGCTTCTTGATTGCTGCAAGGGAGTTGCCAAGATTGGCGATTCCGACCTGCAGGCCGGAGATGAAGTCGTACTTGGCTCCACCTTCTTTGAGCGTCTTTCCGCGCTCGATGCAGTCGTCCACGAGCGCCGAGCAGAGAACATCGGGAACGAGCTCCTCGAGAGCCGTGTCCACGGCCGTGTCGATGATCACCGTGGCTCGAGCGTAGAAACGGATTTGTTTTTTCCAAGCCTCCATGACCTGATCGAAGTCGGTGAAGTCGGCCAGCGTTCCTGTTCCGGGACAGAAGGTCTTGCCTGAGCGATCGTCGTAGCCGTTGCGCAGGGCTGCTATAAGCACCCGCATGAGGTTCAGAAAGCTCATACCGGTACAGCGGTAGCCCCATTTGCCGGGTACGGCGATCTCGATACAACCGATCGCCGAATAGTTGTAGGCATCCTCCTTTTCCACTCCGAGGCGGATCAGCTCGGGAATCACGATTTCGTCGTTGTTGAAAGCGGGCATTCCAAAGCCCTTTTCGATGACACGTATGCAATGCATCATGAACTCATTGCTTATCCCCCTGTGATAACGGACGGAGAGGTTCGGCTGAGTCAAACCCATATGCCCCACCGACTCGAGAATCAGACTGCTGAGACGATTGGTGGCGTCTGCTCCGTCGACTGTCTGTCCCCCTATGGTCACGTTCTGATAGAGAGGGCCTCCCGCCGAGTAACGTGTGTGGGACCAGGGGCGAATCTTAGTAATGGACAGCAGTTTCAGCCAGGTACACTCGAGAAGCTCGATGACCTGCTCGTCGTTGATGCGTTCCGCTTCAACATCCCGGAAATAAAAGGGGAACAAATACTGATCGAGACGGCCGAGGGAGATGGAATGTCCGTTGCTCTCGATTTGCAGAATCAGCTGCACGAAGTAGGTTAGCTGCAGGGCCTGGTAGAAGCTTGTGGGTGCGGAGTCTTTGATGGCCTCACAGTTGGCGCTGATGGCTTCCAGCTCGGCTTTCCTGACTTCATCCTCCTCGCTCTGGCTCAATCCCAGGGCTAAATTGCGGAAACGTTCGATAAAGGCCTGGGTGGCCTTCAGAACGATTTCCACGGCTTGATAGAAGTGATCCTTTTTTAGATTCGCTTTCTCCGCAAGATCGAGTTGTCCCCTCTTTGCTTTGAGCTGTTTGAGGATTCCGCCGATTCCTTGTTCAAGGATTTTTTCGAAGTTGACGGCCAGGTGGCCGTCACCCGAAGTCAGATTACCTTCGGCGCGGATAATTCCGGCTTCATGAATTTCCCGCATCTGTTCAGGCATACGTTCCATACCGCTTTCCAGCAGGGTCTTGCCCTGCCAGTACGAGCATATCTCGCGAATCTTGCTCTTCTGCTCTTCCTCGACATAAAAGGCATCCCCCGGGCGCTCTCCCAACTCGTCCAGTTCCCGGAGGATCCAGCTAACGGCATATTCGGGAAAGATCGGAGCGGCACGAAGACGAGAGGCCTGAGTGCCGACGATGAGCTCGCTATCGGCGATGGTTATCGTCATTTGCCGTAGGGTCTGATCGAGGGCCAGGGCACGGCGAACGATCAGTGGTTTGGCCTCGTTTGCTTTGTAGACCTCGGTGTAGATTTCCGCTCGCTCCGTACAGACCGTTGGTTTGGTATGCAGGTATTTGGATTTAAGCCTAGTCACTCGTTCAGAGACACTCTGAAGCGGGGGAGCTGTTTCCATTCTATCCTCCAATGTTGGTTGTGAGTCCTCTCTCCTCTGCCATTTCGGTGTAGTGATAGAGCCGCCCGTCCCAATCAGGCAAACGGGTGAGGTAGCGGTACTCCCGATCGATCAACGAATATTTGTTCATGCCGAGGGTATGAAAGGGTAAAAAATCGATTTCTCGGACATTGTCCAGCGAAGCGGCAAAGGCGATGATTCTGCCGATTACCTCGTTGGAATCGTTGAAGCCGGGGATCACGGGAACACGGACGATGACGTTGGCATCATTTCGATCCAGGGCTCTGAAGTGCTTCAATATCTTGTCCAGATCTCCACCAGTATACTTACGTAAAGGTTCGGGATCGATATGCTTGAGATCGACGAGAAACGTGTCCACAAAGGGAAGACTGGCCTCGATGTCTTTCCATCGGGCCTGCAGCGACGTTTCGACGGCCGTATTGATCTCCCGCTGTTTGAGGGCTTGAAGCAGCTCGAGCAGCAGTTGCGGCTGTCCGAATGGCTCTCCCCCGGAGACAGTAACGCCGCCTCCGCTGTTCCTGTAAAAGGGCAGATCCTTCTCGATCTCACGCAGGATGTCGGCAACACTCCTGTTCTCACCGATTACCCGCAGGGCATCGGCAGGGCATACGTTCCGATAAACCTCAGGATTATTTATTTTGTCCCGGGCGATGTGGATTTTTCCATCGTTTACGCTGATCTCTTCGCCTGTTCCCACGCGCGTGCATTCGAGACAGCCGATACATTTGCTGGAATCGTAGAGCAGCTCGCTTTGATAGGATTGGCTCTCGGGATTCTCGCACCAGACACAATGCAGGGGACAGCCTTTAAAAAAAACAATGGTGCGAATTCCGGAACCGTCATGGGTAGAAAATCTTTGAATATCGAAAATCATATCCTTCTATCACAGGTTATATAAGTTTCAAATGAAAGTCAATACGCTTTCAGTTACTACGATACTCTGCAGATTCTCTGTCCGTGTCTACGGTTCGCCACCAGCCCGCAGGCATGTGGAAATAAGGCGAAATCGGGAGTAAAATAGACTGCGATGTTATCTCAGGCTGATGTGGCACAGAAAGCGGGTGTTTCGATTATGACCGTTTCCCGGGTCATCAACGGAGCTGGGAATGTGCGGCCGCAAACCCGAGAAAAGGTCCTGAAGGCGATCAAGGAACTCTCCTACTATCCCAACGCTGCGGCCCGTGCGTTGAACAGGAATCGAGCCAATGTGCTTGAAGTGATCATTCCCCACGAGGACTACTTTTTCTCCTCGGAGTACTTCAGCGAGTTGATTTTCGGGATAGAAAAGGTTGTTCATGACAGTGACTACAATTTGATATTCAACACCTACGATCCCGGGAAGGAAGCCGACTACGCCGCACTCTACAAGCAGCGCAAAGTAGACGGGCTGCTTATTGTGGCTCCCGCAGGCAGCGATCGTACCATCGTCAGACTTCATGAGGAGTCCGTCCCTGTTGTGCTGATCAACGGGCGGGTAGAGGGTCTGGAGGTAAGCTTTGTCGACGTGGACAACGTTGCTGGTGCTTTCATTGCGGTGGAGTACATCTACGATCTGGGGCACCGCAGGATCGGGATCATCACCGGCAACCTGCTGGTCGTCAACGCCCAGCACCGTCTCAAGGGATATCTAGATTTCCTGTCGAAGCGCGGTGTTCGTGAGTCTGAGGAATTGATATACAGAGGAAACTGGTCCGAGGAAAGCGGCTATGCCGGTTTTTCCTATTTCATGAGTCTCAAAAATCCTCCTTCGGCGATTTTTTGCTCGAACGACCTGATGGCGATCGGCGCTATTCGTGCAGCAGTGGATCTAGGAGTTGCGATTCCCGAGGCGGTTTCGATTGTCGGCTATGATGACATTCGACTTTCTTCGTTCATTATTCCCCGCTTGACGACGATTCACCAACCGATCGACCTGGTCGGGAAAACGGCTGTGGAGATGCTGCTGCAATTGCTGCGCGGTGAGGAAGGTGGTCCGCGGCAGGTGGTGCTGCAAACGGAGCTGATCATTCGCCGATCCTGTGAGACACCTTGACAACTGCAATGAAGCCGCTATGATAGATGGCGAATGTTAACGCAAACATTATTATGGGAAATATTTTACATTCAAAAACGTTAAAAGAAAATATTGACAAAGGATAAACTATCTAATATAATAACAAACACTTTCATATGAAAGTAAAATAACTTTCGTTATGGAAGAGTTGGAGGAAATGTCATGGCAGAAAAAACACGAGTACTCCTCGTCGGAGAAACCTGGATGGTGCTCAAGTTGCACGTGAAGGGTTTTGACCTTTTCCCTCTCGGTGGGTATGAAAACTTCGGTGTCTGGTTCATGGAAGCCATGGCCAAGTTCGACGATATCCAGGCCGAACACATGCCCAACCACGTCGCCCTGACCTCGTTCCCATCGACCCTCGAGGAAATCAACAAATACGATGTGGTTATTTTCAGTGATTGCGGGAAAAACACAATTTCCCTGTATCCGGAGATGTTCACCGTACCCATGGGACCCGACCGTCTGGAGCTTGTTAAAGAATTCGTGGAGAAGGGCAAGGCTTTCGTCATGGCCGGGGGTTGGAACTCTTATCAGGGTATGCGCGCTATCCCAGGGTATCACGGCACGGTCATCGAAGAGATCCTGCCGGTTGAGATTCAGGCTTCGGATGATCGAGTCGAAAAACCTCAGGGTGTTCAACCAGTGGTCAAGGAGACGAAGCATCCGCTATTCACGGGTCTTCCGGAGCAGTGGCCCATATTCATGGGGTACAACAAGGTCACGGTCAAGAAACAAGCCGAGCTGTTGGCTACTATCGCCGAGGACCCCTTCATTGCCGTGAGGTCGGTTGGTCAGGGCAAGACCATGGCCTTTACCTCCGATCTGGCCAAACACTGGGGCACGGCCTTCATCGCCTGGGAGGGATACGCCAGGTTCTGGCACAATGCCCTGCTCTGGCTGACGAACAGGGATTAAAGCTGCATTGTCAATGCAGAGAAGTAAAAACTTAGGAGGTGTCATATGAAAAAGATCCTCGCCACAGGGATAGCCATGCTGCTGTTCCTTACAGGAGCGGCTGTCCTTTTTGCCGGAGGGCAGAAAGGAGCGGAAGAGGCCAATGAGTTCATCATCTTCCACTACTGGACCGCCGGCGGTGAGAAAGAGGCCATCAACGAGCTGTTCAAAATCTTCGAGAGGGACAATCCAGGGGTGAATATCCTGGAAAATCCCGTAGCAGGCGGCGGCGGAGCCAACATGCTGGCCGTTCTCATGGCCAACCTGGAATCGGGCAATCCGCCCGATACATTTCAGGATCACCAGGGTAACCAGCAGAAGGACTTCATCGATGCGGGTTATTTGGAATCCGTCAACGACATCTGGAACGAGACCAACTTTGAGGGGCGCATCAATCCGGTATGGGTAAAAACCCTCAAGTTCAGCGGCAATGTCTACTCGGTTCCCATCAACGCCCACCGCACCAACTGGCTGTGGTACAATGTCGGCTACCTTAAGGACGCCGGCGTGAAGGCACCGGAGAGCTACGAAGAGCTGCTCGCTGCCTGCAAGAAGCTCAAAGCGGTCAATCCGGATGTCTGGCCCTTGTCCCTCGGTACGCGAGAGAAGGTTTGGTCGACCTATCTCTACGACATGTGCCTGCTGACAACCGGGGGGCCCGATTTCTACGAGAGGGCTGACACCGGCCAGATTGATTTCGCAACCGATCCTACCTTCCGCAAGGCCATGGAACGCTATGCCGCCTTGATACCCTACATCTACCCGTATCATGCCACCAAAAGCTGGGACGAGGCCGGAGCTTTGATCAATACCGGCGAAGCGGCCATGTACTGGATGGGTGACTGGATCCTGGGATACTATCTTTCGATCGGCATGGAACCGGAGAAGGACTTCAGTGTCACCGCCATGCCTAAGAACGTCTGGATGGGTCACGCCGATACCTTTCCACTGGCCAAGAATGCTCCGCATCCCGAGCTTGCCAAGTATTGGATTAAGTCGATTACCACCAACGAGGCCCAGAAGAACTTCAACCTCAAGAAGGGCTCGGTGACCATCGTCAACGACGTCCCGTCAAGCGTCTATCCCGATCCCTACCGCCAGCGCAGCGCCAAAGATCTAGCCAGCCTGCGCGGTGTGATCGACGGCTATCACGGTGGGATGATGACTCCCGCTTTCGGCGACGACATGATGGACATCCTCACTGAGTTCCTCACAAACGGAGATGTGGACAGCGCCATCAAGGAGATTGCCGCGTCCGCTGAGCGGAACGGCATCCGCACTGCCAACGACTGGTTCTGGAAATAGTCTCTGAACCGAGGGGAGGCGATGCTCTTTGTTGCATCGCCTCTCTATTTTTTCTATAGTTATTCTCTATAGTCATCCAGCAATCGAGTTGAAGGCGATGGGCAGGGATCGGAATAGCCAATGAAGTACAGCAAGGCGTACGGGTTTGTTTTCTTATCTCCGGTGGTGATCGCTGTGGCGGTAATCTACGGCATGATCGTTTGGAACCTGGTGGCTGCCTTTACGATTTGGGAGGGGATGCGTGCGACCTGGAAGTTCGCGGGATTGATCAACTTCAGCAATCTGTTCGAGCTGCGGCGTTTTTGGGTCAATGTACAGAATAACTTTCTTTGGCTCTTTTTCTTCATCGTGCCCACAACCCTGCTCGGATTTGTGCTGGCTTACCTGTTTCACGGACTTCGTCGGGCAGAGAAGGTCTTTCGTCAGATATTCCTCTACCCGATGGCCTTGGCGTTCATAGTGACCGGGACGCTGTGGGCTTGGATGTACGATCCCGGCTCCGGATTGATCAACTCGATTCTGGAAGCGTTTGGTGTAAACACGGCCAAACTCGGTTGGATAGCACTGCCCAACATCGCCATCTTCTGCATGATCTTCAGCGCCTTCTGGCAGTACGTGGGCTTCGCTCTGGTCATCTACATGGGAGCTATCCGCGGACTCTCCGATGCGATGATCGAGGCGGCCAATATCGACGGAGCGGGACACTGGCGTATCCTTTTTCAGATAATCTTCCCCAACGTGGGACACGGGACCTTGATCTGCACGACCATGTTGGCCATAACCACGATGAAGGTCTTCGACCTGGTTTGGATTATGACCGGGGGCGGACCGGGCATTCGTACTGAGGTCCTTCCCTACATGATGTACAGGATGACCTACAGCCAGCATAACATCGGCATGGGGGCTGCAACCAGCATCGTGATTCTTATTCTGGCCGCCGCCATGGTCATTCCCTACTCCAAGTGGGCCATCAGCAAGTGGATGCGCTAATGGGAGAGAAACGATTCAAGGCAACCTCCATCGCCATTTTAGTGATTCTCGCCGGTCTTTGGCTGCTACCCATCTACGCCATGGTCAACACGTCCATCAAGTCCCAAGAGGAGGTCGCCGCTCAGGAGTACCTGCGTTTGCCGCGCAAGATTGCGTTCAGGAACTACGCTACCGCCTTTCGAGCCCTCCGGGTGGGATTGGTCAACAGCGCCATTATCACCCTACCGGCGACCTTTGTCTGCGTTTTCCTCGGCTCGCTGGCCGGCTATTACCTCACCATGTTTGAGTTCAAGCGGTCCCAGCTGGTCTTTTTCTGGATCGTGGTGGCCTCGTTTCTACCGTATCAGATCGTTCTGATTCCCATTACCACGCTCATCGGCTGGTTGAATCTGATGAACTCCTACGTGGGGCTGATCCTCATCTACGTCATTCTCAACATCCCGATGGCAACACTGATCACCGCCACCTTTTTCATGAAGATGCCGGTTTCCTTTCAGGAGGCGGCGGCTCTCGACGGCTGTAAACCCTTTTTATTTTATAGAAAGATCCTGGTGCCGGTATCGATACCGGGAATGGTATCGGCGGCGATTCTGGTGTTCGTGCAAATATACAACGAGTTCCTGCTGGCAATTGCCCTAACCCGTGGACCTAAAATTAA
>Ga0307380_10002651_pt1 | contig 25194 bp, 17 predicted proteins | sample UN3MG_FD_202239 | JGI IMG/M metagenome (GOLD analysis project Ga0307380, IMG submission 202239) | Soil microbial communities from Risofladan, Vaasa, Finland - UN-3 | ecosystem: Environmental > Terrestrial > Soil > Coastal area > Acid sulfate soil | place: Finland: Risofladan, Vaasa | collected... | reverse complement strand
ATGTTCGGCGCCAGCTTCGTGAAACACGGCAAGCAGCAGGAGTCGACCATGGTGGTCACGTCGCCGGGCTTCCCGGGCGCCGAAGGGTTGGGCCGGTCGTTCCGGCTGGTCGACGAATGGTACGCGTCGAAGGAGTTCGCCGACGACCTGCACGTGATCCTGGCCCAGGACAGCACGGGCATGGAAGGCGACATGTATCAACGCCCACCCTTCCCCTCGACCTGGGCTCGCATGCATGGCAAGGGCCGGCTCTTTTTCACGGCGATGGGCCACCGCGAAGACGTGTGGACCAACCCGGCCTTTCAGCAAATCCTCCTGGGCGGCATCGCGTGGGCGTTGGGGAACATCGAGGCGGATATCACGCCGAACGTGCGTCAGGCGACGCCCAAGGCTGACCAACTGACCGGGTGACCGACTTTCTTCGGCCCGGGATGGTTGATCGCAAGGCTATATTTCACATAGGTTTACGTCGCCTCTCTTCGGCCCGGAAGGATTTTTGGCCGTAGGGGGTTGAACGGATTTGCGGGAGAGACTATACTTTGATGACGATAATGAGACTGACTATCAATCGCATTTTCTCGCGGTCTCCAGCGATATTGCCGGGAAGTGCATGGTCGACGCAGTGATCCCTCTGAACCGTCTGAAGGCCGGCCAGTGTGCCGAAGTGAGCCGAATCCTCGGGCCGGCCGAGCACGTCCATCGGCTGGAGGAGTTCGGCTTCCGCAGTGGCACGACCGTCCGGATGTTTCGCCCCGGCAATCCGTGCATCGTCCGCATGGCCGGCAACAAGGTCTGCCTGCGAGCCGACGAGCTGCTGCACGTGCTGGTCAGACGGAACGGCACGTCGCGCTAGTGGTCTGTCCAGATTGACTTTGCCGGTCGGGTGCCACTGGCGTCTCGCCAGTGCAGCTACGAGAGCACGGGCAAGATGCCCGTGGCACCCGTAAACTCGAATTGGACAGACCACTAGTCGGGCTCCCAACATGCCCACCTCCTCCCCCCGCTCGTCGTTCACGGTTGCCCTCATCGGCAATCCGAACACCGGCAAGTCGACCTTGTTCAACGCCCTGGCCGGGATCCGTCAGCGGGTGGGCAACTACCCCGGTGTGACGGTTGAGAAGAAGACCGGCGTGATGGACCACGAAGGGCGCCGCTACGAGCTGATCGATCTGCCCGGCCTGTACAGCCTGGCCCCGCGGTCCCGCGACGAAATGGTGGCCGTCGACGTGCTCCTGGGGCGCCACCTCGCTTCGGCGCCGCCCGACGCGGTCGTCTGCATCGTCGACGCGAGCAACATCGAGCGAAATCTCTATCTGGTCAGCCAGGTGTTGGAGCTGGGGTTGCCCACGGTGCTCGCCCTCAACATGCTCGACGTCGCCGAGGACCAACGGATCTCGATCGACGTCGAGCGGCTCCGCCGGCAATTGGGGATTCCCGTCGTGGCGATGCAGGCCAATCGGGGGGTCGGGCTCGCGGAACTCAGGGCAAGGCTGGCCGAGGTGGTCGGCGAGCCAAGGCAGCACGCCGCGACGCCACTGCCCGACGTGTTCGAGAAGGAGGTGACCCGACTGCAAGCGGTCATCGCCGATCGCTCCGGCGCCTCAAACCGGGCGGAGCCGATCCCTCGTCATCTCGTCAGGCGGCTCTTGCTCGACATGGGAGGCTATCTCCAGCGGACGCTGCTCGACAAGACCGATGGACAGACCGGCTGCCAATTGAGGGCGGCACGCGATCGGTTGGCCAAGGCCGGCTGCGAGGTGCCCGGCGTCGAAACCAAGGCCCGGTACGGCTGGATCAACCGTGTGCTGGAGGGCGTGCTGGAGCAGCCGACAGAGTACCGCGCGAGCGTCACCGACCGCATCGATCGGGTCGTGACCCATCCGGTCTGGGGCATGATCCTCTTCGCCTTGGTGATGGTGATCGTCTTTCAGTCGGTGTTCACCTGCGCCGGGCCGTTCATGTCGTCCATCGAGGCCGCTTTCGACGCGATGGGCGAGTGGGTCCGGGCACGAATGGCCGAAGGGGCCCTGCGAAGCCTGCTGATCGACGGCGTGATCGGCGGCGTCGGGGCCATGTTGGTATTCCTTCCCCAGATTCTCATCTTGTTCCTGTTCATTGCCCTGCTGGAAGACTGCGGCTACATGGCGCGGGCGGCCTACCTGATGGACAAGCTGATGGTCCGCGTCGGCTTGAACGGCAAATCGTTCATCCCCATGCTCGCCTCGTTCGCCTGCGCGGTTCCGGGGATCATGGCGGCTCGGGTGATCGAGAACGAGCGGGACCGGCTGACGACGATCCTGGTCGCGCCGCTGATGACCTGTTCGGCCCGGTTGCCGATCTACGTCCTGCTCATCGGGGCGTTCATCCCCCAACAGACCTATTTCGGCGTGCTCAGCCTCCAGGGGCTCACCCTCGTGGCGTTGTACGCGCTGGGGATCGCCTGCGCGGTGGTGGCGGCGCTGGTGTTCAAGCGGACGATCCTGCGGGGCTCGGCGCCGCCGTTCATGATGGAGCTGCCCAGCTACCAGTGGCCCTCGCTGCGGACCATCCTTTTCCGCGTGTCGGAGCGGGCCTGGGTTTTCCTGCACACGGCCGGGACGATCATCCTGGCCGTGTCGATCGTCATCTGGGCGGCCTTGTACTTCCCGCACAACGCCGAGGTGGTCGAGGCTCCTTTCCGCGCTGAACGCATCGAGCTGGAGGCCCGATTGGCCCAGCTCCCCCCAAACGCCGCCCAACGAGCGCCGTTCGCCCAAGAGCTCCGTGAGCTGGATCACCAGATCGCCGGAGCGTACCAGCGGCAGAGCTTCCTGGGCCGCGTGGGCCGGGCGGTGGAGCCCGTCTTCACGCCCCTGGGGTGGGACTGGCGAATCAGTTGCGCGGTGATCGCCTCGTTCCCCGCCCGGGAAGTGGTCGTGGCCACTCTCGGCGTCGTGTTCAACCTCGGGGACGAGGTCGATGCGGAATCCAAGGAAGGGTTCACCGCGTTCCGCGCCAAGCTCGACAAGGCCACCTGGAACGGAACCGACCGGAAGGTGTTCAATATCCCGGTCGCCCTCTCGATTATGGTCTTCTTTGCGTTGTGTGCCCAGTGCGCCGCCACGTTGGCGGTGATCCGGCGCGAGACGAACACTTGGCGCTGGCCCGCGTTCACCTTCGCCTACATGACCACGCTGGCCTACCTGGGCGCCCTGGTCACGTACCAGTTGGGCACGTGGATCGGGGGGTATTCCGGATGAACGGTCTCTGGCAGAATATCGCGGCGTGGTGTATCGTCTTCGGGGCGATTGCCTACGTCGTCCGGCGTGCCTGGCGTCGAGCCACGTCGCAGAAACCTCCCGGCTGCCCCATGTGCAGCGCGTGCCGTCGGCGATCGGACAAGGCCCGGTTCGTCCGATACCGCAAGGATTCGGCAAATTGAGCCCCCTGCCGTTCGCGCGGGCCACTCAGGCGAGTAGGGTGCGTGCTTGCACGCACGCCGAAAGCCGCGTACGGTGCGTGCTTGCGCGCTCCCCCTCTGCTATCGCACTGAAGAGCTCGCCGCTCCCGCCGCGCGACTCCCTTCTTGCACTCGCGCGACCCAAACGGAGGGCGACGTCAGGCGCCTCTGCCGGCATCCAACCGCCCGATTCCGCGCCCGGGCCGAGCAAAGCTGGAAGCACCCGGGGGCGGCCGGAAAATGCCTTGCGGCTCGGCGCTAACCTGGTAAGCTCGAACACGTTAGGCGGAAAACCATACGCCCGGAAGCCGCCGAAACCGGCCCTCCAAGTGTCCAACAATGCCACCGACGAAAGGCCCTAAGTCCATGTCTGGAAACACGTTGCGTCGAAAACAATTGTTGGACGGTTTTTGTTGGCTCGGCCAAAACTCCCAAGTGCTTTCGTGCCTGGGGCTTGCGCGAGTGACCTCGTCCAAAAAGGGCGTTTCGCCCAGTACCTACCGTGGGCGCACTTGGCCTGTGACCCGGAGGTACATACCTCGTAACCCCACGGTATTCCCCCCCTGACCTCACGGTATTCCCCCTCGGGTTCCATGGTACGTGCGCCGGGTGCCACTGCTGGCTTGTCCAGCAGTGCTGCACGGCAATCAGCGAACTGACGCTTTCTTTCTACTTCCCTCGGCCTGCCGGCTCATCCGCGAGCAGCAACGCACCCCCAGCGATGTGGCTGGACGCTTCTCATGGTGAACATCGTATCAGGTCGGGCACTGCTGGACAAGCCAGCAGTGGCACCCGACGAGCTTCGTCCTGTCACGTCGTGCCCCACTCGCCACTCCTCACTCCCTACTCCCGTCTCCCTACTCCCCTCTCATTCTTGGACACGGTCACTTCGGCCGCGGCCCCGACTTCGCCACCTATGAGGGGCACTACCCCCACGAGTTACCGCGAGCGCACTTCGCTTGTTGCGGCGTGATGCCCAATTAACACTGCGCGCAAGTGCGCTAGGGCCCGAGGGGTAGTGCGCTGGGGTTCCATGGTGAATGCGCTGGGGTTCCATGGGATGTGCTACCGGGTCACAGGCCACGTGCGCGCACGGTAGGTACTGGGGAAAACGCCCTTTTTGGACGAGGTCACTCGCGCAAGCCCCGGGTACGAAAGCACTTGGAGGTTTTGGCCGGACCAACAAAAACCGTCCAACAAATGGTTTCGACGCAACGCGTTGTGAAAAAAGGACTTAGGGCTGTTCATGGTGGGCTTTGTTGGACACTTGGACGGGCGGTTTCAGGGGCTTCCGGGCACTCGGTCTTCGGCCTAACACGTTCGATCTTACCATGTTAGCGCGCAGCCTCAAGGCCATTTGTGGCCGCCCCGGGGTGCTTCCAACTTATCCGGCGTCGGAGGTCGAATCGGCGCGATTCATCGCGGGGACCGCCGGCGCGGCGACCCCGCGATCGGGCCGCGACGTGCCAAGAACGGCGCGCGGAGCGAAACGGATGGCGGCCGTTCGGCGTCTTCACTCCACGATCACCCAGTGCGGCGTGGACCAGGCCAGGTGGCCGCGGGCGACTTTGACGTTGCCCGGATAGGGAGGGGAGGAGCCCTGTTGGGCGATCCGCCAGTAGTACCAGTGGGTGCCGGGGGGGAGCTGCGCGTCGCGGTGGACGCACGAGAGGCGATTGGCCCCGTCGCCCTCGAACGTGTTGACTTCCCGGCCGTCGCGAATGAGGGTTGCGGAGACGATCGGGCGCGTGCCGGTGACTGATAGGGTGATTTCGGCCCTGCCGTCGGCGGCGCGGACCTCGTTGCCCAGGAAGCTCCCGTTGGCCCACGACTCGACGGCGATCCGCGACCCGTTGGTGGCGTAGACGCGGCGGTTTCGCAGGGCGTCGAGGACCGCGCGGGCGGTGAGCTTTTCGGCGTAGATGCCGGTCAGCCCGCCGCAGAGGCCGGGGTTGCGGCGGTGGGAATCGCCACCAGCGACGAAGCCGAACCGGTGGCCCTCGTCGAGGGCTTGATGCTCCTGCTTGGGGTCGTCAATGTAGATGCCCCATCCGGTACAGACCTCGACGCCCACTTCGACCGGGTGGCCGGTCAGGTCCCAGGTGGGATGCTGCGTGAGCGTGACGCCGTGGGCGGCAAGCACCGCGTCGTTGAGCCGGGCGATGTTGTTTTCGACTTCCGGGTGGCGGACCACGGGCCCGGCGGCCGGCGGATAGATCACCGAACGATGGTTCGGATAGGAGGCGCTCAAGTGGGGATACGTCCAGTTGACCGGGTCCGCGCGGGGCACGTCGGGCGACTTGGGCAGGCGGGAGGTCCACTCGTAGCCGGGCAGCACGAGGAAGCTTCCCTCGCGCGCGAACGCGCCCGCCAGGAAGTGGTCCAGCGCGAATTCCTCCTCGGTGAGGAAGGAGTCGTAGATGTGGTCGTTCTGGGTCATCACGACGACGTCGAGCCCGGCGCGATCCCGGGCGTAGTGCAACAGCTCGTCGGGCTCGCCCTCGGCGTCGGCGGTCAGCCCGCTGTGGCAGTGCAGGTCGCCCCAGTAGAGCCGGTAGACTCGATCGCCGACGCGGACCTGGTGCCGGTCCGGCGGCTCGGCGAAGGGGAGCTTCACCGGGCACCAGCCGGGCCAGTCGTCCTGCCGGAACTCGGCCGACTTGTCGAGGTCGCCCGAGATGAGGTGGTAGATCCGCCGGCCTTTGCGGGGCAGGTCCGAGGCGACGAAAGAGAACGTGCGGTCGCGAGCCTGCGGCGGCGAGGCCGGCCGGTAGTCGACGTTGCCCTGGTGGAGGACGACCGGCTCGTGCCACCGTCCCGCACGGTGGGGGCGGCCGATCAACTCGCCGGTCGCCGCCGGGGTCGACCCGCGGTGATCCGTTTTCCGCTCCCAGAGGAGCCAGAGGGCGTCGCCGTCTTCGAGCAGCATCGGGTGGCGCCGGCGGCCCTGGTATCCGCCGGTGGCCACCGGCTCGGGCTCCATGCGGGCGATGAGGCCGTGGGTCAGGGTGGCGGCAGCGGGATTGCCTTCGGGATCGGGGAGCAGGCGCCAGGCATCGTCGCGTCGGGCGGCCACGTGCAGGGTGTGCCATTGGGTGACGGCCCCTTCGCCGCCGATCACGTCGGCCACTTGAAGCCAGGCCGCGTAGAGCCCCGACTTGGCCGCCAGGGCCACGGGCACCAGGCAATTCTGGCCGGGCGGCGAGACCGGCTCGGCCGGTCCGAGCTTTGGCAGTAGGGGCCTTGCCCAGACGGCGTAGTTGCCGTCCCGGTAGTCGTCCCAAAGGATCCATGCGCCGGACCCCTTGCCCGCTGCCAGCGCAGACCGAAACGCGTCGTGCGCCGGGTCCGAGACCGCGACGGGCTCCTGCCACCGGGTGTGCTCGAGGACGCGGCAGAAAACGCGGAACGGCCCTTCACGGTGGGCACACCAGGAGACGATCACGCGGCCGTCGCCGGCGCAAGCGGCCGCCGGGAAGATGGCGTCGGCCTGCGGGGGCGAGACGGTGACGATGGGCTCCCAGCGGTCGGCCACCACGCGGCGGCCCAGGATCTGCCAACGGTCGGCCGGCCGCGCTGCCCAGAACACCCAGGCGGAAGCCTCCGTGCCGGCGACGCAGACCGGCGGGCCGTGTACCGTGCCCCGCCGGCTCACCACCCGGACCGGGCCGGGCCCCGGCGGGCCGAGCCGGCGCGCCAGCACGCGGTCGCGGCCTCGGTGGTACGCGTGCCAGGCGATCCACGTGGTGCCGTCACGGTCAGTCGCCAGCGAGGGCTTGGAGTCGTAGGTGTTGCCCTCCGCATTGACCACGAGGTCCGCAGGGGCTTCGGGGAGGACCTGGGCGAGTTCTCGCTCTTGGGCTTCGAGGGCGGAGCCGAGCAGAATCGAACCGAGGAGCAGCGGCGTCAAGCGGAGTGCCGAACGGGTCGCTTTTGTAAGCCATGTCCTCGTTCCCAGGCTCTGCCTGGGAACGCAATGCTTGGCAGCCTCCGCCTGCCCTCCCGATTGCTGGATATCGTTCATGGCCATCGTCGCCTCCCTTGGCGCCGGTCGAGGCTGAGCCTCGGAGTAGTGCGTTCCCAGGCAGAGCCTGGGAACGAGAGTAACGGGGGCGCGGGCACGTCGAGGCGCGATCGCCACGTGTGTGACGTGAGACGGCGATAGCGTCCCGTGGGTCTCGCACCTCGACGTACCCTACAAGATTCCACGGGACACGCAACCCTATTTCGCCGACGGCGGCTTCGCTCCTTGCAGGAGCCCTTCGAGCAACTCCCGTATCTCCGCCAGCTCCTTGGACTTGAATCTCCTCTTGGTGTCTTGGAGGACCTTCACCGCCTTGCGGACGGCGTCGCGATGAGCGGGCCATTGGGGGCAGTCGAGCAGCTCGCAGAGGATGGGGAGACTCTTCGAGGGGCCGAGTTCCCTTTCGAGATTCAGAAGCTCCCAGGCGCAGGCGGCGAGGGTCCGGAGGGTGATCATCGGGACGGCGACCGATCCCGCCGGTTCTACCTCTTGCGCGGACCACCGATGTTGCTTGATATCGTCCAGGTCCTCGATGCATTTGCGGAGGTGCTCTTGGATCCGCGACACGATCTGAAAGGCTTGCGAGTATTCGAGCGAAGCCTCGACGTGCTTGCGCAACTCGGGGTAGGGAATCGGCTTCTCCAGGTACGCGACCACCGGGAGCTGGATCGATCGAACGGCGGAATCCACGGAGGGGTAGCCGGTGATCAGGATAACGGGCAGCCCGGGGGCGATCCGTTGCACTTCCTGGACGAGCTCCAGGTTCGGGTTTCCGGGCATCTTGATGTCGGCGATCAACAGGTCGTACGGTTTCGCGCGCAGCTTCTCGAGGGCCTCGTGCGCGTCGGAGACCGCGTCGCAATCGTATCCGTCGCCGCGGAGCAGCTCCGCGGTCGACTGGAGGAAGGAATCTTCGTCGTCGGCGAGAAGAATGGATCTCGCGTCGTCCATTTCGCACTCCGCTCAGTTAGTGGCAGCCGGCAAGACGACTCGGAACGTGGTTCCGCCGTCCGGTTCGGTTTGGAAGTCGAGGGAACCGCGGAGCGAGTCGACGATTCCCTTGGAGATGGAGAGCCCGAGGCCGAGTCCTCCGGAGGTGTCGCTTTCTTTGGTGGTGAAGAAGGGCTCGAAGAGATGGTCCTGCACCGCTTGGGGGATCCCGCCGCCTTGGTCGGAGACGGTGATCCGGACCGTGTGGTCGGCTTTCGCCGCGGAGGCCGCGACCCGGACCACACCGTCCGGGGGAGACGCCTCGATGGCGTTGGCCAACAGGTTGTAGAGGATCTGTCGCAGCGAGCCCTCGGGGATCTTGATGGTCATTTCGGCCGGGTCGGCGTGCGTTTCCACACGGACGCGCCGTTCGCGGCAGTCCGGCTCCAGGATGGCGACGACTTCGCCGATGGTTTCCGCGACGCGGACGTCTCGCACCGCCTCTTGGTCGGGCCGGTGCACCTGGAACATCTGGCGGACGATTCGGCCGATCCGGTCAATCTCCTTCTCGATGATCTCGGTGAACTTGTAGTGTCGATGGTCTTGGGGAACGGCGGCCTTGACCAACCGGAAGCAATTGGTGATCCCGGCCAGGGGGTTGTTGATTTCGTGGGCCACCCGGGCGGCCAGCCTGCCGGTGGCGGCCAGTTTCTCGGCCTCCACGCGCCGTTTTTCGCTTTCTCGCAGGGCTTCCTCGGCCCGCTTTTGCTCGCTGATGTCGCGCATCGTGCCGATCATTCCCGCGGGTCGGCCGGCCTGATCGTGAAGGAGCGAGCTGTGCATCATCGAGGGGAAAACGGTTCCGTCGCGCCTGGCATGCCAGATCTCGCCGTGAAAGTGCCCCCTCTCGTGGATTTGCCGGTTCGCTGCTTCGACCGTGGGCATCTGTTCGGGCAGGTGGAATATGGAAAGATGCTCGCCCACGACCTCCTCGGCGCGGTAGCCATGCATAGCGGCGAAGGACTCGTTGACGAACAGCAGCCGGCCGTCGAGGTCGCTGACGGCCACGCCTTCCTTGCTCTGGGCGACGGCGGAGGAGAGGATCCGCAGCCGCTGCTCCACCTGCTCGCGTTCGGCGATTTCCAGGCGGAGCTTCTCGTTCGCTCCCGCCAGGTCCGCGGTGCGTTCTTTCACTCGCTGATCCAGCTCGGCGTGGGCAAGCCGCAGCGCTTCCTCCGCCCGCCTCCGGTCGGTGATGTCGCGCCAGATGCTCTGGACGAGTCTTCTCCCGCCACAACAAATGGCCCGCGAGCTTACCTGGACGTCCCGAATCCCACCGTCCTTCCTTCGATGTTTCGTTTCAAAGATGTGACTCCCCTCTTGGACGATTTGCTTGAGGTGGCCAGTGGTCTGGTCCGCAGACTCCAGGACTTCGAAGTCGGTTATGGTGAGCGCTTCGAATTCTCTGCGGGTATACCCGAGGCTTTGATGCGTCGTGTCGTTGAACTCTACGAGCCTTCGGGTGTCCGGGTCAATGAGCACGATCGAGTCGGCCGCTTGCTCGAAGATCGCGTAGTATCGCTCCCTCGACTCTCTCAGCGTTTCCTCCGCTCGTTTGCGTTCGGTGACGTCGCGTGCGGAGACGGCCACCTGAATCACGTTGCCCTCTCCGTCGAAGACGGGGTAGATCGTTGAATCGAAGAACCGGCCGTCGCGCTCGTCTTCGAAGTGGAGGGGCCTTGCCGTGCGCGCCACCTCCTCGGCTTTTTCCCGCCTCCTCTGGGCCACATCCGAAGGAAGCCAGTCGAAGAGGCACGTACCGACGAGTTGGTGGACGGAGCAGTCCAGCCGTTGTGCCCCGGCCTCGTTGACGTCGACGATGGTTCCGTCGGCGTCGAGCAGATACATCGCGTCCAAAGGAATTTCGAGCAGCGCCCGGGCCCACGCCTCGCTCTGGCGCAGGGCTTCCTCCGTCCGTTTGCGTTCGGTGACGTCGCGTGCCGAGACCGCGACCTGGACGACCTTTCGCGCCCCGTCGAAGACGGGGTACAGGGTTGACTCGATGATCCGCCCTTCATATTCGTCTTCGAATTGAGCAGGCTTGCCGGTACGAGCGATCTCCGCGATCTGCTCCCTTTTGAGTTTGGCAAGTTGAGGCGGAAACTGGTCGAAAACGCACGTCCCGACAAGCTCGCGGACCGGGCGCTTCAGCGCGCGGGCCCACGTCTCGTTGGCCTCGACGACGCGGCCGGAAGTGTCGATCAGGAACATCGCGTCGGCCGGCGCGTTGAGCAGGGCCCGGGCCCGCTCTTCGCTTTGACGCAGCGCCTCCTCCATCCGCTTGCGATCGGTGATGTCCCGCCCGGAGACGACGAACTCGGTCAATTCCCCATCGTGATCGAAGACCGGGCAAATCACCGAATCGAAGACGAAGCCGTCGCGCACTTCCTCGTAGCGGACCACGCTTCGCGTGCGCACGGCCTCTTCGGCTCGGGCGAGCCTCGTCGCGACCACGGCGGGGGCAAAGAGCTTGTGCCCCGACGTGCCAATGATCTGCTGCGGCGTGCTCCCCAGTCGGGAGGCCGCGGCCTCGTTCAGATCGCGGACGGTGCCGGAAGCATCGAACAAGACGATCGATTCGAAAGAGCCGTTCAGAAGCGCCCGGGCCCGCGCCTCGCTCTCCTGAAGCGCTTTCTCCATCCGCTTGCGCTCGCTTATATCGACGACGGCCGCCTGGATGGCGGGCTTTCCATGGGAAAGGACGACCTGGGCGAAGATCTCGAGCCAGCAGACGGTCCCGTCTTTGCGGACTCCCCGATACTCGTACTGCGAAGGCACTGTCTTGCCTTCCGAACGGGCCCGGAAACTTCCCCAGACCAACGCTTGATCCTCCGGGTGCACCATCGCCTGGACTTGGTCGGGCGAAAGTGCCAATAGCTCCTCAACCGTGTACCCGCCGATTCGGGTAAAAGCGGTGTTGGCGAAGACAATCCGGAAATTCTGGACGACGACCACGCCCAGCAACGACTGTTCGACCGGGCTTTGGTGTCTCTCGTCCGTTTCCCGGAGTGCCTCCTGCGTGCGCTTGAGGTGGGTGATGTCCTGCGCGATGCCGGTACAGCCGACGATTCGGCCTTCGTGGTCCCGCAGGGGCGCGACGCGAGTCTGGTAGGTCTTGCCCTGCCAATCCTGTTCCCAGGCAACCGTGTCGCCTTCCAGGGCGCGGCGGTGCGCAGCGATCACCGGGAACTCCGAATCGTCGGCCCCGAAATACTCGAACAGCGTCATCCCCACGGCCTGATTGGGCCGCAGGCTCAGATCGGCCAAGCCCGACCCCCAGCACGAGGTGAACCGCAGCTCGCAGTCGGTGGACCAGACGATGCCGGGTATCTCGCCGGACATTTGAAGCAGCAACACCTGAAGGGGCCCCACCTCCCCCGCCCCCCCGCCCTCGTCGCTCATCCCGATGTACCCCCGTCCAATGGAGTTGCGACCCCGGGTTGGATACGCCGTGACTAGTGCTTCGAGCGAATATACCACAAACTCCAGGAGAAGTGAACCGCACGACGGGTACACGCCATCTTGCTCTGCCTTTCCGTGGTCGTCCGCGTTGACCGAGAGCCGGCGGCGCAGCTCACGTTGGCTCACGGTCGAAAACCAGGCAACCTTGCGTCGGCCGATGGGAGGCACCAGAATAGGGATCTTCAACGCCTCTTCGCTCGGAGGAGTGTGCCATGGGGAAGGTCTCTTGGCTCGTGGGGATGGCCGCCACCCTGATGGGGTTGGTCGTGGTGGCCGTTCGGGCGGAGCCTCCGTCGGACAAGGGTCTGGTGGCGTCCTGGGACTTCGACGGACCTTCCGGTAGCCAAGTGCCGGACCGGGCCGGAGGCGACAACCCGGGCGCGCTCCGCGGCTCGCCGGCTGCCAGCCGCGTCTCGGGGCCCTTCGGCTCCCTCGCGATTCAGTTCACGGCCCCCCTTCAGGAAGTGACCGGCCCCGACACGGGCCTCCCCATCGGCTCGTCGCCCGGCTCCCTCAGCCTGTGGTTCCGCCCGGCCCCCGGGGCAGTCAACAAGGTCCTCTTCGTCTATGGGAGCCCGGCGACCGGTCAGGCTCGCGGGCTGTGGCTGAGGGATCACGGCACGGTGTCGTTCTTCTTCCGGAACAACCCGCCCGACCTGCACGCCTCGATCTCCGGCGGCGTGACGGCCAACCGGTGGCACCACGTCGTGGGGACGTACGACGGCACCACCGCCCGTCTCTACTACGACGGCAAGCTGGCCGGCCAGATCGAGACGAAGATCAACACCGTCCCCAACGGCACGTTCCACATTGGCGCGAATATCGACGAGCACACCCGCGACTTCCTCGGCCTGGTCGACGACGTGGCCGTCTACGACCGTGCGCTCGCCGCCGAGGAGATCCGCGATCACTACGCCCGGCGCGTCGAGATCCTCCGGCGGCTCGAAGCGGAAGAGCAGGCGAAGAACCTGGCCCGGATCGGGGAGTCCGGCGTGGAGGACGTCATCTTCGCCGTGCGTCAGCCCGGCAAGGACGGCCACTGGTACGCCAACTTCGGCTACTGGTCGTTCAAGCCGGAGGAGAAGCTCTACGGCGAGGGCGGGCGGCTCTGTCGGCTCAACCTGAAAACGGGCGAGTTGAAGCTCCTCTTGGACGACCCCCAAGGCGGGGTCCGCGATCCCCAAGTCCATTACGACGGCCGGACCATCCTCTTTTCCTATCGCCGGGGCGGCCAGCCCTACTACCACCTCTACGAGATCCAGGCCGACGGCTCCGGGCTGCGCGAGTTGACCGACGGCCCCTACGACGACTTCGAGCCCACGTATCTCCCCGACGGCGACATCATCTTCTGCTCCAGCCGCTGCAACCGCTGGGTGCCCTGCTGGTCGACGCTGGTGGCCAATCTCCACCGGTGCGACCGTGACGGCGGCAACATCCGGATGATCTCCAGCAATATCGAGCAGGAGAACACGCCCTCGGTGCTCGCCGACGGACGCATCCTCTACACCCGCTGGGAGTACGTCGACCGAAGCCAGGTCGCCTTCCACCACCTCTGGACGCTCAACGCCGACGGCACCGGCCAGATGATCTGGTACGGCAACATGCACCCGGGCACGGTGATGATCGACGCCCTGCCCATCCCCGGCACCCACAAGGTGGTCGCCTCGTTCTCACCCGGCCATGGCCGCCGCGAGCACAACGGGGCAATCACCGTCGTCGATCCCCGCGCGGGACCCGACGAGCGGGGCTTTGCCAGGCAGATCAGCCGCGGGATTGACTTCCGCGATCCTTATCCGATCTCCGACGACTGCTTCCTGGTGGCCTCCGGAGGAAGCATCCTCCTGATGGACGGCCAAGGCGTCACCACGCCAATCTACACGCTCCCGGCCGAGGATACCCGGGCGGGATTGGAATGCCACGAGCCGCGCGTCCTCGCGCCGCGCCGGCGCCAGCGGCTCATCCCGCCGCGGTTTGATCCCCACAAGGCGGTAGGCCGGCTGGTCCTGGCCGACATCACGTACGGGCGGAATATGGCGGGCGTGGAGCCGGGCGAGATCAAGAAGCTCTTGGTGCTCGAATCGCTCCCCAAGCCGGTCAACTTCAACATGCCCGGCCATCCCATGTTCCAGATCTCCCACATGGAGCCCCTCACCATCGGCGGGACGTTCTGCCTGGCACGCGTCCTCGGCACGGTGCCGGTCGAGCCCGACGGCTCGGCCCATTTCGAGCTGCCCGCCATGCGGTCGGTCTTCTTCGTCGCCCTGGACGAGAACGATCTCTCGGTCAAGCGGATGCAGAGCTTCGTCACCGTGCAGCCGGGGGAGACGACCGGTTGCTCGGGCTGCCACGAGCAGCGGACGGGCACGCCGCCGCCGGTGGCCGGGCTTCTGGCGCTGGAGCGGCCCCCGAGCCGGATCGAGCCGTTTGACGACGTGCCCGACGTCTTGGACTTCCCCCGCGACGTCCAGCCGATCCTCGACCGCCACTGCGTCGAGTGCCACAACCCCGACCGCCGCGACGGCGACGTGGATCTGTGCGGCGACCATACGCCCGCCTACTCCACGGGCTACTGGACGATCGTCAAGCGCCGGCTGATCTCCGACGCTCGAAACGCCTACGGCAACCGCCCGCCCCGCTCGATCGGCAGCTCGGCCAGCCGGCTCCTGGACTACCTCGACGGGAGCCACTACGACGCCAAGCTCACCCCCCACGAGCGGACCACGCTGATCCTCTGGATCGAGACCGGGGCCACCTACCCGGGCACGTACGCCAGCTACCTGAGCGGCATCGTGCCGGTCGAGTTCCCCGTGGAGACGATGACCCGGCGGTGCGGAGGCTGCCACGGGGTGAAGCCGAACAGCCACCCCCGGCTTGCGTGGGAGGGCGAGGACATCCGCCCCTGGGCCCGGCTCCCCTTCAAGTTCGGCGACGCCGACCCGGCTCTCTCCCTCTCGAACCTGACGCGACCGGAGAAATCCTACCTGCTCCGGGCCCCGCTATCCCCCGATGCGGGCGGCTACGGCCTCTGCGCCGAGCCGGTCTTCCGCGACACCGGCGACCCGGACTATCAGACGATGCTCCGGGCGATCGTCGAGGCCAAGGCGCTTCTCGCCGAGGTCAAGCGATTCGACATACCCGGCTTTCGCCCCAACGAGCACTACTTCCGCGAGATGCAGCACTTCGGCATCATCCCGCCCGACCAAACGCTCGCCGACCCGATCGACGTCTACGCCGCCGACCAGGCGTTCTGGGCGTCGTCGTGGTACCGGCCGGCAAGGCCGTGAGGGATGCAGGTAGTCTGTCGGTTCAACGAAACGGGAGCATTGGTTATCATCACCGTCTACGAGAAGGGGCTGCAACAATGAAGTGCGAATTCTGCAACTCTGAGACAAGTCCGAAGAAGGTCAGGAAGCAGCACTGGCACCGGCGTAAGCTCTACATCGTCGAGAACGTCGACGCGGAGGTGTGCACCGAGTGTGGAGAACGGTATTTTCACGCCACCACGCTCGACGCCATCGACAAGCTGATTGCCGGCGACCATGCGGTCAAAGAGGTGCTGTCGGTCGAAGTCATTTCCGCATGACACATCCTGTTGCAGCGCCAGAATTACCCAGCCGGCGGTCGTCGAGCACTCGCAGGCGAATGACCTCGAGGTGGCTCGGGCGCGCGGCGATTTCGACCCGCAGTTTGCCTGGCGCTATCCCGCAGGCGGTGGTCCATCGGCGATGTCCGCGTCGGTGAGCGGGATGGGCACTTCGACCGTGCCGCCGCACTGAGGGCATTTGATCCGCTTGCCGGCCCACTCGCTCGGGGCCCGGTACGGCTTGCCGCACGCGTCACAGCGGGCGGGAATGCCGGGCTGAGTGGTCTGTCTCGGCTGCTTGTCCGCCGGTGTGCGGCGAGTCGGCGTCGATTCCTTGGGCGGCTCGGGGGCCGGCTCGCCTTCCGGCTCCGCAGACTTGGCGGGGATCTTAAACCGGGCCCCGCAGTCGTCGCAGGCCACCAGCTTGCCTGCCCACTGGTCGGGGGCCGGCTTCCACCGTCCGCACTGGGGGCACTGGATGGGAATCGTCATGGGCGCCTCCCCCGGAGTCGTCCGGCCGCTGGGCACGGATCGGGCCCAGCCGCTCCCGGGGCCACGTTCGCTCCCGATTGTACCGGCACCCCTTCACGCCGCAAGTCGCACGCCGAGAGGTGCTTTGGGCGCACGAGGGCTTCACGTCGATGCGTTTGCCTGGCTGGCAGCCTGACTGAGCGTGCGGCCGAGCTTCTTTCGAGGCGAGGTCGTGCCGATCCGAGGCCGGGAGGTGGAATCACCGCCCCGCAGGACCGCGAGCAGCTTCTCCCTCGAGTCTTCCACGTCGGCCGGTGTGCCGAGATCCTCGACGGCGTCGGAGACCCCGAGTAGCACGGCACGTCGTACGGCATCGCGAATCCATTCGAAGAAGTTCATCTGCGTCTCCTCCATAAGCTTGATTTGACCGGCCCGCGACCGCACTGGGCCTCGGGCCGAGGGGAGCGGAGGTTAGCCGTTGCGAGCCGCCCTGTCCAGACGAGCTTCTCGCCCCCCTACAAGGGGTTTCGCGATGCGACGACCCCACCGATTGCGGCGTCCCTCGTTGGGTGATCTCGTCGACCGCAGGCCCAGGGTGGTCGTGGAGGGCGCGGGGGCGTCACTTGGCCCCCTGCTGGCGGTACCTTGTGAACGCCTCCGGCAGGAAGCGGACCAGGTCGCTGGCCGACAGCGACTCCTGGCCCAACTGTTCGGCGGCCAAGTCGCCGGCCAGACCGTGCAGGTAGACGCCCAGGCGGGCGGCATCGAACGGGGACAAGCCCTGACAGGCCAGCGCGGCCACCAGCCCGGTCAGCACATCGCCGGAGCCGCCGGTAGCCATGCCGGGGTTGCCCGTGGTGTTGATCGCAGTCGTGTTGCCGTCAGTGATGCACGTCTGGTGACCTTTAAGCACGACGACCACGCCGCACCGCTTGGCGAAGCGCACGGCTTCCGCCTCGCGCTTTTCGGCGGGGACGCGATCAGTTCCCAGCAGTCGGGCGAACTCGCCGGGGTGGGGCGTGAGGATACGTGGGCCACCGGGCTTCGAGAGGACCTTCCGACGGGCCGACAAGGCGTTCAGTCCGTCGGCGTCGACGACCATCGGCTGAGGCAAGTTCGCGTAAAGCCAACTGACAAGTGCGTCCAAGCCCAACGACCGGCCCATCCCCGGCCCGCAGGCGACCACCGTGGCCGTCTCGGCCAACTCGACGATCCGCGGGCGTGCCTCCAGCGCGATCCGGCCGGCCCGGTCGGAAGGCAGGGGAGCGGTCATGTAGGAGGGCTCGAACCCGGCGATCGTGTCGAGGCAAACGTCGGGCACGGCGAGCCGCACGAGCCCTGCCCCGCCCCGCAGCGCGGCCATCCCGGCCAGGCCCATGGCCCCGGCCATCCCCCGCGATCCGCCCACCAGCAGCGCCAGGCCGAAATGGCCCTTGTGGGCGTCGATCGGCCGCTCGGGGAGCATTGCAAGCGGCGTTTGATCGGGGGCACGCTTGCGGGGGCGACGGGTCTTGCGGGGTTCAGTCATGACTTGCCGCGTCGGGCCGCGTTCTTGGCGATCAGTCCGGCGATGTAGCCTCCCTTGAAGCCGGCGTCGATGTTGACCACCGTGACGTTGGCCGCGCAACTGTTGAGCATGCCCAAAAGCGCGGCCAATCCGCCGAAGCTGGCGCCGTATCCGACGCTCGTGGGCACGGCGATCACCGGGCAGGCCACGTGTCCACCCACCACGCTGGGTAGGGCCCCCTCCATCCCCGCCACGACGACCACCGCGTCGGACGCCTGCAACTGACCCAGATTGGCCGCGAGGCGGTGCGGACCCGCCACGCCGACGTCCTGAATGAGATTGACCCGGGCACCGGTCCAAACGGCCGTTTCCCGGGCCTCCTCGGCGACGGGGAGATCGCTCGTGCCGGCCGTGACCACGGTCACCTGACCGGAAACCGGGGGCTCGGGTCCTTCCGCGCCGACGACCGGGATGCGGAACGTGCGGCCCACCGAGTTGTACGATGCGGCCGGGAATTTGGGGCCCAGCTCGGCGGCTTGCTCGGGGGTCATCCGCGTGGCCAGCACGTCCATGCCGTTCTCCAGCAAGGCGCGGAAGATTTTTTCCATGGCCTCGACGGACTTCCCCTGGGCGAAGACGACTTCGGGGAAGCCGCAGCGCCGGGCGCGGTCCAGGTCGAGTTGGGCCTCGCCCACGTCGGCGATCCCGGGAAGGGAAGAGGGAGTGAGCCGCCCGGCAAACTCGTCGACCGACAACTCGCCCGCCAGCAGCCGCTCGGCCAGCTTCTCGATCTCGTGGCGATTCATGCCGTGTATCGTAGCGGACGCGTGTGGTCGAAACCAGGGCCGAGGGCGCGTCGACGCTCCGCCATTGGATTCCGTTTGCGGTTGCCGACGCTTGTCGCAGCCGGCCGTTGCACGTACGTTAAACGTTTCTTCGAAACCGGAGGCTGGAACGGTCCTATGAAAGATCGCTACCTGGGACGACGCGACAAGCTCCGCCGGGCGGTGCGGAAGGCCGGCGCCGACGCGCTGCTGGTAACCAACTTCACCAACGTGACCTACCTGACCGGCTTCACCGGCGACGATAGCTGCCTGCTCGTGCGGCGAGACGGCGACGTGGTCGTCAGCGACCCCCGCTACACCACCCAGTTGGGCGAGGAGTGCCCCGGGTTGGATCTCCAGATTCGCCGCCCGGGCGTGACCATGCTCACGGCGGTCACCAAGGTCCTCCGCCGAGCGAAGCCCCGCCGGCTGGGGATCGAGGCCGACTCGATGACCGTTTCGCTACGGGACCGGATCGCCCACGAGCTGCCGAAGCTCGATATCATTTCGACCGCCGGCCTGGTGGAGCAGCTCCGCCAAGTCAAGGACAATCGCGAGGTGGCCGAGATCCGGCGGGCGATCTGGCTGGCGGAGAAGGCGTTTGGCGTGCTCCGGGCGACGCTCCGACCGGAGAAGACCGAGAAGGAGGTGGCCGACGAGCTGGAGTACCAGTTGCGTTTGTTTGGGGCCAACCGCAGCGGATTTCCCACCATTGTGGCGGTGGGCCCGCGTGCTGCGCTGCCGCACGCCACCCCGGGCGACCGCCCGATCGGCTCCAGCGACTTTTTCCTGATCGATTGGGGCGCCGACGGGGGGCTCTACAAGAGCGACTTGACGCGGGTCGTGGTGACAGGTAGAATCTCGCCGAAACTTGAACGGATATATAGGGTTGTGTTCAGTGCACAACGGAAGGCGATCGCCGCCATCCGCCCCGGCGCCGTGGCCCACGACGTGGATCGCGCGGCCCGGCAGGTGATCTCCAAAGCCGGCTTTGGCCGGTACTTTGGACATGGCGTAGGGCATGGCGTAGGACTTGAAGTCCACGAGGCCCCACGGCTGGCTGCCAACAATCGGGTGGTGCTCGAGCCGGGGATGGTTGTGACGGTGGAGCCGGGCATCTACCTACCGGGGTGGGGTGGAGTCCGTATCGAAGACGACGTGCTCGTCACCCGAACGGGGCATGAAGTCCTCACCGGCGTTCCCAGGCAGTTGGAGGCGTCGGTGGTCCGCTGAACGTGATTGTAGCCGGAGTATTCGCATGGCCGGTTCTTCATCCAACCAGGACATCTTCGACGTGCGGAAGATCCGCCGTCTCGTGGAATTGATGAACGAGCACGACCTGAACGAGATGGATATCCGGCAGGGGGACATGCGGATTCAACTCCGCCGGACCGGCGAGCCGGTGATTGCCGCGTCGGTCGCCCAGCCGGCCCCCGCTTTGGTGAGCAGGCCGATTGCGCCGGCCGAGCCGTCCAGGGAGACGACCTCCGCGTCCGCCGAGAGTGCCGCCGTCGAGGCGTACATCGCGATCATCAAGAGCCCGATGGTCGGCACGTTCTACGCGGCCTCGGATCCCGACTCGCCGTCTTACATCAAGGTTGGGGATCCGGTGGGGCCGGACACCACGGTTTGCATCGTGGAAGCGATGAAGGTGTTCAACGAGATTCCGGCCGAGGTCTCCGGGAAGATCGTGGCCGTGCTGGTCGAAAACGGCGAGCCGGTGGAGTTCGGTCAGCCCTTGTTCAAGGTCGACACACGGCAGTAGCAGCGATGTTCAAACGGATTCTGGTTGCCAATCGCGGGGAGATTGCGCTGAGGATTCTGCGCGCCTGCCGCGAGTTGGGGATCGAGACGGTGGCGATCTTCAGCGAGGCCGACCGCGGGGCGGCGTATCTGTCGATGGCCGACGAGGCCTACTGCCTCGGCCCGCCCAAGGTGGCCGACAGCTACCTGAGGATCGACCGCGTGATCAGTGCGGCCGAGATCGGCAACGTGCAGGCGATCCACCCGGGCTACGGCTTTCTGGCTGAAAACGCCCATTTCGCCGACGTCTGCCGGGACTGCAAGATCGAGTTCATCGGGCCCAGCCACGAGGCGATGGCCGTGGTGGGCGACAAGAACGCGGCCCGCCGTCTGGCCCGTGAGATCGAGGTGGCCACCGTCCCGGGGAGCGACGGGCTGGTGCACGACGAAAAGGAGGCGCTGGCCGTTGCCCGTCAGATTGGCTTTCCGGTGCTGGTGAAGGCGGCGGCCGGCGGGGGGGGGCGTGGGATGCGCGTGGTGGTCAACGAGCAGGCGCTCAAGACGGCCTTCCAGCAGGCGCAGGCGGAGGCCGACGCGGCGTTCGGCAGCGGCGAGACCTATCTCGAAAAATACGTCGAGCACCCCCGCCACGTGGAAGTCCAGGTGTTGGCCGACGTGCACGGCAACGTGGTGCACCTCTGGGAGCGCGACTGCACCTTGCAGCGCCGCCACCAAAAGCTGATCGAAGAGAGCCCCGCGCCCGAACTGGACGACGCGGTCCGGCAGGCAATGTGCGATGCGGCGGTCCGGCTGGTCCACGCGGCCAACTACACCAACGCCGGCACCGTGGAGTTCATCGTCGACCGCCAGGGACACTTCTTCTTCATCGAAATGAACGCCCGTATCCAGGTCGAGCATCCGGTCACGGAGATGGTCACCGGGATCGACCTGATCAAGGCCCAGATTCGGATTGCGGCGGGCGAGCCGCTCCCGTTTGTGCAGGAAGAGATCACCTGCCGCGGGGCGGCGATCGAATGCCGTATCAACGCGGAGGACACGGAGCGCAACTTCCGGCCCTCCCCGGGGCTGATCGAGCGGATGATCGTGCCGGGCGGGTTCGGTGTCCGGTTCGACTCCCACGTACACGCCGGATACCTCGTCTCCCCGCACTACGATTCGATGATCGGCAAGCTGATCGTCCACCAGCCGACCCGGGCGGAGGCGATCGCCTGCATGCGGCGGGCACTCTCGGAGCTGCGGATTGAGGGCATCAAGACCACGGTCTCCCGGCACCAGGAGATCCTCGACCATCCCGCTTTCACCGAGTCCCGGGTCGACACCACGTTCATCGAACGGACCTGGCCGGGGTGACGTAGAACGAGAAGAATCGCGTTGCCGGCAAGCCCCTCCCGCCACAGTTGGTCCCCCTTGGCCGCAACTGTGGGCTGCTCCGACCGAGCACCCCACCACGGGACAGGCCGGAAGCCTCTGCTCCTCCGCCGCCCGCAGAACTCGCCCCCACCGCGCCGCTCTCCCGCCTTTTCAATCGGGCGCTTCGTCGATAAGATAACCAGTTCGCGTGTACACAGACCTTGGACCCTTGAGCAAGCGTTACGAGCTGACCCGGAGTGATCCATGAGAACGCCCCTTTCCAGTCCCCAGAGACCGAAGACCGATATCCGCCGCGTGGGCATCTTCTTCTCCGGCGGTCCCGCCCCGGCCGCCGACGCCGTGATCGCCAGCGCCGCGATGTGCTTCTCCCGTGCCGGCATCGAAGTGCTCGGCTTCCGCTACGGCTACTCCCGCCTGATGGAGTACAAGCCGAACGAGCCACTTGAGGAAGGCTGCGCCTACGTGGTCCTGGACCATAAGGACATGGAGGGAATGCGAACGGGGACGGGGATCATGCTCGGCACGGCCCGCGCCAACCCCGGCAAACAGGTCGAGAATCCTGAGGACCTGGATGACCCCGACAAGACCGCCCCGATGATGACCGTCTACGAGGCGTTGTGCTCGCTGGGCGTCGACGCGTTGATTTCCATTGGCGGCGACGACACGCTCACCACCGCCGCCAAGTTCAAGCTATTCCAGGACAAGCTGCCCGAGGGCAAGAAGCGAATCCGCGTCGTCCACCTGCCGAAAACGATCGACAACGACTACGAAGGGATTGACTTCACCTTCGGCTATTTCACGGCCGTCGACCTGCTGGCCACGCAGGTCCGCAACCTGCTCTCCGACGGGCGAAGCTCCCGGGCCTGGTACGTGGCCCAGGTGATGGGGCGAAAGGCCGGATGGCTCAGCTACGGGGCGTCGATCGCCGGGGAAGGAAGCCTGGTCGTCGGCCTGGAAGACGTCCCCGACGAGTGGTGGTCGGAAGAGGAAACGATCGATCCGCGAACGAACAAGAAGCTTCTCGGCAAAGACGGCAAGCCCGTCGTGCGCGAGATCATCGACCTGGAGGCCGTCGTCGACCGGATCGTCAAAACCGTGATCGCCCGCATTCAGGAAGGAAAACACTACGGCGTGATCCTCATGGCCGAGGGCCTGGCCGAGTTCCTCTCGCTTGACGAGATCGAGAAGTGCGTCTCCCACGACGAGTTCATCCACCTCAAGCCCGACTCGTTCGGCCACTTCCCGGTCTCGCAACTGAAGTTCAGCGGGCGCGTGGGCCGCTGGATCAAGCAGAAGGTGAAGGACGCCATTGACCAGGACCTGAAGATCAGCGGAGTGCAGTTCGGCTACGAAGTCCGCTGCCACCGACCCACCGCCTACGACGTCGCCCTGGGCAGCCAGCTCGGCGTCGGCGCTTACCGGGCGCTGGCCGAAGAAGGGATCGACGGCGTGATGGTCTCCGTGACCGGGCAGCTCGAGCTGATCTACAAGCCGTTCGAGAAGCTGGTCGACATGAAGATCCTCCGCGCCTACCCCCGGCCGATCAAGCCGGAGGAGGCATTTCACCAGCTTGCGCGGTACCTGGAGGTGTGGATCGACGACGATTAGGACTTCGCGGTCATGGCTGCCTCGGAACCGGACACTGCTGTGCGTCTCAGGAACACGCAGGCATGGGACAAACAGTTCCTGCTTCTCGCCGGTTTCACCTCGCTCGTGTTCGTCCCGATCACGGTTGACTCGATCATCCGTCGCGATTGGGGCGGCGTGCTGCTTCTGGCTATTCCGGCTGGCGTTGCTGCCGTCGGCAAATGGGTCCGCCGTGTCACGCCGGAGGACTATCTCGTCCTTCATCCGGACCGGATGGAAATTTCCGGTTGTGGGGCAGGACGGACTGTCGTTTCATGGTCGGAGGTCAAGGGGATCCGCTGGCCAACGGGCCAGGATGGCGACACTCCCATCAAGATCGGGGTCCCTCGCACCAAGGACAGGGTTGTGCCATGGATCGCCGTAAGACTGACGGCCGTTTCGCCTGCTGACCGCGTGAAACTCATTCGCTACCTGAGCGTGTACGGCGCGGACGTGGAACAAGAGGGCTGGCCGCAGTTTTGCCGCACGCAAGCCGTTCCCCTGGTCGAAGCCTGCCAGCGTGCGGAAGCGCCGTCGGCTGCCGACGGCCCGACGCACGCGTTCCCCTCCCCGCCTGCCGCGATGCTCCGCCTGTTCTCGCCGCTGATCGAGCGGCGTCCTTTCCTGGCAGGAGTCCTCCTCCCGCTTGGCGCCCTTCTGTCCATTCAGCGACTCATCTCGCGCAGGACGTGGTGGACGGTCTCGGGGATCACTGCCGTCTCGGCGCTTGTCAACATACGCCTCGTCTGGGGGCGGTGGGTTTCTCCGTTCGCGGAGTTCTGCCTTGCTGTATGCGGCACCATGTTTCTGTTGGGCTTGCTCGCACCGACCGATGCAGGTCGCTCCAGAAACCGGGAGTCCGACGTAGCGGGGGCTGGCTGCTGCCTGGCCGTGGTGTTGATTGGGATACCGCTGATGGGAAACGCCGCCGCGCTCGGCTGGATTCCCGCCCAGTTGGCATCGTATTGCCTCCTGGCCGGATTCCTGCTGCTCTACGCACCGGCCTTGATTCATGCACGCAAGCAGAGACAGCACGAAAGGCGGCGCCGCGCCGCGCTGGAAGCCGACGCTCTGCGGCGCTGGGCCGTTTACGAAGACACCGGCCGACTTCCGGATGCCGAATTGCCCTGGTAATCCGAGGGAGCAAGAGCTGAGCTGTCTCGAGACCGACGGCGTTCGGCGCGGTCAGCGAGCAGCCGGCCACGCACCGGCTGCACGGCCCGCGCTTACAACGTCCCTTTCGTGCTCGGCACGTCGCGGATTCGCGGGTCCGTCTCCACGGCCATCCTGAGCGCCCGGGCGGTCGCCTTGAAGATCGCTTCGGCGACGTGGTGGCTGTTGCGGCCGTGGTGGAGGACGACGTGCAGGTTCAAGAGGGCGTTGGCCGCCACGGCCTGCCAGAAATCGGCCACCAGCTCGCTGTCGAACTCACCGATCTTGGCCGTGGGGAACTCGGCATGGAACACGAAATAGGCCCGGCCGCCCAGGTCGATGGCGGTGGTGACGAGCGTTTCTTCCATGGGGAGCGTGAAGTGGCCGTAGCGGCGGATGCCCGCCTTGTCGCCCAGCGCCTCGCGGATCGCCTGGCCCAGGCAGATCCCCACGTCTTCGACGGTGTGATGCTGGTCGACCTCCAGATCGCCGCTCGCCTTGACGGTCAGGTCCATTGCGCCGTGCCTGGCCAGAAGCTCGAGCATGTGATCCAAGAACCCCACGCCGGTGGCCACCTGGGACCGGCCGGTGCCGTCCAGCGTCAGCTCGATTCGGATCTCGGTCTCCGCCGTCTTGCGTTCGATTCGGGCAGTGCGTGCCATGGTTGGGTGCTCAGGGTAAGGGCATTTTTGGGCGGGGAAGGAGGAATCTCGCAAAGGGGATGGAAAAGGGCTCTCGCAAAGGCGCCAAGACGCAAAGGATCAAGAAGGAAAGAAGACTCTGGCTCGGACGCAGACGGATTCACTTGACAACACGACACCCAATATCAATCCTCCTCCCTTTTCCTCGTTTGCGTCTTGGCGCCTTTGCGAGAGACCTTCTTCCTTACCCTCGTTGTCCTTCGCGTCTCTGCGAGAGATCTTCTCCTTTCCCCTCCTCGTCCTTCTTCACCAAATCGGTTCTTTCCACGGTCCGCGGTGG
>Ga0307380_10002648_pt1 | contig 25200 bp, 19 predicted proteins | sample UN3MG_FD_202239 | JGI IMG/M metagenome (GOLD analysis project Ga0307380, IMG submission 202239) | Soil microbial communities from Risofladan, Vaasa, Finland - UN-3 | ecosystem: Environmental > Terrestrial > Soil > Coastal area > Acid sulfate soil | place: Finland: Risofladan, Vaasa | collected... | reverse complement strand
AAGTTGCTCACGTTCCTCGAAGCGGCCTACCAGGAGATGAACACCGAGCAACGGCGGGCCGTGTTCGGCAAGGCTCTCCAGAAGAGCAAGCCGCTGCCCGTCGATGGTGAATCGCTGCTGGCGGACGTGAAAAAGTTCCGCAGCGAATCCCGGGCCGGAAGGTATTACGAACCGTTCGACATCAACTCGAAGAACTTCATGCACATTCCCGAGGAGACCAACGCCTGGTTCGAGCGTGTCGGCGATCTGCTGGGCCAAAGCGCGCGCCTTTCCGAGCAGGGCGACCACGTGCATGCCGTGGCGTGTTTCCGTATCCTGTACGAACTGGTCGACGCCATGGAAAACGGCGAGGAGATCGTCTTTGCCGACGAATATGGCGGCTGGATGATCCGGGGCGACCAGAAGAAGATGATCGCGGCGTACCTCACGTCGCTCGCGGCGACCGCGACTCCGGAGGAGTACGCAGCCGCCGCCCTCCCGCTCATCCGCCGGGACAGCTTCGAGTCGTTCTCCAAGAAGACGTACACGGCGGCCGTCCGTGCCGCCGATAAGGCCCAGAAGGCGCATCTCAAGGCAGAAGTCGAACGACAAGGGATACCGACCCGGCCCGGGCCCCGGAATTGACACGACCTGCGAAGGGGTTTTTTCTAGACCCGCACGAACGGCGTCGGCGTGAAGCCGATCACGATGAAGGCCAGCATGAGCCAGCCCAGGACGTAGCGCCACGTGCCCAGGGGGACGTCGTCTCCGGCCGTGGGCGGGTGCTTGGGGCCCATTAGCACCAGCAGGACGAGCATCAGCGTCCACCAGACGTAGCCGAACCCGATGACCGCCACCGCGGCGCCGAGGAGGAGCAGGGTGGCTACAAGGTGGGCCCGCTTGCGCATGATCGCGTAGAGGACGTGGCCCCCATCGAGCTGGCCGATGGGGATCAGGTTGAGCGAGGTGACCAGCAGGCCCACCCAGCCGGCCCAGAGGACCGGGTTGATCGGCACGTCCCACCCTGCCGGAAGCGGCCCGAATCGCCACTGATACAGCAGCTTCAACAGCAGCGGGTCGCCAAACTGCGTCGTATACGTGCCGACCGGAGCCGGTGCGTTGGCGATTTGGACTCCGACGACGCAACAGACCAGCGTCGGCACGAGCCCTGCCAGAGGGCCCGTGATGCCGATGTCAAAGAGGGCCTTGCGGTCGCCGATTCGCGGCTCCATGGCGATGACGGCCCCCAGCGTCCCCAGCGGCGAGATGGGCATCGGCAGGAAAAACGGGAAGCTGGAGCGGACCCCGTAGCGTCGCGCTTGCAGGAAGTGGCCCATCTCGTGGAAGACCAGAATGGTCATGATCGCCAGGCCGTAGGTCAGGCCGTCGCGGAAATCGAAATAGACCCGCAGATCGGACAACCCTCGACCCACCCCGACCGCAAAATGCCCACCGGCCATGAACGTGCTCAAGCAGGTTGCGATGAACAGAAGCAGAGGCAAGCGGACTCGTCGGCCACGCCGGGGGGGAGGGTAACCCGCTTGCGGGCGAGGCTCCTCGACCACGGTCGGGATGATGTACGCCTCGTCCGACCCGAAGGGGTTGGGCGCTGGGACTGTTCCGTCGAAATCGCCTTGGTCGCTCATAGCTGGTCAATTCTACCTTTCGAGCGACGCACGGCAAAGGCGGGGGTCTTCCCGGCTCGCGTCCCCCCGCGACAAGACGTGCTTCGGGGCGAAGCCGCAAGCGGCTGCCGCGCCGGTCGCTTGGGCCGCGGTCATCCCGCGAGAAGCGCCTCGAACTCGTCCTCGGTAAGGACCGGGACGCCCAGCTCGCGGGCCTTGGCCAGCTTGCTGCCGGCCTTTTCGCCGGCCACCACGTAGTCGGTCTTCTTCGAGACGCTCGAAGCCGCCCGGCCGCCGTGCCGGGCGATCAGCTCCTGGATCTCGTCGCGGCCGTATCGCTGGAGCGTGCCGGTGACGACCAGCGTCTTCCCTTCCAGCACGCGCGATCCGTCGGCGGCAGGGGCCGTCTCCATCTTGACGCCCAGCGCTCGCAGGTCGGCGATCGTCCCTCGGCCCACTTCGCTGTGGAGAAAGCCGTGAACGCTCTCGGCGATGATCGGCCCGATCTCGCCCGTCGCGCTCAGCTCGTCCACGCTCGCCTCCATCAGGGCATCCATCGAGCCGAAGCTCTCGGCAAGCACCATCGCCACGCGCGCGCCGACGTGGCGGATGGCCAGCGCGTTCAACAGCCGGGCCAGTCCCCGCTCTTTGCTCGCCTCGATGCCGGCCAGCAGGTTCTCGGACGACTTGCGGCCCATCCGCTCCAGGCCCATCAACTCCTCGAGCTTCAGGCGGTAAACGTCGCCGTAACCGACGATTAGTCCCTGGCCGACCAGTTGATCCACGAGCTTGTCGCCCAAGCCCTCGATGTCCATCGCGTTGCGGCTGGCGTAGTAGCGGATGCGCTCTTTGACCTGGGCAGGGCAATCGAGGTTGGGGCAGCGGATGTAGACGCCCCCTTCGTCCTTGACCAGCTCGGTCGCGCACTCCGGGCACTGCTTGGGGAAGGCGTATTTGCGAAGCTTCCCTTGGCGCTCGTGCTTCTCCACGCGAACGATGTGCGGGATGATCTTGCCCGCCTTCTCCACCACGACGACGTCGCCCGGCCGAACGTCCTTGCGCTCGATCTCGTCGGCGTTGTGCAGGCTGGCGCGGCTGACGATCGTGCCCGCCAGCTCGACGGGCTCCAGCTCGGCCACCGGCGTGACCGCGCCGGTCTTGCCCACCTGCACGCGGATCGCGTTGAGCCGCGTGGTGGCCTCGTACTTCTCGAACTTGTAGGCGATCAGCCACCGAGGGCTCTTCGACGTGGCGCCCAGCCGCTCGCGCTGGTCGAACCGGTTCACCTTCAGGACCAGCCCGTCGATCTCGAAGTCCAGCTCGTGCAGCCGCTCGATGAGCGCCTCGCAGTGGTCGACCGCGGCGGGAAACGAGTCGAAGCACTCCACGCGCGGCGTGGCGGGCAAGCCGTAGGCGCGAAGCTCGTCGAGGAACTCCATGTGCGTTTGGGCCTTGAGACCCTCGGCCAGCCCGACGCCGTGCCCGAAGAAACGCAGGCGGCGCTGGGCGCAGACGCGCGGGTCCAACAGCCGGATGCTCCCCGCCGTCACGTTTCGGGTGTTGGCGAACGGCGGGTCGCCCTTCTTCTCTTGGGCCTCGTTCAACCGCACCAGGTCGGAGTTGGCCATGTAGATCTCGCCGCGGACTTCCAGCACGGCCGGCACCGCAGCGCCGGAAAGCCGCAGCGGCACGTCGCCCACCGTGCGGACGTTGTGCGTGATGTCGTCCCCCACGCGGCCGTTGCCCCGGGTGACGGCGCGCACGAGCACGCCGTTCTCGTAAACGAGGGAAACCGCCACGCCGTCGATCTTCAGCTCGACGACCCATTCGACCGACTCGGCGCCGAGGAGCTTGGCCGTCCGCTCCTCGTACTTGCGCAGCTCGGCGAGGCTGTACGTGTTGTCGATCGACAGCATCGGCACCCGGTGCTCGACCTGCTTGAGCCCTTCCACCGGCTGGTCGCCGACGCGCTGCGTGGGGCTGTCGGGCTGGACCAGCTCCGGGTGCTCTGCCTCGAGCTTCTTGAGCCTCTCGACGAGCCGGTCGTAGTCGACATCGCCGATCTCGGGCGCGGCCTCGACGTAGTATTTCCGGTCGTGATGGCGGATCTCTTCGCAAAGCCTGGCGATTTCCGCGGCCGGGTCGGAAGGCATGGCAGGGCTCCCGTCCAGAAGGGCAACGAGGGTCGACGATCCGGATTCGGCTCGACGCGCTCGCGGCGTCGACGATCTCCGGGTGACTGATCACCTATTTTAGGAGATGATGGCCCGCTCTGGCCACTACCCTGGCCCCGGGCAGAGATCGTCGCAACTCGTTGGGAGGAAACACTTTGCGCACAGAGCCTCCTAGTCGCAACCGCAGGCGGCGGCACAGGGGCCGGCCATGCCGCGGAGTGGGTGCGGGATGAGACAGAGGAACTTCAGCGGCCCGCTGCCCGTGTTGCGGAACTGGTGCGGTGTTCTGGGCGGGACGAACACCACCGTGCCGGGACGCAGCGCGTGTTCCACGTCGCCTTCCATTACCACGCCGGCCCCCTCCAGCACGAACACCTCGTGCTCGTGGCCGTGCGAGTGCGGGGGCGTGTATCCGCCGGGGCTCACCTCGAACTGGCGCATGCTGAAGCTGGGAGCCCCGTCCGGCTCGCCCACCAGACACCGAATGCGGCACCCCACGGCCCCTTCGGTCTGGACCGGTGCCGGTTCGATCTGTTCGTAATGGATGACCTTCATCGCAGATATCCTTTCTTGGTCAATCGTCGCGATCTCGCGCAGCCGCTGCGAAGAGAAGAAGGAAGGGAGCCGAGATCCCTTTCGCCGGACTTCGGCCGCGGCGTCACGGCGCTCGCGCGACAAGCCCCACTTGCGTCGTTACCTTCGGACCTTTGTGCGTGGTGTGAGAATCCGTCTTGATGCAACGTACAACAGATCCGGGCAGAAAAAAACCCCGAGGCTAACGGCTCCCAGCGCCGTGACGGCTTCCGCCAAGGAAGCCCCACAGCCGTCCACCTCGAGGTCGGCAACACATGCAGCGCAAGCACTGCATGCGCCACGAGTAGTCTATCGAGTCCCCCGTGAGGTTGTCAATAGCTTTTCAACGATCCGATGACGATTGGACAATTGAGCGAGGTGCCGGATGCGGGATAAGCGATGAGAAGGGATGAGGGATGAGGGATAGTGCCTCTTCATCCGTCATCCTTGATCCCTTATCCCTGATCCCTCATCGCGCTCATCCATCCGACGGCGCGGTCCATGTGCGGATCAACTCAACGAACTTCTCGCCCCGCTGCCGGAAGTTCTGGAACTGATCGTGGCTGGCACATGCCGGCGACAGCACGATCGAATCGCCCGGGCGCGAGCGATGCCAACACCACGATAGCGCGTCGCGCATGGTTTCGACTGCCGTGCACGGAAGACTCGGAGCACGAGCGACCACTTGGCGACGGAGCTCGTTGCGGACAGCTCCGTAGAACGCCGCCCCGCAGGCACGCTCCGCGATCGCTGCGGCGAGCGCGCCGAAATCGATGCCCTTATCGCTCCCGCCGGCCAACAGCCACGTGGGCCCCTCCAGCGCGCGGAGGCCGGCGACCGTCGAATCGGGCGTGGTGGACGACGAATCGTTGTAGAGCCGGCGTCCCTCGATCTCGCCGATCGGCTGAAGACGCTGCGGGAGCGTGGAGAACGCGGCCAGCCCCTCGAGCACGGCTTCCGCACCGCACCCCACGGCCGCCGCCGCCGTGGCCGCACAAAGGGCGTTGCGGCGGTTGTGCTCGCCGGGCACGGCGACGGGAGGAACCTCGTCGGCCGCGACGAGCGGTGCCTGACGGCCGCGAACCAGACGCCCCCACGCGGCCACCTCGGCGTCCAAGGTGTTCAGCACGGCCAAATCCTCGGCGTCTTGAGCGGTAAGAATCCGCTGCTTGGCTGCCCGGTAGTGAGTGTAGCTCTGGTGCCAGTCGAGATGATTGGGCGAGCAGTTGGTCACGACGGCCACTTCCGGCATGCGTACGCCTTGGCTGAGGTGCCACAACTGGAAGCTGCTCAGCTCCAGCACGACCCAGTCGTCCGGTCCGATGTGGTCGAGCCGGTCCAGCAGGCTGGTGCCGATGTTTCCGCCCAGCCAGGTCCGGCGGCCGTCCGCTTCCAGGATGGCCGCCGTCATGGCGGCCGTGGTCGACTTGCCGTTGGAGCCGGTCACGCCGACGATGCGTGCGGGACACGCGTCCAGGAAGAGCTCGATCTCGGAGGTCAAGCAGGCTCCGGAGTCCCGAGCGATTTCGAGGAACCGGCTACCGGGACGGACCGCGGGATTGACCACCACGAGATCCGTGTGACGAAAATCGGCCTCGCGATGCCCGCCGAGGTGGAACCGGGCGATCGGCTCGTCGCAGAGCGCGGCCAGCGAGTCGGCCAACGCGTGCTCGTCCGCCCGATCGGTGACCGTCACCTCAGCCCCTTGTCGCGCGAGCCACCGCGCCGCAGACACTCCGCCACCGAAGTGGCCCAGTCCCATGATGGTTGCTCGCCGGCCGCGCAGTTGCATGATCCCCAATAGACCGCTCAGCCGCTGCGCGGGCAAGAGCACTCGGCGTGGCGATCTCTCCGGGCGGCCTGGTAGCGCAGGCTTCCAGCCTGTGTGCGTGGCAGGGCTCCCGATGATGCGTTACCCGGGCAAGATGCCTGTGCTGCAAGGCCGCCAGCAGGCAACGGCACTTCAGCGAGGATCACAGAATCGGACGCCACTGGCCTTGGCCCGAGCGAGTCGGTATGATGAGGGTTTCGACTGACCGTCCGATAGCCGGCTGGGAGTAGCGATGGGGGTGGCGCGCCACATCTCGCTCCGCGGGGTCGAGGTCCACAACCTCCAGGCAATCGACCTGGACATCCCCCGCGGGAACCTCATCGTCCTGTGCGGCATCAGCGGGAGCGGCAAGAGCAGCCTGGCGCTCGACACGCTCTACGCGGAGGGGCAGCGCCGCTATATCGAGAGTTTCTCCGCTTACACGCGGCAGTTCCTCCAACGCCTGGAGAAGCCCGACGCCGAGCGGATCGACGGGATCCCTCCGGCCATCGCCGTCACGGGGAGAAACGCCAGCCGTTCAAACCGCTCGACGGTGGGGACGGCCACCGAGACGGCCGACTACTTGCGACTCTTGTACGCCAAGATCGGCCACGTGGTTTGTCCCCAGTGCGGCCACGAAGTCCGTCGCGATTCGCCCCAGAGTGCCGCCGACGTGCTCGGGTCGCTGCCCGAGGGCACGCGTTACCTGATCGCCTTCGCCATGTCGGCGTCGGGCGAGGCAAACCCGACCCACTTGGCCGCCGGGCTGGTCGAACAGGGATTCGTCCGCGTGGTCGTCGACGGCCGCGTCGTGAACTTGACGTCGCTACAGATCGACCTCGCTTCGCTCGCGGAGCCAGCGGCCGACGCGGCGTGGTACGTGGTGGTCGATCGGCTTGCGGCCGGAAGCGCCGCCGTCGGGCGGGTCCGGGATTCGCTGGAGACCGCGTTCACCAAGGGCGAAGGCCAGTGCTACGTGCTGATTGAGGACGGCGAGTCGGCGGTCTCCGAGGCGGGCCGTCGCGGCGTCATCCACCCGATCGAGGGCCGTCCGTGGCGGCGCATGGGTTTCAGCACGCAGTTCTCGTGCCTCGACTGCCAGCGGGATTTTCCCACGCCCGAGCCGCGGCTCTACAGCTTCAACAGCCCGCTGGGGGCGTGTCCGGAGTGTGAAGGGTTTGGGAACATCATCGCCATCGACATGGACCTGATCGTGCCCGACCCGCGCAAGACGCTTCGCGACGGCGCGATCGCCCCATGGAACAGCCCGGCCTACGCCCACGAACTGGAAGAGCTGCTCGATCTGGCCGACGACTACGGCCTGCCCGTCGACGTGCCCTTCGCCCAGCTCCGCCCGGAGCATCTCGACCTGATCACCGAGGGCGCTGCGGAGCGGGATTTCGGAGGCCTGAAAGGTTTCTTCGCCTGGCTGGAGCGACGCAAGTACAAGATGCACATTCGGGTGTTTTTGAGCCGCTGGCGGAGCTATCGGCCGTGCCCGGCCTGCAACGGGGCGCGGCTTCGGCCCGAGGCACTCGCCACCCGGGTCGGCGGCCGGAACATCGCCGAGGTCTCCCGCATGCAGATCCGGGAGGCCGCCGAGTTCTTCCGCTGCCTGGAGATGACCCAGTGGGAGCGTCGCGTCGGGCGGATGATGCTCGACCAGGTGCGGGCGAGGCTCGGTTATCTCGAGGCGGTGGGGCTCGGCTATCTGACCCTGGATCGCACGGTGCGGACGTTGAGCGGCGGGGAGATACGCCGCGTGGTGCTCACCTCCGCGCTGGGCTCCAGCCTGGTCAACATGCTCTACGTGCTCGACGAGCCCTCCGTCGGCCTGCACCCCCGCGACGTCCACCGCCTGATCGAGGCCGTTGCCCGGCTTCGCGACCGCGGCAACACCGTGGTGGTCGTGGAGCACGAGGAGTCGATCATCCGGGCGGCGGACGAGGTGATCGAGATTGGGCCCGGGGCGGGCGAGCGCGGCGGACGGATCGTGTTCCAGGGCACGCCCCGCGAGATGGAGCAATCGACCGAGAGCCTCACCGGCGACTACCTGGCACGGCGCCGGGGGATCTCTACCAACGGCCGCCGCCGTCCGCCCAACCACGGCTGGATCCGCCTGGCCGGCGCACGGGGCAACAACCTTCAGAACGTCACCGTGGAGTTCCCGCTCGGGCTCTTGTGCCTGGTGACGGGCGTGAGCGGCTCGGGCAAGAGCACGCTGGTCGAGGACACGCTCTATCCGGCCCTCTGCCGCCGCTTGCGCAAGGAAACGCCCAAGCCGTACGATTACGACGACGTCTTCGGCGACGGGCAGATCGACGACTGCGTGATGGTCGACCAGAGCCCCATCGGCCGCTCGCCCCGCTCCAACCCGGTCACGTATCTGAAGGCGTTCGACGAGATTCGGGCGGTGTTTGCCGACACGGTCGAGGCCCGCACGCGCAACTACACCCCGAGCCATTTCAGCTTCAACGTCGACGGCGGCCGCTGCCCCACGTGCAACGGCGACGGCTGCCTCGCGATCGACATGCAGTTTCTCGCCGACGTCTACATGCGGTGCAGCCAGTGCGGCGGCACCCGCTACCGCAAGGAGATCCTCGAGGTCAAGTACCGCGGCCGGGACATCGCCGAAGTGCTGGAGATGACCGTGCGCGAGGCGTTCACCTTCTTCCGCGGGCGCCCCAAGGTGCAGGCCCGACTGAAGCGGCTGATCGACGTGGGTCTTGACTACGTCCGCCTCGGGCAATCCGCCAACACGCTCTCCGGCGGCGAGGCCCAGCGGCTGAAGCTGGCCGCGTACATGTCCACCGCCAAGCGGGGCCGCTGCCTGTTCATCCTCGACGAGCCGACCACCGGCCTCCACTTCTCCGACGTCGTGCAGCTTCTGGACTGCTTCGACGCGCTATTGGCCGTCGGCCATTCGCTGATCGTGATCGAGCACAACCTCCAGGTGATGAAGGCCGCCGACTACCTCGTCGACCTCGGCCCCGGCGCCGCCGACGAGGGCGGACGGATCGTCGTCCAAGGCACCCCCGAGATGGTCGCCCGATGCCCGGAGTCCGTCACGGGGCGGTTCCTGGCGGAGGTGCTCCGGGGCGACGCGCAGGAATTCGAGTGAGTGAGTGCGGGGTTGATAACCGAAGCGCACGTGGAATAATCGTTTATGACGACGTGGCCGCTTGTCGGCTTCGCCCCCGTCGAGCTTGCTTCCCACGAGCGGAGCGCGCCGAAGCTCGTGGCTGTTTCGTCAGGGTACAGGACCATGGCCGATCAACGTAACTCATCCCCCAACCTCGACCGCTACGTCCGCCAGATCCGCTACGCGCCGCTCGGCGAAGAGGGACAACGCCGACTGACGCAGAGCCGGGCCCTGGTGTGCGGGTGCGGTGCCTTGGGGAACGTGCTGGCCGCGACGCTGGTCCGCGCCGGCGTCGGCCGCGTGCGGATCGTCGACCGCGACTTCGTCGAGACGAACAACCTCCAGCGGCAGTTGCTGTTCGACGAGGAGGACGTCGCCCGGGGCTTGCCCAAGGCGATCGCCGCGGCCGAGAAGCTCCGCAAGGCCAACTCCGAGGTCGAGATCGAGCCGATCGTGGCCGACGTGGACCACACGAACGTCGCCCAGCTCATCGACGGGGTCGACGTGATCGTCGACGGGACGGACAACTTCGAGACGCGGTTCCTGGTGAACGACGCGGCCGTCCGATACGGCGTCCCCTGGGTCTACGGCGGCTGCCTCGGCGCCGAGGGCCAGACGATGACCATCCTGCCGCACGAAACGCCCTGCCTCCGCTGCCTGATGCAAGAGTGCCCGCCGCCCGGCACCACGCCCACTTGCGACGTGGCCGGCATCCTCGCCCCGATCGTGGGCGTGATCGCGTCGATCGAGGCCATCGAGGCGATCAAGATCCTCAGCGGCAACCGGGCGGCCGTCTCCCGCAACCTCACCGTCGTCGAACTCTGGGACAATACCGTCCGGCAGGTCGACGTCTCCTCGCTCCGCGACCAGGTCGATTGCCCCGCCTGCAAGCACGGCGAGTTCCCCTGGCTGACCGGAAAGCTGGGCTCCCACACCGCCGTCCTCTGCGGGCGCAACGCCGTGCAGCTTACCCACACGGGCGTGAACGTCTCCCTCGACGACCTCGCCCGGCGGCTCGAAGGCGTGGGCCAACTGACCCGCAACCAGTTCCTCCTCCGCCTGAAAGTCGAGCAATACGAGCTGACCATCTTCCCCGACGGCCGAGCCATCGTCGCCGGCACCGACGACGTCGCCACGGCCCGGACGATCTACGCGAAGTACGTCGGCAACTAGGAGGGAGGAGGGGCCATCGTCCCACCCCGCGTGGCTATTGGCGTGCTGAAACGGCCCGCAAGGCCCTGTCGATCGGGGGGGCTGTGGTCTTCCCGGTCGTCGCATTGGTACCGGTTTGCTCGTCGGTATGGCATGATTTACTGAGGAGCCGGACTTCCGGGAAATCCGTGTTCGGCAGTCCCGCCATCCAGACCGTCATGAAACGCCATCGAGTGGATGCCATGAGCAGACTCGACCGAGCCAAAGACGTCGTGTTCAAGATCCATATCGCGGTGCTCGTCTTCGTCCTTCTCTTGGGGGCCGTTGAGCTCGTGGCGCGGCAGTGGTGCCGAAAGCTGGTCTCCGCCCATCGTGAGATGCGCGAGCCCGCCTACCTCGAAGCCTACCGCGGGCTGGAGGGCGTGGAAGAGCACCTGGCGAATCTCAGGGCCAGCGATATGACGTTGCGGTATCAGCCGTATTGCCTGTGGGGGCTCAGCGAGGTTCGCTCGTCGACCTACAACGTGCTTCCCGATTGGGGCGGCATCCGAAAGACCGTCAACCCGTCCAAGCCGGACCCGCGGCGCCGGACCCGCGTCTTCCTCTTCGGGGGGAGCACGGCCTTCTGCTCCAGGCTCCCGGACCGGTACACGTTGGCGTCGTGTCTTTCGGCCAACTTGAACGGGCGGTATCCCGACGTCGAGTTCTCGGTCACCAATTTCAGCCGAGGCGGCTACCTCAGCGACCAGGAAGTCGTGCTGCTCACCCAGGTGTTGACCGCCGGCGAGACACCCGACCTCGTGGTCTTCTACGACGGCGTGAACGACACGATCAACAAGGTCTGCAAGGGGATTCCCCACTACCATTATTACCGGTTTCGCTCCGTCGAGACCGGCGGCAAGCCGAGAGTCGGGCTCCTCGAGGCGGCATCGCAGTACGAGTACGTCGGCCAGTTGGCCGGTCTGTTGGCCAAGCGCCCGCCCGACGAGGCTCACTACGTCACCGACCCAGAGCAGTTGCTCGAAAACGCCCGCGCGATGGCCGCTCGCTACCGGCAGAACCTGGCCTTCGTGCAGAAGCTCGGCCGGGCGTACGGCTTCCGCACGGTGTTCTTCTGGCAGCCGGACCTTCTCACCACGGCAAGAGCGATGACCGACGAAGAAGCGGCCATCCTCCGGGATGATCCGCAAGCCGCGGTCTGGCGCCCCGGTTTCGAGATCGCCGACCGGGTGATCCGGGACACGATGCGCGGCGAAGAAACGTTCTACGATCTCTCCGACGCCCTCGACGGCGTCGAAGGGACCGTCTTCTTCGACGTCTGCCACGTCTCCGCCAGGGCCAACGAAGAGATCGGCGATCGCATCGCCGAGGCGCTCACTCAAGGCGGCTACCTAGGCGAACAGAAGGCCGGTTCCGCGGGCCGAGACGATTAACCGTCGGCCCAGGCGCGCACCTGTGGGACAATTGTCCGACATCTACCAACCATCCATCACGAGACTCCCTTGTCGCCGCCCCATCTTTGGGGTAGAATGGCTGGTGGCCATTGGCGTGCGGTGGGAGGGCAGTCGTGGTCGCTTTGCCGGTTTCGCGGGGGAGAAGCGTGGTGGCGCGCCGGAAAGCGAAGTGGCCTCGCCGAACCACGAGGCAAGCCCGAGTTGGGGAGGCTGTTGACGTGATGAGTTATCGAGGTCGTGTTCACAACGGCGTCGTCGTCCTGGAGGGAGGGGTCAAGCTCCCCGAGGGGGCCGCCGTGAAAGTAGAGACGATCGAGGCGAGCCTGCCCGAGGAAACGGACGACCGGGTCTACCGCCTGGCAGAGCTGGCGTCGCCGACGGGGATTCCGGACTTGGCCCTGAACATCGACCACTACCTGTACGGTCATCCCAAGGTGGACGATGCCCGCGAGTAACGCAGTCTTCTTAGACACCAGCGGGTGGATCGCGATTCTGAATGCCGATGACCGTTTTCACGTCCAGGCGACGGCACGGCTCCAGGAGTTCGGCTCGTCGCGGCGGCCGCTGGTCACCACGGACTGGGTCATTGCGGAGCTCGGCAACGGGCTGGCACGTGTGGCTGCCCGCGCTCGGCTGACGCATGCCATTGAGATCTTCCTGCAATCGGGCAGCAGTCGTCTCGTCCGCATCGACGAGGCAGTCTTCCGCCGCGCGTTGGAGTTGTATGCGCAAGTGACCGACAAGACGTGGGGCTTAGTGGATTGCGCCAGTTTCATCGTGATGCGCGACCAGGACATCGTCGATGCGCTCACGACCGACCACCACTTCGAACAAGCCGGCTTCCGATCCCTGCTGCCGACCGCGTAGCGACCTTCCTAACGTACAGAATGCTAACGCGGGTACGTCCTGTTCCTGTAGTGCCGCGTGCGGGGGCACAAGCACCTATTCTTGGTCGCCGGGAGTCCCGTGGTGCGACTACTTCGCCGCCTGACCGCCGGTCGCCTGCTTTCAACCGCGGTCTCCGCGCTGACGGCGCGGCGCTCCGGCTAGTCGGTATGGAACACCTCGGGGACGTTCAACCACTGTTGGCCCTCGGGCGTGCCGGGCAATCGGAACTGGCAGGGGTCGGTCTCCTTCCACCAGCGTTGGGTGTCGGGATCCTCGGCCATCTTCGCCATGTCGGCCTCGAAATCGTCGCCCACGTACTCGAAGTAGCTGAACAGGCAAAGCTTGCCTTCCAGCTCCGTCAGGTAGATCGAGTAGTTGCGGATGTTCGACTTGCGGATTTGGGCGAGCACGCTCGGCCACGTCTCGGCGTGCAGCTTGACGTAGTAGTCCTTCTTCTCCGGCTTGAGCCCGATGACGTTGCCGAATCGCCGGACCTTGCTGCCTTTCGTCTGGCAGCAGGCGGAATCCTGCGCCTGGGCCGATCGCTGCTGTGCGGCTTGGCCCCACGCGAAGCCGAGGAGGATTCCCAGCGCAACGGGCACGGTCGTCGCGGCCAATCGTTTCCAGTGTCTTTTCATGGTGCGGTTCCTTTCTCGAGCTCGGACGGACCTCGGCGCAGTCGCAGGCTCACAACCTGGCGCCGGAATCGTTGCAGGATAAGCGACACCTGGATTCTGGCAAGCCGGCGCGGACGATGTCAAGGAATCCCCGTGCCGCAGGGCACGGCCTCACGCGCCCGGGCGCAGCGGAATTGAGGAATTGCTCCGTGCGAAGGGTAGGCCGCGCCTGCCAAGGCCCCGGTCGTAGGGAAACGCCGCCACCCGCCAAGCCAGGCTGCCACTCAACACAGGCGATCCACTCTCGTGAGCGCACGGCGAGCGGCAAGCGCGTACGCGGGCCGGCGCCGACGGTACGTTCGGGAGGCTTTGGACTGACGTGATCCACAACGCCCCGCCGGCGCTGCGGCGATGACCACGGGCGGGCCTACTGGCCGAGGTCTAAGACTTCGGTCTGGGGTGTGGTCGTGCTGGGGGGGGCTTGCCCCTCAAGAAGAGGCGCATCGGTCGGTGGCACAGTCGTGCTGGGGGAGGCTTGCCCCTCAAGGAGAGGGAAATCGGTCGGTGGCACGGTCGTGGCCGGGTTGGCCTGGACGGTGCCGGACGACGAACTAGTGCTGACGGGTGGTGCGCAACCCGCTATGAGGCTGAGGCAGAAAACGGCCAGACACAGAGTAAGAGCCAGACTTCGAAAGATCATAAAACTCTCCCAAATAGTCGCCAAGATCGGCAGGAATGCGGTCATGGTAGACCGACCGCCGATTCGCGTCTGGGGAAGACACGGGCCGAGGGACAATCGTCAGCGGGCTGAACACGCCCCTCTGGCCTGCGGCCGGCAACACAGAGTCTTTTTCAGTCTATGCAAGCCCCGGGCCCCCTGCAATGGCTCGCACGGCCAGATCCATACAGCCTAACCGAGGGGGGCTCGCGAACCGGCCCGACGATGCCCGCTCAATTCGTGGGCCTGCCGGACCGATCCAATCAATGGACCCTTTCTTTTCCACGTCCCATTGCCCCCGCTCGTCTGATGTCCGGACCCGACGTGAAGTCGCGTGTGGCCTGCGGTGCCGCGCGCCGGCCCAAGCCGACGCAGTTGCCACGGCGGATAGGCGATTGGGAACTGCTCGAACTGGCCGGCGGCGGGACTCTGACCGAGGTCTATCGGGCGCGGCCGGCGGAGGCCGGGGGCGACCAGCCGGCTCCCTACGCCGTGAAAGTGCTCCGCCCCGAGTGGCAACAAGACCCCCGAGCGACTGACGTGTTGCGGCGCGAAGCGTTGGTCGGGCGTACGGTCGGACATCCTCATTTGGTGGCGATCCTGGCGGCCCACACCGCCCAGCCGCCCTATCTCTTGGTCATGCCGTGGCTCGCCGGCCAGACGCTCCTCCAGTGGCTCACCGGCCACGGCCCCCGTGAGCTGCCGGTGATGCTCTGGATCGCGCGACAAGTCGCCGAGGCGCTCGACGCGCTCGACGCGGCCGGTTGGATGCATGCGGACGTGAAGCCGAGCAACGTCTTCCTTTCGCCGGAAGGCCACGTGACGCTGCTCGACCTGGGCTTCGCCCGACGCGCAGACGAGATCGGCTCGGCCGTGGACCGATGTGTCGTGGGAACGGGCAACTACATCGCCCCGGAGATGATCACCTCGGCGCTTCGGCCGGACATTCGCAGCGACGTGTACAGCCTGGGGGTGGTCCTGTTCGAGATGCTGTCCGGCCGGCTGCCCTACGAAGGCAAGGACCTGGCCGAGCTGGCGACTCAGCACAAGCAGGCCCGACCGCCCGACTTGCGGCGGCTGGTCCCGCATCTCCCCAAAGGCGTGATCCGTCTGATCCAAGAGATGCTCGCGAAGGAGCCGCTCCGTCGGCCCCAGAGCCCGGCAGAGCTGATCGAGCGTCTCGTGGAGCTGGAGATCGGTTCGTTCGCGGAGCGGCTGCTCGATTAGTGGTTTGTCCACCTCGACTTTGCACGTCGGGTGCCACTGCTGGCTTGCCCAGCAGTGCCGGAAGCACGGTTGGACAAGCCAACCGTGTCGCCCGTGCGTCGGCGAGAGCACGGCCAGGATGCCCGTGCCACCCGCCGGCGGGAGCTATTCCCTTTGCCCCGCCCCCATGCTCTCGATCACTTCGTCAAAGGCGGGCTTCAGCGTTTTCCACTTTTTTTCCGGGCAAGTGCAAATTACCCGGACGCGCTTGTCGTGGCCCAAGGCCGTCACGACGTATCCGTGCGTCGCGCTGCCCAACGTGCCCGAGACGGTGAACTCCGATCTTCGCGTATTCCCGAAGCCGGTCTGAAGCATATCCGTCGACTTCACGTCCAGTTCGCCGAGCTCGTCGGAGAGTTGCTTCAGGGTGAATTCCTCGTGGACCGCGGCAACCGCGGTGAGCTCTTCTGGAACGTCCTCGGTTTCCATCGATGCCCCCGGGCCGGCCACGAGCGATCCGGTCAAGTCCGCCAGGACTCGGATCTTGGCCGGGCCGCTCTCGAACGCAACCGAGCGAAACTCCTTGGCCGTGCCCCGCTTTTGCTCCCAGCCGGCCGGACGCTTCAGTTTGACGGTCCCGTCCTTGGCGTTGAACTCCTTGAAAGACTTGGGCACTTCCACGCCCCCGCATCCGGACATCAAGAGGCAGGCGGCGGCGGCGATGGCAACGCCGGGTAAGGCACGTCGAACGCGACTCATGGATTTGCTCCTTTCATGCATTGAAACGTCAGACGAGACGGCTTTCGCAAACCCGGCGACACGGGCTCCTCGGCCCCCCTAGTCGTCAGACTCCCTGTCGCCATATTCCCCAAGGCACCAGGCCAGCCGGCCGATGAGCCGGGCATAGATGAACATCACGGCGCCCAGAAGCGGTCCGGAAAACACCGAAGTCACCCACGGATGGGGCTGGAAAAAGGCGACCGTCGGAACCGCCCAAATCGCAATCAGCACTCCCGTTTCCACGTAGAACAGCAGCCATCCCCACCACACGGTCCAGAAACTCCGCACGACCGGCCACGACACCACGGCGGTGGGAGAGCCGGCCTCCAACGTCGAGAGGATGAAAACGGGGGACAAGACGTACGCGCTCACCGCGGCCGAGAGCCAGACCCCGATTCCCAGCACCTTGCCGATCACGCCCCCGATCGCCGCCGCGAAGGCGAGCAGCACCAGCACGGCCATCATCGTAAAGAACCAGTCCCGCCAGAAGCCGCTGGGCCAGTCGATCACTTCGTCGTACCCTTCGGCGGTCGTCTCGACCACCATCAAGCAGCACGCCGACGCGTACGACAGCGTGAGCGTCGCGATCAGCAGGACCGGCACCCCAAAACAGCGCACCGCGATGACAGGGAACCCCATGTCGGCAAAGTAAATGCAGACAACCACCCCCAGCAGGGTCGCCGCCAAGCCCATGGCAATCATCCCCCACGCGGCCATCGTCCGCAGATACCAGGGGAAGTTGAACACACCAATCAGGAAAGGGAGCCTGGTGGGCTCCGGGTGGCGCCGCTCGACTTCCTTTTCCGACTCCGCCTCGGACCGTTCCAGGATGCTCGGGCGCGGGGGAACCGCCGGTCGCCTGACCGGCGCGGCCGGCCGGCTCACGACATGCGTGTCGTCTTCCTTCACGCCATACTCGTCGTCGACGGGCAAAGGCCTAGCCTTGGGACGACGTTTGGTCTCATCTCCCGGCAGCGCCATGACTACAATCCTCCCCCTGATTGCGGACGCTGGGACGTGTTCTTCGCACGCCCCGGATGTGATGAGCGATAGGCCGCGGACCCCTGACGGCGAATTCTACCGCTTCGCGATCCGCTTCCACAACCCCCGAGAATTGTGGTATTCAGACCCCCCCAGAGACCGCTTGTTCGCCTCAACCGCACGGCCAATCCGGGGCGAGTGAGCGAGCCGGGAATTGACCGCGGCGGGCCGACGGTGCTAGGATAGCCGCGAGCATGGCCGTGAGGTGACTGCCGGCCGATTTTCTTTCTCATCTGCGGATTTGGCGACTTGGAGCGGCATGCATTGGGAGTCGCCCGCGTCGAGTGCGCGTCTCACGCAAGGCGTGCGTCCCGTGGCGATCCCCGGCTGCCGCCTAGACTCGCAAACGCCCTAGGAGGCCGACCGTGTCGATCGTGATCAAATGTACGGGCTGTGGCAAGCAGTACAAGGTGCGTGACGACCTGGCGGGCAAACGGGTCAAGTGCAAGTGCGGCCAGGCGATGGTCGTCCCCACGCCGGCCCCCGCGACGGAATCCGACGCTTACGACCTGGCCCCCATGGGCGGGTCCGATCCGTCCTCTTTGTTGGACGAGGATCCACCACCGACCGCCGCGGGCCCGGCTCCGCCCCCGGCGGCGGTTCTTCCGCCCGCCAAGAAACCCGAGCCGGACCGAGAACCGGTCAAGAAGGCAGCCAAGAAGGGCGGCGGGAGCACGCTGGCCGCGCGTCTGGGACCCGTGGCCGTGATGCTCGGCCTGATGGCCGTCCCGGTGGTGCTCATCCTCGGGTTCATATGGCTGGTGACCAGGCCGGGCTTCGGTTCGCCCGAGGAAGCCTTCGCAGCCCATCAAGAGGCCCTCCTGTTAAGAGACTGGGACGGCCTGATCGCCACCTATACTCCGCAGTCGCAAGAGATGTTCTTGGATCGCATGCTGGAAAACATCTCCTTCTCCTGGGGATTCGAGAAGCCGAGTCCCGATATCGAGGCGGTGCTCGAGGAGTACGGTCTGGAAGAGATTCTCCCAAAGGTCACCCCGGAGGACGATGCGGAGGAAGCCGGCGCCGACTCCGCCGAGACGGGCGACAAGGAGGAAGTGGAGATCGATTACAAGGAGTACGCCCGAAAGGCCGAGGAGGCCGCCAAGGAGAAGGAGAAGCTCCGAAAGCGGCTTCTCGACTCCGTGGAGGACAAGGTCGGGCTCTACTCGGACCTCAACGACGCGATCGAGGCGACGGTCGAGAAGAACTTGCCGGAGAACCCCGTGCAGGCGATCATGACCAAGAAGCCGGTGGAGGAGGCCAGACGAAACCTGGCCCGCGTTGATTTGGACGACCTGGAAGTCGACGGCGATTCCGCGGAGGGCTCGATGACGTTCAAGCCGCCGGGCGAAGACAAGGAGCAGACGTTTCCCGTCAAGTTCAAGAAGGTCGGGGGGCGCTGGTACCTGCACACGCAAGGGCTTGACCACTACGACGAGCCCGCGTTTCGCTATTTGTTCGGGGGCGGTTGGCTCTAGCTAGCGCTTCTCGTACTCGGCAAGCTTCTCCAAGTACTCGATCAACGGCCGCACCGGGCCGGGGATGCTCGAACGCCCGACGAGAATGGTCTGGCGCCGCTGGGCAATCTCGATTTCGACGTAGTACTGTTCCTCGTCGGGCATTCCGGGCCCGGCTTCGGGAACGGACTGCGAGAGGGCGTCGTCGACCATGGCTCGCAGTCGCCCCGCTTCGCCGCGGGGTATCTGCCCCGAGTCGACTTCGGCCACTTTGGCCAGGCCGGCCACGCCGCCGGATTGCCGGAAACGGATCTTCATGGTCGATTTGCCGGTCTGTCTGGTGCTGTGGGTGGCAAGTTCAGGGAGCTTTCATCCCACGGGCCGCCGCCCGTGGGCTTTGGGGTTGGCGAGGTTGCCTCGTCAATGCGGCGTTTCTGAGCAAGAGAACACTACAGGACCTTGACCTCCCGCCAGCCTTTTTCCACGGCTTTCTCTTCCAGGCTTCCCGGGGCGAACTCGTCGCGAGCGACTTGGATCATCAGCAGGGCCGCGCCCTGGAAATCGGCGTCGCGGCCCAGGTAGTTGCAGAGGGCCCGGTACCAGATCCGGCCGGCCCTTTGCCAGGCGTACCCGCCCAATTCCATCGCCGCGACGTAGAACGCGTGGCTCGGGATCCCCGAGTTGAGGTGCACGCCGCCGCGGTCGTCGTGGAAGGCCACGCCCTGGTACTCGTCCATGGTCGCGCCCTGCGGGTCGTTGCCCAGAACGGCGTGATTCTGGTAGGCCGTGCCCGGGGCTTTCAGCGACCGCATGGCGCACCCCTCGCCGACGAGGACGTTCGCGCCGATCAGCCAATCGGCGTCCCGCGCCTCCTGTCCGTGCGATCGCTGCTTGACCATCGAGGCAAGCACGTCGGCGAATGATTCGTGCAGCGAGCCGCTCTGGAACTGGTAGTCCAGGTTGGCCTCGTACTGGATGACCCCGTGGGTGAGCTCGTGGGCGATGATGTCCAGGTCCTTGGTGAATCGGTTGAAGAGGACGTCGTCCCCGTCGCCGTAGACCATCTGCCGACCGGTCCAGAACGCGTTGTTGAACCGCGTGGCGAAGTGGACCGTGGAGTCGATCCCCATGCCGCGGTCGTCGATCGAGTTGCGGCCGTACTCATCCCGGTAGAAAAAGTAGGTGAGCCCGGCCCCGGCGAAGGCCTCGTCCACCGCCTCGTCGCCCGTGGGCGGATCGGCGTCGCTTCGGGCCAGTGTGCCGGGCAAGACCTCCGACCCGCCCGCGTCGAACACCCGACGACCGACCAGGGCCGGATCGGAAACCGCCTCGTCGGGCCGCGATAGCTCCCCGGAGGCAAGCCGCGACTGAACCGCGATCCGCTCGCTCCGCAGCGAATCCGACCGGGCCAACGCCTCGGCCGCCGCGGTGCGAAGCTCGTCCGGACCGTGGAGCCTGATCTGCTCGAGCATGTAGGGCGGAATGGCATACCGAATGATCGGGGAGGAGTCAGACACGGCCTTATCTCCTATCGATGAACGGGTGACTCGACGTCAGACGTCAATGGGCGGTCGGAATCGGGACGGTCCCTCGCTGTTCCACCATTTCGGTAATCCGCTTGACACGCTCGATCTTCGTGCCCGGCATGGCGTTGTCGGCGATGCCGAGGATGAACGCGCGCCCCGGGGCGATCGTGCGGAACAAGTCGTCCATGTGCTGGTCGAACTGCTCCTCGGTGAACGGGTCCTCGAGGATCACCGAAGGCACGCCGCCCCAGATGATCACCCGATCGTCCCAGGCCGCCCGGGCCTCGGCCAGCGTGGTCTCGACCATCGGGTACGTGGCAAAGCACTCGGCCATGCCGAAGCCGGCCCGCTCGATGTGCGAGAGGACGTGGCGCGTGTCGTTGTCGGCGTGCAGGGCGAGCACCTTGCCGCGCTTGCGCATCTTGGGGGCAAGCTCCTCGTAGTACGGGAGGATGTACCGCTCGAAGAGCGAGGGCGGCGTCATCTGGCTCGACAGGTGATGCCCGTGCATCAACAGCCGCGCCGGCGAATCGAGCATGTGCCTCCAGACCGTTTCCTTGTAGTGATCGGCCAGCACGGCCACCAGCCGCTCGACCTCGGGCGCGTAGTCGTTCAAGTGGAAATACGCTTGATTGTAGCCCACCAGGACACGCATCCAATGGTGCATCGGGCAGTCGCCGCAGTTGACCATCGGGTAGCCTTCCTCGCCGCAGTCCCGCTCGTACGCGGCGTACTCCTCGAACGCCGGCGTGTACCGGGTGTGCTCGATGATGTACTCGACGACCGGGTAGTCCTCCCGCCGTTTGAGCATGAACCCGACTTCCGCGTCCTGGATGCCCTGCCGACGCAGATGGGGCGTGCTGCGAAGCCGCGTGGTCACGGTGCCTACCGGCGTGACGTACTCGGTCACCGTCTCCATCTCGCCCGGCCGGTGCGTGCGGATTTCGACGCCCTCGATCTCGATCCGATAGATGATCGCGTCCCGGGCGGCCGTGCCGCCGAACACGTCGCGCTCCACCTCGCGGAAGCTCAAGCCCCGATACGGCTCGGGCAAGGTGCCTCCTCGCCGGTTCGCCTCGTACCAGATCTGGAGCCGGGGAATCCACGGGATGCGGTCGGGCAGCCTGCCTTCCATGATCGCCAACAGCCGCTCGCGGTTGGTCATTGCGAGTCCCTTTCTGCCTCAGACAGATCCCGCCGTGGGGCCGGGCCATCGCCCGAAAAAGGTCACCCTCCGGCTATATTTTGACTTCTTGCCCAGGTATTGCAAGAATGGCCACCAGTGGCGTTGCCGGCCGATCGGCTCGGGGGCGGGAGTGGATGATCGGCTCGGTCGACTGCCGCCGGCGCGCACGGACAATTATAGGAAAACATCGCGCCACAGGGGCGTGGTCCGCAGCCCTCATTCGGAGGACGTAGGCAAAATGTCCAGTCACAGAAGCTCGGGGATGTCTCGGCGGGCGTTCGTCCGTCGGAGCGGTGTCTTGGCAGGCGGAATGCTGGCGGCGGGGAGTACCGGTCCGGTTCTTGCAGCGGGTGCGGCCGATGCGTCGGGGCAGGCGGAGACGGTCGTCGACGGTTGGCCTCGCCGCGTCCTGGGCCGGACGAATGTGCCGGTGACGACGATGACCTTGGGCACCGCCCCCTGCGGACTATGCCCAAAAATCCTCCCGCCCGAGATCGCCAAGATCGTCAACGACGCGTTGGACCTGGGAATCACCTCGGTCGACACGGCGCCGGCGTACAAGCAGTCGGAGGAGGGAATCGGCCTGGCCCTGGGCCGGCGACGCAAGGAGATCTTCCTGGCCTCCAAGGTCATGGCCGACACGCTCGAAGAGGCCGAGCAGTCCCTCTCGAACTCATTCCGCCTGCTCAAGACCGACTGGATCGACCTGGTCTACTACCACAGCGTCGGCAGCCACGACGTCGAGAAAGCGATGGGCCCCGACGGAGTCTTCACCTGGCTGGTCAAGCAGAAGCAAGCGGGCAAGTTCCGGTTCCTGGGGATTTCAGGGCATCACAAGCCGGGCGAGTTCCCGCAGTTGTTGGAGACGGGCGAGGTGGACGCGCTGCTCACGCTGGTCAACTTCGTCGATCGCCACACGTACGGCTTTGAAGAGAAGGTGCTGCCCGTCGCCCGAAAGCACGGCGTGGGCATCGTGGCGATGAAGGTCTTCGGCGGGGCGTGCCGGAAAGCCGGCTCCTATCCGAACCCCGACGCGCCTCCGGAGCTCGATCTGGAACACCTGGAGCTGGCCGTTCGCTATGCCCTGGGCACACCGGGCGTGGCCACCGTCAACCTCGGCGCCCACAAGCGAGAGCAGGTCCGCAAGAATGTCGAGATGGTCAAGCGCTACAAGCCGCTCTCGCCCGACGAGCAATCCAGGGTGACCGAGCTCGGCAAGCAACTGGCCAAGCAGTGGGGACCGCACTTCGGGCCGGTGGCCTAGGTGACGTGGCTTCGCACATTGGCTGCAGGTGAGTCAAGCTTGCGGGGTTCGGGGTTCGGGGTTCAGGATTTGCATGTCGACGTCGAATTCCAAGTCCTGAACCCCGAACCCCGAACCCTGAACCCCGAACGCTGAACCCTGACCACCGGCCTGTCGTCGGAGTCAGGAGACCGCGCCGAGCGCGAGGTTCAGGCAACGCAAACCGATTCGCTGTTTCCCATGGCCCGTCCTCCCTGGTCGCAAACCGGACTCCACGTGATCGCCAAGCCGATCGGGCCGATCTGCAACCTCCGCTGCGCGTATTGCTTCTACCTCCAGAAGGAGAACCTCTACCCGAAAGGGGAACGATGGCGGATGTCGGACGAGACGCTCGACGCGTACGTCCGGCAGTACCTCGAGGCCCAGCCCGAGGAGGTTCGGGAGATCGACTTCGCCTTCCAGGGCGGCGAGCCGACGCTCGTGGGGCTCGATTTCTTCCGCCGCGTCGTCGAGCTCCAGAAGAAGCATGCGCGCGCGGGAATGCGGATCCACAACTCGCTCCAGACCAACGGCATTCTGTTGGACGACCGCTGGTGCGAGTTCTTGAAGGAGCACGATTTCCTGGTCGGGCTCTCGATCGACGGCCCGGTCAACCACCACAACAAGTACCGCCTGGACAAGCAGGGCCGGGGGACGTTCGACCAGGTGACCCGGGCGATGCGGCGTCTGTTTCGGCACGGCGTCGAGTTCAACGCGCTGTGCTGCGTCAACCGCACCAACGGCGAGCACCCGGTTCGCGTCTACCGCTTCTTCCGCGACGCCGGCATCGAGTTCATCCAGTTCATCCCCATCGTGGAGCGTCTGGATCCTCCGCGAGCGGCGACGCCGCCGGATGGTGCCGAGAAGGGGGGTGGGGTCGGGAGTCCCGCGAACAGCGCGGCGGATGCCGATCCCGAGAAGCTCGTCAGCGATCGGAGCGTTCGCCCGGCCCAGTTCGGCCGGTTCCTGATCGGCGTGTTCGAGGAGTGGGTCCGAAACGACGTGGGCCGCATCTTCGTCCGCGACTTCGACCAGGCCCTGGCCTCCTGGACCGGCGTCGGCGCGAGCCTCTGCATCTACGCTCGCGAGTGCGGCCGGGCGACCGCCATCGAGCACAACGGCGACCTCTACCGTTGCGATCACTTCGTCGACGCGGAGCACAAGCTGGGCAACATTCACGAGACGCCGATTAAGGAGCTGGTCAACTCGCCCGGGCAAGAGCAGTTCGGGCGCGACAAGTGGGAGAAGCTGCCCGCGTATTGCCGAGAGTGCGAGGTGCTGTTCGCCTGCCACGGCGCCTGTCCCAAGGACCGCTTCCTCCGCGCGCCCGACGGCGAGCCGGGCCTGAGCTATCTGTGCGAAGGGTACAAGATGCTTTTTACCCACGTCGGCTCTTCCATGCAGTTTATGGCCGACGAGCTCCGCGCCGGTCGCCCGGCCGGAGGCATCATGCGCGAGCTCCGCGCCCAGCGCGAGCACGCCCGAGAAGCCGCGGCCACGGGCGGCCAGGCCCTCCGCCGCAACGACCCCTGCCCCTGCGGCTCCGGCCGGAAGTACAAGCACTGCTGCATGCGGCGGTGAGGGCGTTGGGCATTCGGGCCGTTGCACGTGGGCGTTGTCCGTGCTAGCCTGTGCTCGTGTGTGGCCGATCGGTTCGCCTTCTTCCGTCCACGTTGCGAGGCCCGCGATGACAGCACCTACATCGAAATCGAAGCCGAAGATCACCCGCCGCAGACTGCTCAAAACGGCCGTCGCTTCCGCCGCGGCGATGAGGATGGCTCACGCGGGGCTGGCTGCCGACGAGAAGTCGAGCCGGCCGAATATCCTTTTCTTGATGGGCGACCAGCATCGGGGCGACTGCCTCGGGGCGGACGGGAATCGGGCGATCCTCACGCCGAACCTCGACCGGCTCGCCGCCGAGGGGGCCCGCTTCCGCTGTGCGTACAGTTCGGTGCCGTCGTGCACGCCTGCCCGGGCCACCATCCTCACGGGGCTCTCGCCGTGGCACCACGGCATGCTCGGCTACTCGCGGGTCGCCGAGAGGTACCCCCGCGAGCTTCCGCGGATGATCCGCTCGGCCGGCTACCAGACGCTGGGCATCGGCAAGATGCACTTCCATCCGCAGCGAAACACCCACGGCTACCACAAGACGATGCTCGACGAATCGGGCCGGGCCGAATCGCCCGACTTCGTGAGCGACTACCGGCAGTGGTTCAAGTCGGCGGCTGCGGACCTGGACCCCGACGCGACCGGGATCGGCTGGAACAGCCACCGGGCAGCTCCCTACGCCCTGCCGGAGCACTTGCACCCGACCAACTGGACCGGCACGGAGGCCGTAAGTTTCCTCGAAAGCTACGACGCCCCCGAGCCGTTCCTGCTCAAAGTCTCGTTCGCCCGGCCGCACAGCCCGTATGATGCGCCGGAGCGATTCTGGAAGATGTACCGAGACGTCGATCTCCCCGAGCGCGTGCTGGGCGACTGGTGCGAGCGGCACGCCCAACGCGGCCGGCCCCACGCCGACAGCCTCTGGCAGGGAGACCTGGGGCCCGAGAAGCCGCGCCGGGCACGGCACGGCTATTATGGAAACGTC
>Ga0307380_10002646_pt1 | contig 25207 bp, 20 predicted proteins | sample UN3MG_FD_202239 | JGI IMG/M metagenome (GOLD analysis project Ga0307380, IMG submission 202239) | Soil microbial communities from Risofladan, Vaasa, Finland - UN-3 | ecosystem: Environmental > Terrestrial > Soil > Coastal area > Acid sulfate soil | place: Finland: Risofladan, Vaasa | collected... | reverse complement strand
ACCAGAAGAAATTGAAGATGTTATATATAGTGAAGCACTAAATGGTTTATTTGTCCTTGGACGTTCAATTGGGATGATGGGTCATATATTCGATCAAAAAAGACAACGAGCGGGACTCTATAGACAGCCTTGGGATGAAATTTTGTTTTCAGAATAGAAATCTAATTGATTAAGAATTAATTATTAAGCCACAATAATAAAACAAAATCTTATAAATCAAAATTAGAAGATTAAAGATTTTATAGAAATCAATAAAATCTCTTAAATTTTTTTAAGCAACCTTTATATAACTTTTAATCTAATTTTTATATTAACTTTTAATTGTTAAATTATAAGTTTGAGAGGGTGTGATTAACATGGTTGAATTAAAGGAAGTTCACAAAAATATAATTTTTGCAGTTATTATCTCATTTCTAATCTTTTTCATTGGTGTGTTCATAAATTTTATTATTGTTCGTTTTATACCGGGTGATCTTGTAGCATTATATCTTTCTTCTATGGGGATTCCTTTTCCCACTCCAGCACAATACTTAGCCGCATTACAAGAATTAGGGTTTGATAGGCCTATTATTATCCAATTTTTTAGATATTTAGGTAATCTCTTTACAGGTAATTGGGGAATCTCAATTGTTATAAGTGGTGGCATGCCAGTTACTGAAATACTTCGAATTGCAGTTCCTAGAACTATTGAAATTATTTATATTCCTTTAATAATAGGATTAGTCCTGGGTATTATTCTTGGCAGACTTTCGAGAAAATATGAAGACCATAAGATTGGAAAATATATTAATGTATATGTAGCTGTTGCTATTGCAGTTCCTACGTTTGTATTTGCAATGATCTTTCAATTAGTGTTTGGTTATCTTTTAAATATTTTGCCAGCATTTGGTTATAAGACACTTTCGTACGCAGATCCATCTCTACTAACTGGATTTCTCATAATAGATTCTTTAATTGATGGAAATATAGCTTTGGCTTTAGATATCCTTCTACATTTTATATTACCCGAATTGTGTTTAACTCTTATCATTACTGCACTTGTAACTAGACAATATCGCTCTACTATAGAAAGTAATGCTATTACAACTACTAGATCTCTAATATCAAATACAGCAACTATTGGGTATCATTTTGGATTTATTTTTACTTCAATTATTTTAGTAGAAACTACTTTCAATATAGGGGGTTTTGGCAGCTATTTTTTAAACGCAATAATGCTTGGAGATTTTTTCGTTATAGTGGCATTTGTGAATATGATAATTATTTTTTTCGCTATTACTTCAATCATTTCAAATATCATTTTTAGTGTACGTGAACCGGAGCAATTTATATCTCCTGGATCTTTTGACGAAAATTATCCGCATTTAAAATGGAAGTCTCCTCTTACAATCATTGGATTAATCATAATTGGCTTTTTTATTATAGTTGCAATATATCCTGAAATGATAAGCCAATATTCTCTCACAGAACTTAAAGGTTTTTTTTCAGGGCAATGGAGTCTCCCTTCTTCAGATCATCTTTTGGGACAAGGAACATCTGGGCGAGATATGCTTGGACAAATTGTTTGGGGCGTATCATTCTCAATTTTGGTCGGAATTGGAGCTGTTGTTATAGGGATATTAGGAGGATTATTATTTGGGTTAACTGCCACGAAATTAAGTGAAAGGGGTAAAAATTTGGTAACAGGATTTACTTTGGTTATATATGTAATTCCAAGTGCGATTCTGATTTTTCTAATATCCTTGATTTTTAGTAGTAATTTTATAATTACAATGTTATTTATTGGGATTGTTCTAATTCCAAGCTTTACAAGGATAACTGCTAATGCTTCTACTTTAGAAATTAATGTATTTAAGTCAATAGTAAAATATATTCCATTAATGTTTGGTATTGCAATTATTCTTTTTGAATCCATTAACTTTTTAGGATTCTCTGATCCAAATATTATTACTTTAGGGCAACTTGTTAATGAAGGGGGGCCTCAACTGATTACTTATTTTGGATTCGCTATTTTTCCAGGAATAGCAATAATACTCATGGTTACTGGTTTAATTCTCTTATATGAAGGATTATAAAAGTATTTATACTTTAAAATTAGAGGATTTAAAAATCCTCATTAAATCTTTTAAATTATATTGTTAAAAGTAAAACTGTAATTAACCAATGGGAAGTATATGGGTAGTATTCCATTGAAATTACGTAAACCAGAATCAATAAAAGTAATAGAAAATTCAAAATTCAGATAACAAAAATATTTTATTTGAGGATTTAGAAGAAAATGAATGATGTAGTTGAAAATGCTAAAAACCATTTTGAAAAACTTGTAAAAGAACAACTAAATAGAATTGAGGATTTGAAAAAAGGCGCAGATTGGATAGACTATTCGACATTGAAGCCTATTATTATAGGAGTTGCTGGTGGCGATGGCATAGGACCAGAAATCACAAAACACGCAGAAAATGTATTAAAGTTTCTTTTGAAAAATGAAGTTGAGAATGGAAAGGTTGAATTTAGAGACATCGAAGGACTTACCATTGAAAATAGGGCAAAATTAATGAAAGCAATTCCCGACGAATCCTTAGAACAATTAAAAAAGTGTCATATTATTTTAAAAGGCCCTACTCACACACCAAGTTCAGCTGATTTAGCTTCTGGAAAATGGCCAAATCTCGAAAGTGCGAATGTTTCCATGCGAAGAGAATTGGATTTATTTGCAAACGTTCGTCCAGTAAAAGTTCCTGAAAAAGGAATTGATTGGATATTTTTCAGAGAAAACACTGAAGGGGCTTATGTACTGGGATCAAAAGGAATAAGAGTTACAGAGGACTTAGCTTTTGATTTTTGCATGCATACAAAACAGGGAACGGATCGCATCTTGAGATTAGCTTTTGAGTATGCTAAAAAAACAGGAGTTAATAGAGTTTCCTTGGTGACTAAGGCTAATGTAGTCAAAACGACGGATGGAATGTATTTAAACATGGCAAAAGAAATTGCGAAAAATGAATATCCAGAAGTAAAATTCGATGACTGGTACATTGATATCATGGCAGCAAAATTAATTGACCCCGCACGTCAATCAGAATTTAAAGTATTTGTAGCACCAAATCTATATGGAGATATCATAACTGATGAAGCCGCTCAGATTCAAGGTTCTGTTGGTACTGCAGGTAGTGCAAATATTGGCAAACGATATGCAATGTTTGAAGCAATTCATGGTACTGCTCCAAGAATGGTAGAAACAGGGAGAATTCAATATGCTGATCCAACAAGTATAATAAAAGCATCAGCTATGCTACTAAATCATATTGGATTTGTAGAAAAAGCTAAGAGACTCGAAATGGCCTTAGAGATATGTGCTATTTATGAAAAGAGACTTAAAATTACGGGTAGAGATACTGGAGCTACAGGGGAAGAATATGCAAAATATATTATGGAAACATTAAAAGCTCCTAATCTTGAGGAAAAGTGGAAAAGTTTTCAAAAGTAAAGAAAAACCATATTCAATTTTTTATTTAAACACTAAATTTTTTTTATCTTTTACTTACTTATAACATAACAAGAACATTGAAGGAATAATATTTAATGCAAATTGCTATTATCGCAACAGTAAGTCAAGGCGATGTAGCTAAGGTTTTATTTAAAAAAATTGATAAAAAGCCCTCTTCATTAAATTTAAATATCAAAAAAAATATTCCGAATTTAAACATGTAAATATTTGACATATGTTGAAGTATTAATAAAGTCACACTTTGTGAATAATGAGTACAGAAAAGTTTGTTGAGGTTATTGAACATTCAATGAAGAGTGGTTATATCAGTTTGCTTATTTTATTAGCTCTTGAAAAAGAAAAGGCTAATGGTTATAAACTAATGAAAAAGATATCTGAGGAAACATTTGGTGAATGGCAACCAACTAATTCAACAATGTATCCATATCTTTCCAATCTTACAGATAGAGGACTAATTCAATATGAAATGAAAAAAACAGGGCAAAGAGAAAGCAAAGAATATTTCCTCACGACGAAAGGTAAAGAAGTTTTAAAGATGTTGGTAGGAAAACAGCAAGAAATGAGTTTATCATTGTTAAGTATGATTTCAGCTGTCATAGATGTCGATAGGCTCCCTAGTCATCTACTGGACTTTTTTAGCCAATCTTATCATGAGCAAATCCTCATAGATAAATCTGGGGAGGAAAAAATTGATATCCTCAGCAGGCGAATAGAAATCTTAAATTTATTTTTAGATATCATTGAAAAGAATAAAGTTGGTATGGAAAAGGAATTAGAAAAACTAAAAAAAAAATGAGTAAATAAAAACATGGGTGCAATACTGAAGATCGCATTACGTAATATGAAAAGGCGAAAAATACGCTATATTTTAACAACAATAACACTGGTTATTAGTGTCGCTTTGTTTGGAGGGGTAATGATCGTATCTGATTCCTTCAATGAAATGATGTTAAAGACTATAGACGAACAGTTAGGTACTGCAGATATTTTAATTAGATCTGCTAATAGTACTGACGGTTGGTTTGAACCTGATGAAATAAATATTGAAATTGAAGATTTAAGACATGTTGAATCAATAGCTTACCGGATTTCAGGTTTCAATGTTTATATTAGTGCAACTGATACTGGAAACCAAGTAGAAAATAGCACAAGAACAGGGATATATGGTATTGATCATCAAAATGTAGATGAACGAGAATTAGGGGGGAAGCCCTTTATATTAGATTCAGTAAGTAATGATGATACAATTGAAGAACTTCTTGATTATACACATGAGGAGACTGGAGATAAAGTAATAATTATTTCAGAATCACTAAAAATTCAATTAGGAAAAGATTTTAAAGCGAATGATAGTGTTTGGATTCTACCAAATGATGGAGAGATTTTGGGTTATGACCCTCTAAATACAGGAACATGGCTTGAATATACAGTTGTGGCTATAATACGGGATATTGGTGAAGGGAAAGATTTCGATCCAGAAAACCCATCAGAGTCTACAATGAATCTGGCGGGATTTGGTGGAGGAGGACAAGGTATATTTATAGATATTAATAATGTTCATGAACTAGTGGATGGTACAGAAAATCATACTGGTGAATATAATTTAGGTGTTGTAGGCGTTGATGATATATATAGTGTTTCTTCTGTTGTTGAGAATATTGAAAATACCTTAGAAGATCTTAATGATAGTAGAGATTGGAAAGTTTATGACTTAAAATCAAATAATTTAGAGATGATAAGTACTACAATGGTTACATTAGAGACTGTTTTTCTAATTTTTGGTTTAGTCGCATTAGTCCTCTCAATTATACTAATGATGAATATTTTTAATATTATTAAAAAAGAACAAGAATATGAAACAGGTATGTTCCAGGCAATAGGAGCATCTAAATCTGAAACCTTTAAAATGTTTTTAATCCAAGGAATAGTGATGGGATTAATTGGAACAACAATAGGAACAATAGCTTCTTATTTCATATCATATGTAATTTTTTCAGTTACATTACAATCAATTGGAAGTATTGCTGAGCAATTTGGAGGGCTAACAATTTCAAATTTTGAAATTGTTTTATTACCTATGACTCTTATAATAACATTTGTAGTAGGATTAGTATCTTGTATTTTTGCTTCACTTTACCCTAGTTGGAAAGCAAGCCGCAAACCTATCATTGAATGCTTAAATCCTATTGAGGAAAAATCTAAAAGGGAAAAAAAACATTATTGGAAAAGGATAATACTCTTCATTTTAGGGGGCTTATTAATCTCTTCTGGAGCATTACTTATGATTTTTACTCCTGAAACTACGACTTCATTTGCACCAACAACACATTCACTCCCAGGGATGGATCAAGGAATGGTAGTTACAATGTTTGCTCCTATACTAATCTTATTTGGGATTATTTGGTTACTTGTATCTGGTATAAAACCCCTTAATAAAGCTTTTGTAGTTTTGTTTTATCCTTATCTACGGAAAACAAAACTATTAACTGAAAGGAATATATTAAGACATCGAAAAAGAACAATACTTACGTTTATTATGATTGCTTTAACAACAAGTTTTCTTATAGGGATGACTGTAATGATGGATTCAATGAGAGCAGGTATAGGTACTACTATTGATGGCTTTATGGGTGCAGATATTCGACTATATACGTTTAACACCCCCAGATCTTTCGAAGAAGGTCTTGCTAATCAATCAGGAGTAGATGATGTAATGGGAGTAAGTCATCAAAATGCACAAATTCAAATAAATAATGAGTGGGTTGGACATAGCTTACTTGATAGTGAGTATAATACTACTATTATGGTAAATATATTGGACACAGAAAAAGTCAAAGAACATCTGACTAAAACTACCATAATTTCCCCTACGACAATGACTCTTAATGAAATCATGGATGAAATCAAAATTGGTAATAACATCATAATTGATGAAGATATTGCTGATGATTATAATTTGAATGTTGGTGGAAATTTACCTCTAAAATTTTCACTAGGAACAACCTATGCAAATCTGACTGCATTACTTATGGGGAATGATTATAATGTACATGAAGACACTTTAATAGTAAATATGACAATTATAGCTATTGTTCGAAGCATTGAGGGATTTGTATCCCTGGACCTCTTGGGAGTTCAAGGGCAAGGAAAAACATATAATACGTTTATCTCTTGGGAAACATATGAAGAAATTGCAAATAAAAACCTACCTGGTGGAGTTACTGATCTGGTTTTCAGACAATTAACTCAAACTGGAAATCCTATGTTAGATATAGTTCAACCAAATTGGTTCAATTTTTCTAATGTTGAAGATATTCTTAAGATCATTAACGGAATTGATTATTATACTTCTAGAATGGATTATTTTACACTTACAGCTTTTAACGGTTCAGTAATAGATTATATAAGTTCCGTCGCTGGTATTCATACAAATTCAATTGGAAAACTTAAGTCCGATTTATACTTTGGAAATAATAGTCTTGTAAGCACACAGGTTGGATATATTGGATCTACAATGGAAGAACTACTCAACACGACAGAAAATGTATGTGTAGTGGATGAAACCTTCATAAAAAATAATCCTACAATAGGGATTGGTGATAATATAACAATTTTTCCACATCAATTCATATTAGATACTATTTCTGCAGGAGGTTTTCCATATATCACTACAGCTATCCCTTACATAAATAATTATACATCAGTATCAGGAAGTACATCAGATTTATTTCTTTCTGATGATGTATACTTATCCTATGTAAGTAATAGAGAGTGGCTTGCTTTAAATATTACAGTGAATTTACTGCCTACTAACTTATATAAAGCTATAAATGTTACGATAGAGACTTCAGTAAACACAACTGTCGATTCTCTTGAATTGGAAGTTCTTAATATTTATACTAACACATTTGAAAACTTAGGATCTATTAATAATATTATAGAGTCAAATACCACTTTTCCTTTCGATTTAAACCATTATTATATTGATCCAATTGGAGATCTCAAGCTAAGAATTATTGGTCGTAACTCCACAAATAATGGTGACTATAATCTAACTATTGATAGCATAAAACTTGGAGTAGCTAAGTCAATATATTCAACAGTAACTCCAGATTTTTGGCCAAAATTTAAAATTATAGGAATCATAGAAGCACCCACATTATATAAAACTGAAAAATACAATTGGTATGCTGGTTTTGAATCGGGTTATGATATTAGTGGAAATTCAATATTTATAAATTACGAAAAAGCAAGAAATATTATATATTCTGACTATAGAGGATCTGACTATTCTAATGATATGGTAACTTCAGTGTTGGTTCACTGTGATCACCCAGAAAATATAGCCACTTATAAAAATTTGTTGTTACAAAATCTTGATGATATGGCAGGGGGAGACTGGTCAATATTAGATCTTAAAACTTCCACACTTCACATTAGAACTAATGTATACGATTGGTTTACATGGGTGGAAAAGGGAGTACATGACGAAGATGTTTTAGAAGAACAAATTAATTATATAGAAGATCGAGGTTATCTTATAATATTCGCTTTTACAAAATCTTTTATGAGTTCTACTTTCAGAACGATGATTAATTTAATTGTTTTCATTACAAACGGCTTACTTATCTTTGCTATAATAATTGCAATGATTGGGTTAACACTTCATAGTCTTCTCACAACCATGGCACGTAGAAGGGAAATAGGTATGCTCAGATCAATAGGATTAAGTAAAAAAGGGGTAATTCGTTCAATATCAGGAGAAAGTTTAATTTTAGCACTTTTGGGTGTATTAACGGGTATTTTTGCGGGTATAATTCAAGGAACTTTAATGGTGAATGCAATGCCCACCGGGGGATTTCTCACAGTTACTTGGACAATACCTTGGTTAACTATTGTCATTTTGGTATTAACTGTTTTAATTACGGTAATTCTTGGTTCGAGATATCCAGCAAAATGGGCTGCAAACTTGAATATCATAGACGCGGTGAGAACAAGATAATTGATTCAGTAAATAAAAGAGGTTTAAATAACATCAATCAAAAAGGAGAAAGTGATTAGTAGTGAGGATGAATAAAGAAAGAAGAGCAACGGCAAAAGCGGTTAGTATAGATCCTGACATTGTTCTTACTGTACAAGATCTCACCAAAACCTACACTATAGGTAATTCCACTATCACAGCTCTGAACAAGGTTAATCTTACAATTAGACAAGGTGAATTTATTGCCATTGTAGGTCCATCTGGTTCAGGGAAAACAACTTTAATAAATTGCTTAGGTGCTCTTGATTTCCCAGATTCAGGTCAGATTATGTATAATGTTGATGCTAAAGGAATGGGCCTTGATATTGCACAAATGACCAATAAACAACATAAAAAAATGCGATTGAGAAAAATTGGATTAATTTTCCAATTCTATAATCTTTTTCCAATTCTTACTGCATATGAGAATGTGGAGCTTCCAATGATAATAGATAAAAAAGATTCGAAATTACGGAAAGAAAAAGTTGAGAGTCTTTTAAGAATGATTGGATTAGAGGAACGAATGGATCATCTACCTACACAGATGTCTGGTGGGGAACAACAAAGAGTCACGATAGCTAGGGCTCTAGTTAACGATCCTCTTATTATTCTTGCTGATGAACCTACAGGTGAGCTCGATACGGAGACAACTACAAAGATTATGAAAATTTTCCTTGATCTAAAAGATGCTGGAGAATCAATATTAATGGTTACTCATAATATAAGAATAGCAGAAGTAGCAGATAGGATTATAACTCTTACTGATGGAGAATTTACTAGTGAAAAACCTGGAGGAAAGCCAATTAATGATATTTATAAATTTTAAATTGGAGGTATAAAAAATGAAGAAAGCTAAAAAGATGAAGGAAATTCAGTTTTTAAATTCAGTACTTCAAGAAGTCAAAGATAAAGAAATTATTAGCTCTGATACAATGATCCAAACTTTTGATTTAACTAAAGTTTATCGTATTACTGAAGGGATTGAAATTAGAGCCTTAAACGGTGTTAGCATCGATATTAAGAGAGGTGAATTTGTTTCAGTTATGGGTCCGTCAGGTTCTGGTAAAACTACCCTCTTAAATATGATTGGAGCTCTTGATAATCCTACAAGTGGGGTTGTATACATCAATAGAACAAATATAGCTCATATGGATGATGAACAACGTACAAATTTAAGACTTAGAGAAATAGGCTTCATTTTTCAGTTTTATAATCTAGTACCAGTTCTTTCAGCTTATGAAAATGTGGAACTTCCGATGCTTTTCGCAAGTAGAACCAAAAAAGAAATTGAAAGAAATGTCAATAAATTTCTTGATCTTGTAGATCTAAGTGAGAAGAAAGATTATCTTCCTTCAGAACTTTCAGGAGGGGAGCAACAAAGAGTCGCAATTGCACGAGCATTGTGTAATGAACCTTCCATTTTAATTGCTGATGAGCCAACGGGTGAACTTGACACAAAAATGGGTATGGAAATAGTTAAATTACTACGAGAGCTTAATTTAGAGCTTAATCAAACTATCTTGATGGTTACTCACGATCCTATGGTTGGTGCTCTTGCTGAAAGAATGTTAAAAATGCGAGATGGAAAAATTATCGAAACAATAATCACTAATAATTAAGTTTATATTATTTTAGTTTTACGAAATTCATGAGTACCACTCTTTATTCTAAGTTAAATTATTTAAAATTTAAAAAATATTTATTAGATGAACTTATAAGATCCTATTATGAAAGAAAACTTTGAAAGTAAAGTAAAAGGAGCGAAAAATTGAAACTCACCATTTTTGGTGCAACCGGTAGAACAGGCAAACAACTTGTTGAACAAGCACTTGCTGCAGGAAACCATGTTGTAGCATATGTTCGGAACCCATCTAAGCTCGAATTTAAACATAAATACCTAACGATTGTGGAAGGTGAGTTAGCTGACCAAATGATGATTGAGCAAGCAGTGGATGGAGCAGATGCAGTTATTAGTGTGTTGGGACCACGGGATGGCTCAAAAGACAAACCGATCACACGAGGAATGCAAAATATTATTACTGCGATGAATAAATATGGTGTGCGCAGATTGATTGTTTCCTCAACCCTGAGCGTTAAGGATCCGAACGACTTGCCAGATTTCAAGGCAAATGTTTTAGTTAACATCGTGAAACTCGCGATGCATACAGCATACGAAGAGATAATCAGTATCGCAGAGACTGTACGCAAGTCTGATCTAGATTGGACGATCTTACGCTTGACCACACTCAACAATAAAACAAAATCAGGAAAGGTTAGAGTTGGTTATCTTGGTAAGGGTGAGGTGGGATTGCGAATATCTCGTGCAGATTTGGCTGAGTTTATGCTAAAGCAAGTGCAGAACACGAAATATCTTCGACAATCACCGGTAATTAGCAATTAATAAAATGTTCTATTTGTTTTACTAAGTCTTCAAATTAAAGTCTATTTAGTTCAATATGATTTTGATACAAATATTGAAAAATTAATAAGTTATAATCAAAGTTTTAGCCATTTTAATGTTATAGCATAAACTATAGTAATTTGAATAATTTTTCAATAACACTTCTATTACTTTATAAAAGTCAAAAATAACATACTAATCCTCCAAATTGATTTACGAGAGCACCCGCCTCAGATTCTTGCTTGACGATTTTGGTTTTGATCTCAAAATTCTTTGCGATTTGTAAAATTCGATGCATGTTATTTCTATTTTTTGGATTTTTTAGATATTCTTCAGTTAGAATAATATAATTTGGCTTATTTAAAGTAGGATTTTTTTTAATAAGTCTTAGTTCTTGATCAATTTCTCTCCAAGTATAAAGAATTTTTGAGAATTTTTCATTTTTGTTAATAATTTCTTTCAGTTCTTCTAAAATAAACAACCCCTCTTGATTTGAGGTTTCCTCAACGATTTCTTTAAAATATTCTTGTGTTTTTAGGTAGTACACATCCTTTTGAGTCTTAGCCTGATTACCTATAATCTTAGAAAAAACAACGTGTTTATCTCCTTTTTTTAATAACCATGAATGATGTTTCTTAACGTGATCAAGAAACTCATCTGAATATTCTTCTTTAGGTGGGGAGAGCAGAATTACACTTCTTACACCTTCTTTAATTATAGGTCGTAATGTATTAATGATTTCCTCGTGAAAATGATATAATTGCTTTTTATTTTGATTTCTTCTCTTCCTTCCACGTTTTATCTTGAAGTGCAGCCTAATAGTCTCACTGAATATTCTCCAAAATACAGCATCATTATTATGCAGACCAATAAGAATTGCTATTGGATGACCACGTTTTACAGGTTTTTTTCTTTTTTTAGTCATTATAAAATAGAAAATTTAAAAAGATAAAAAGAAATTTCTCTCTCTAAATTTTTTTTCTTAATTTAGATAAGAAATATAAATTAGTAATCGAATTCATGAATAATTTCATAATGTTGGGAGAATTTGTCATGTCTTAAAAGTACGGTTTGCGCTTTTTGAGGAACGTAGGATTTTTCATACTCTTCCCCTGCAAATTCTTTTACAGCACTCAAATTATCAAATACCATTATTGTTATAAATTCAACTTCCTTTTCCAATGGGCGTTTTAAAAGACTAATTTTTCTATATCCTTCGATGTTTCTATTTTCAATTGAAGGAAAAATTTCATTTCTCAGTAATTCTTCATAAGTGTCAGCATTTTCAAAAGAGGTCCAACCATGCCAGATTCTTGCTATCATTTCCTAAGCTAACTCAATTATTAAATTTTAAAATACTATGCTTAAAATATATAATTTAAAAATATTAAACCTATTTTTCCTCCTAATTTTTCATGCTTAAATTTAGCGGTGGGTTATCGTTCCCTTTATAGAATTAATAATCTTAATAATTACCCCCAAATTAATTGTGATGATCAATTAAAGATTGTTATTTATAGGTTATAATATATGAAAAAGAAAGTTATTATCATTGGAGCATTAGGTTACGATTTTCACGTCTTTAACACAGTCTTTAGAGACAACGAAGAATATGACGTTATAGCATTTACTATTGCGGGAGAACAAAATATTGGTACTACAGATGAGACTGAAAGGAAATTTCCTGCTGTATTGGCAGGTAAATTATATCCTAATGGAATTCCAATGGTCTCAGAAGATTTACTTGAAGATTATATAAAAAAATATGAAGTAGATGAGGTAGTATTTGCTTATTCTGATGTATCTCATGAAGAAGTTATGCATAAAGCATCAAGAGCTCTTGCTGCAGGTGCTAATTATCGATTAATTTCTGGTAAATTCACTCAACTTAAAGCTAATAAACCTATAGTTGCTATATGTGCTGTAAGAACTGGTTGTGGAAAAAGTCAAGTTTCTCGAGCCACATATCGATATTTACAGAGTAAGGGATATAAAGTTGTCGCAATTCGTGAACCAATGCCTTATGGGGATTTAGTTCAACAAAATGTCATGAGATTTGAGAAATATGAAGATCTAGATAAATATGATTGCACTATTGAAGAACGCGAAGAATATGAACCCTATATCAGACAAGGGTTGGTGATTTATTCAGGAGTTGATTACGAGAAGATAATTAGAGAAGCTGAGAAAGAAGCAGATGTAATCATTTTTGATGGAGGAAACAATGAAATATCGTTTTATATTACAGATCTACTTTTTATTGTTACTGATCCATTAAGACCAGGACATGAAGTTAAATATCATCCTGGAGAAGTAAATGCGAAATATGCAGACGTTTTTGTTATAAATAAAATGAATAGTGCTAAACCAGAAGACGTTAAAATCGTTGAGAAAAACCTTACTGAATTAAATCCAAAAGCAATAAAAGTATATACAAATTCAGTAGTCAAAGCTGAAGATCCATTAAAACTTAAGGGTAAGAAGGTTGTCGTTGTAGAGGATGGTCCCACTTTAACTCATGGAGGTATGGCTATTGGTGCGGCGTATGTTGCTGCTAAAAACGCAGAGGCAAAGATAGTGGATCCTAGAAAATATTTAGTAGGTTCTATGAAAGAAGTTTTTGAAGACTTTCCTCAAATTACACAAATTGTACCTGCTATGGGCTACACTGACCAACAAATAGAAGATCTAGAAAAAACACTTAATAATGTGAAGGCAGACATAATATTGAATGGGAGCCCTATAGACTTGACCAAATTAATCAAAACAAATAAGCCAATTGTAAAAGTATCATATGATATCGAATCGATTGGAAGTCCAACGATTGAAGAAGTTCTAGATGATTTTATTAAGAATTTTTTACAAAAATAATTAAATTTTTTGAATTTCTTTTATTTTTTAACCTTCTTCAAGTAATGAATGTAAAGTACGAGTCCTACGACGAATACTCCTAAATCCATTAATATAGCTCCAATCCAAGTACTATATACTCCAAGTCCTATATTTACAGCATCATCAAAGAGAAGTGGTACTCCAGATGCATTTGGATTTATGACACTCATTGGCCATCCAATGAAATCTAAGATCCAATGGGTAAAAACAAGAAGTCCTATAATCATGGTAATAAGTAGATAATTACTCTTTAAATTTAGACGCTTTGTAATTAATGCTGTTGTAATCATAGCAATTATTGACCAAATAACTGACATAAAAAGACCATGGGAGATCCATATTGCAGATATAAATATAAAAGATAAGATGTCAATAAACATAGCACTTATTAATAAAGCTCATAGGGGTATTTGAGGAGCAAATTATTTGGTCGCCAATCCTATTCCAAAATGAGCTAAAGCAGGCATAATATTTGAATAATTGAATTTGATTAAAAAAATTTCCTAGTCCAATTTTTAATAGGAGTAACCTTAAGTTTTGTAATATTTTTGAAAATGAAGAGATTTAGGCCTTAAATATCTATTTTTACATACAAAAGATTTATAAATAAAAACTTACTTATAGTGATTATATTACCATGAGTAAGTATATTACTATAAGTAAATATTAATTAAAATCATTAAAACAAAAGGTTATATCAATGACTACCGATATCTATTATTTTTCTGGAACAGGAAACTCTCTCTATATAGCAAAAACGTTGCAGAATCATATTTCAGATTCAAATCTTATACCAATTGCCGCAATTTTAAATGAAACATCACATAAGATAAATAATAGTATAAAAACTGTCACAGAAACCATTGGGTTTATTTTTCCTTGTCATGGACTAACAATCCCAATTCCAGTAAAAATGTTCTTGAAACTTCTTAATCTGAGCTCTTCCAAGTATATTTTTGCTATAGTGACTCGTGGGGGAAGTGTTTTTCATGGCTTTTCAGTCATTAATAAAATTCTTAATAAACAAGGAAGGCAGTTAGATGCAAGTTTTATCATTGATATGGGGATGAACGATCCAAAGTTGATATCTTTTTTTGTTCCAACAGCTAAGGAACTAAAAGTCATAGAAATGAATGTACAGGAGAAACTCAATACTATTCAAAACAGAATTACCAATCAAGAAGAATATCATGACGATATAAGCGGAGATACATTTTCACGTTTTAATTCACTCAACTACGTTTTAGAAAGGTTAGTGGCATTTACAGTTCACTACATAGCTCCAAAAGTTAAAAAGTATTTTTATACTGATTCAAAATGTGTAGGATGTGGAATTTGTGAGAAAGTATGTCTCTCTCGGAAAATAAGTATGGTAAATGATAAGCCTATCTGGCGAAACCACATCGATTGTTATTATTGTTATACCTGCTTGAATTTTTGTCCTACTGAGTCAATTCAAATATACTCGAAGTTCTATATGAAATCCTATACTAAAGAAAAAGGAAGATATCCACATCCTTATGCACGAGTAAAAGATATGATCAACCAAAAGAAGTCTCCTTCCACCTTCATAAATCTACGTAGTAAGTACTCTACTATTGGTAAAAAAGAAAAACTTGTAATAACATGACCAGAAGTGGTGAATTAAGATTTCAAAATTAACCAGAAGAGAACGTGAAAAATTACAGCGTCGTAATGATATATTTGAAGCTGCTGCAAATAGATTCTTTAAAAATGGATACGATGAAGTTTCCATGGATGATATTGCTGCAGATTTAGAACTTTCTAAAACAACACTTTATCTGTATTTTAAAAATAAAGCATCTTTATATTTTGCTGTAGTGATAAAAGGTGAGGTAATTCTTTTGGATATATTTAAAGATGCTGTCAAAAACGAGAAGACTGGATTAGGAAAAATAAAAAGCATAATTCTAGCTTACTATGATTACATTCAAGTTTATTCAGATTATTATCGACTTAACCTTTCAACTAGATCCCCTCGCTTTATGAAAATGCTTGAAAACAACGAGGATAACGAAACAAAAATTGAAAATGCAGAAGAATATATAGAACTAAAAAAAGATTTACTTGGTATATTAACTGAAGCTATCAGTTTAGGTATTAAGGACGGTACACTCAGAAAAGATTTGGATCCCATACAGACAGTTATGTTCTTAGGTTCTGCGATTGAAGATATGGTACTTTTATCACCTATAAATCAATTACTATTAGAAACATATGAAATCACTACTAAAGGATATCTTCAACACTCGATTGACATGTTATTACAAGGGATAGCTAGAAAAAAAGAATAAATGGAGGAAAATATAATAATGAATATATTAATCGCATATGGGACTCGCTATGGAGCAACATCTAGTACCGCAGAAGAAATTGCTAAAGTACTTCAGGGAGAAGGATTTGAAGTAAAAGTTGTAAATCTCAAAGAAGAAAAGGTCAAAGATATTTCAAAATTTGAAGTTGTTATAATTGGGAGTGGAATGAAAATGGAAATGTGGACCAGTAAAGCTAAAACATTTTTAAATAAGTTTAGCGGTGAACTCAAGAAAAAGAAAGTGGCAATCTTCGTGTCTTCAGGCGCGCGAGCACTCATGGAATATAAAGGAGAAAATGATGAAATAAGTAGAATTATTAAAAAATACCTTGAAGAAAAAGCATCTAAATATGATTTGAATCCAATCTCGATGACCATGTTTGGAGGTATCTGGGATTATAACCAGATGGGTAAAATTTACAGAAAATTCTTAGATCCAGAAAAAGAAAATTTCGCTCCAGCAGGGTTTAAAGAAACAGAGCCAGGAGTTTACGATTCAAGAAATTGGGATGAGATTCGCAAATGGGCTAAAGATTTAGCTACCAAAATTTAAACCAACCCTATTCAATTTAATACGACTTGAATAGATTTTAATTTTTTTTTATTTCTTTTTTAAATTTAGTTAAATAATATTTAATTCTAAAGTCTCATTAAATCATCCATAGTTTAAAATTATGTTTTTAATTTAATATTCAGAACTTAATGGAGTAAAATTCTATGATTTTAGCAGAAAAAGAATATGAAATCCAAGAGGTTCAAAAAGGTTATGCTAATCGTACCTTATATATCAATCTTTCAAAAATGGAGATTACAATAAAACCTGTTTCGGATGAAATGAAAGAAAAATTTATTGGGGGAAAAGGTTTTGATTTATGGCTTATGTGGAATTCTATCCCAAAGAATCGCCCAATTAAATGGAATGATCCAGAAAATGAAATTTGTATTTCTTCTGGTCCGTTAGGCGGAAGCATATTTTACCCGGGTTCAGGTAAATCAATAGTAACTTCTATTTCTCCATTAACGGGTATAATTATAGACAGCAATGTGGGCGGATATTTTGGACCATATCTTAAATTTTCTGGATTTGATGCTATTGAGATTCAAGGAAAAGCTGAACATCATGTGATAATATTTATTGATGGGATAGAAGGGTTAATCCATATAAAAAAAGTAGAATATTCAGATGGATTTTCAGAATATTCCCATGAATTCATTCAACAATTGACAGAAAAATATGCGAAAGATGATGCAGAAAAAAGACAAATTTCCGTAGTTAGCTCTGGTCCCGCTGCTAAACACTCAAAATGGGGGATGCTTAATTTTTCTTGGTATACAAAGACGCGTAACCATGCTTCTGTTAAGCAAGCTGGTAGAGGGGGGATAGGATCTGTATTCAGTGATAAACATATAAAAGCAATTGTTTGTCGTTCACCTAGAGTAACAATAAAATCAAATAATCCAGCAGATTTAGAGGCTGCTCGAGAATTAGGTAGAATTCATAGTAAAGAAATTGTAGATATTGATCCTTCACAAAATGAAATGAGAAGAGTTGGGACTGGTCATTTACCGGATATCATGAATGTGGTTGATCTACTTCCAACTGAAAATTTCCGGTATGGATCTCATAAAGAGATTAAAGATAAAAATATACCCTATAATCGTGAAGAGATGCGTAAGGTTTACCACGTTAGAGAAGGAACAGATGGATGTTGGATTGGGTGTACAATGAGTTGCTCACATTATACCCTTGGACATAAAGTTATGACTGGTCCATTTAAAGGGCAAGAGGTAATAGTTGATGGTCCAGAATATGAAACAATAGCAGGATGTGGCTCAAATTGGGGAGTTTGGGATGTGAAATGGGTACTTGAAGTAAACTTTTACTGTGATACATATGGATTGGATACAATTTCAGTAGGAACTGGAATTGGATTTGTAATGGAATGTTATGAGGTGGGAATATTAAATAAAGAGATCACTGGAGGACTTGAGCTGAATTTTGGAAATGCTGAAGCTGCGCTTGAACTAATTCATCAAATGGCGCGAGGGGAAGGTTTTGGTCTTATAGTTGGCAAAGGAATTCGAGAGATGAAGAAATTTTTCGCTGATAATTACGGTGCGGATCCTCAATTTCTACACGATATTGGAATGGAACATAAAGGGTTAGAATTCTCAGAATATATAACAAAAGAGTCCCTTGCTCAACAAGGAGGATATGGTTTAGCACTAAAAGGGCCGCAACATGATGAGGCTTGGCTAATTTTTGAAGATATGGTGAGAAATACAATTCCAACATTTGAAGATAAAGCTAAAGCGCTTAGATGGTTTCCCTATTGGCGTACTTGGTTTGGATTAAATGGTCTATGTAAACTTCCTTGGAATGATGCAATTGGGCCTCAAAATAAAGAGCTTCCTGTAAAGGATCCTAAAACAGGAGAACTCCTTCAAGCAAGGATACCTTATCATGTTGAATGGTATGCTAAATATTTTTCAGCAGTTACTGGGAGAAATTCAAAACCAGATGATCTTATAACCATGTCGGAAAGAGTGTATAACTTTCAAAGAATTTTTAATATACGTTTAGGACAAGGGTTACGTGAGGGGGATTCAAATTTCCCCTATAGAGCAATGGGACCCGTAACGTCATTAGAATATGAGAGTCGCCAAGTAAGATATGATACTCAACTGAAAGAATTAGGAATTGATATCTCCAGTAAAACTACAGATGAAAAGATAAAAATTCTAAGAAGTCATCGTGAGGAGCAATATTCAAAACTTCAAGATGCCGTTTATAAAGAACGCGGATGGAATAAAAATGGTTGTCCTACAGTAGAAAAAGTAAGAGAATTAGGAATTGATTTTGAAGACATAATTAATTTTATTAAACCTTGCCAGTGATTAGAAAATTTTAATGATGTTCTTTAATTTTTAAAAATTAAAATTATTACAATTTTTCTTTAGAATGGGTTAAAAGCCAAATTTATAAAAGTTTAATGCCTTTTACTTTTTTATTCATTTAATAAGAAATTTAATAATTTGGCTAATCGAATATGACTATTTTAGAGGATGCTTTAAAAAGGAATGTCACAGATGATTTTAAGCAGATATCTAAGGAAGAAAATGTAGATATAAAAAGAATTTGGAAAGTAGTTTCAAATGGTCAAGCTGTGATCGTAAAAAGAGCAAATAAAAAACCCTTAGGTATTGGTTTTCCTTTTAGGACTAAGATCAATGTTAATATTGGCACATCTGCATCATTGGCTAATATAGATACAGAATTAGAAAAAGTTAAAATTGCTGAGAAGTTCGGAGCAGATACGATATCAGATTTATCAATGGGAGGTAATATTGATTTAATTAGGAAAAAAATCTTAGATGTATCATCTCTTCCGTTAACCACTGTACCGATATATCAAACAGTTATCGAAGCAAATTCAATAGAAGGTATAACTGATGAATTAATCTTTAATATTATTGAAAAGCATTTAAAGGATGGCATTAATTCTTTAGTTATCCATTCTGGTTTTAATCTTGAAGATTTAAACCGAATGAAGGGAAAGAGAATAATGGGGATGGTATCCAAAGGTGGTTCATACACAGCAGCATATATGGTCAAAAATTTTGTTGAAAATCCTTTTTTAAAAAATTTTGACTATCTCCTTGAAATGCTGAATAATTACGATACGATATTAAATTTGGGAAATGCGATGAGAAGCGGTTGTATTCATGATAAAATTGATAAATTTCAAATTTCTGAAATAAAACTTAATTCAAAACTCGCTAAGAGAGCAAATAGAAAAGGAGTACAGGTAATTATTGAAAGCTTAGGAGGTCATGTATTAGCTAAGGATTTAATCAAATATTTAAAATTATGTAAAAAAATTACAGATAATAGACCTTTGTTTGTTTCAGGACCAATTCCCACAGATTTTGCACCCGGATATGATCATATTGCTGCTGCTATAGGCGGAGCGTTTGCTTCCAGTTTTGGCGCTGATTATTTATGTGCTATTACTCCTGCGGAACATCTTAGTTTACCAACCGTTGATGATATAAAAAAGGGATTAATTGCATGTCGAATAGCTGCTCATGTTGGGGATTCATTCAAATTTGGTTTAAATTATTTATTTAATAATGACCTACAGCTTTCTAGCTACCGATTTCAAAAAGATTGGCAAAAACAGTTTGAATGTAGCATAGATCCCATGGAACCTCAAAAGAAGCATCCAATTAGTGAAGAGATCTGTTCGATGTGTGGTAAATATTGTGCGTTATCGATATCGAAAAAGCTTTTTAATAATAAGCCATCAACAAAATTTTAATATATTCTAAATCTTTAATTTAAAGTTATTGTAATTAAACTCATATTTATAATTTAAAAGAAGAATCTGAATGGAAGATATAAAAAAACATCCTATTTTAGAGATCCCAGAAAGAAAAAGGATAAATTTTACATTTGATGGGAATTCATTCATTGGATTTGAAGGAATGGTTATATCTTCTGCACTTTTTCTGAATAAAATAAAAATATTTGGTCATCATGTAAAAGACAACAGCCCACAAGGGATTTTTTGTGCAAATGGACAATGTGCTCAATGTAATGTCATAGTAAATGGTATTCCAGTAAAAGCATGTATGACAGCTCTCAAACAAAATATGGAAATAAAAAGTTGCAATGGATTACCAGAGTTACCTCCTATTGATAATGCTGTAACTGTTGGAGATTCTGAAATTATTGATGCTGAAGTACTTGTGATTGGCGCGGGTCCAGCGGGATTATCAGCTACAAAAATTTTAGGAGAAAATAATGTTAAGGTAATTTTAATAGATGATAAAGCTACCGTTGGAGGTAAATTAGTACTCCAGACACATAAATTTTTTGGATCACAAAAAGATGTATACGCTGGAAAGAGAGGAATCGATATCGCGAAAATTTTAGGAATTTCTATTGAATCTTTATCGAGTGTTGAAGTGTGGTTAAATACTGTTTGTTTAGCAGTTTTTAGTGATGGTTTAATTGGTATTTTAATAAATAATGAAGATTATGCTTTGATAAAACCTAAATACTTATTAATTGCCACTGGAGCCAGAGAAAAAATGTTAGTTTTCCCTGGTAATACATTACCCGGAGTGTACGGTGCAGGAGCATTTCAAACATTAGTTAATCGAGATTTAATTAAAGCAGCAGAAAAAGTATTTATTGTTGGCGGGGGTAATGTAGGATTAATTGCAGGATATCATGCAATACAAGCAAATATAGAAGTAGTTGGTTTAATTGAAGCATTACCTCAATGTGGTGGTTATAATGTCCATGAGGATAAACTAAGAAGATTAGGTGTTCCAATTTTTACTAGTCATACTATTATATCAGCTAATGGTAAAGAAAAGGTAGAATCAATATCTATTGCCCAAATTGATAAAGATTTTAACATTATTTCTGGGACTGAAAAAACTTTTACCTGTGATACTATTTTAATAGCTGTAGGTTTAAATCCTGTTGATGAGTTCTATCAAAAAGCGAATGAATTTGGATTTAAAGTGTGGGTGGCAGGTGATGCTCAAGAAATTGCAGAAGCTTCAGCTGCGATATTTACAGGTAAGATTGAAGCTTATAAAATTTTAAAAGAAATTGGATTTAATATTTCAGAAAATATTGATGAATTGGAAGAATTCGCTGAAATTATGAAAGCAAAACCTCCACATCCTATTAAAACAGAAATTAAATTTAAGGAAGAAGGAATCTATCCTGTTTTTTATTGTAATCAAGAAATTCCATGTAATCCTTGTACTACTGTATGTGATCAAGAACAGATTGAAACTATTGATGACTTAATTACCCAATTACCATATTTTAAGGGTGAGCAAGATTGTATTGGGTGTGGTAAATGTGTCGCTGTTTGTCCGGGATTAGCAGTTGTGTTAATAGATTATCGTAAAGACGAAAATAATCCATTAGTCACCTTCCCATTTGAACTAACCGAAAATAAATTAGAAAAGGGACAAGAAATCATCGTTGTAAGCAATCGAAAGGATTTGGGCAAATTTAAAATTCATAGAGCTCGGACCTTAAAAGACTTTCCTAAGACTCAACTAATTACAATTAAGTTACCTTCAGAAATAGCAAAAAAAGCTGTTGCAATTAAACTCCATGAAATACAATTTAATGAACCAATAGATTTATACAGAAAAGCATTAACAGATGATGAAACAATAGTATGTAGATGTGAACGCGTTTCAGTAGGCGAAATTCGAAAGTGGATACATTCAGGAGTTAAAGATTTCAATGAATTAAAGGCATTAACGAAGGTAGGAATGGGAGCATGTGGAGGTAAAACTTGTACTCCTCTAATTGAAAGAATATTCCGAGAGGAAAGTATACTCATTGATGAAATTACACCGGGTACAAAACGCCCCCTATTTATTGAAGTTCCGATGGGAGTATTTGCTAATGCAAAAAATAAAAAGGAGTAACTCTATATGGTAGAATACGATGTAATCATTATCGGTGCTGGTAGTGTGGGAGTTCCTACAGCTTTGGCTACTGCCAATGAAGGACTTAAAACATTAGTAATGGACTCCTTACCATCAGTAGCACAAGCAGATAACAAACATGCTATTGGCGGCATAAGAGCTACTCATTCTCATAAAGGAAAGATTTGGTTATGTCAAAGATCAATAGAAATTTTCTCTTCTTGGGAAGATAAATATGGAGATGATATTTGGTGGACTCAGGGGGGTTACATATTCTTAGCATATAAAAAAGAACATGAAAATCTGTTGAAAGATACTGTAAAACTTCAAAGAAGTTATGGCTTAAATATCGACTACGTGAATACTGATAAAATTAAAGAACTTATACCGGGTATTAATAATGATGGTTTATTAGGCGGAACATATAGCCCTGAAGATGGTAATGCTTCTCCATTATTATCATTACATGCTTTTTTTCGACGTTCAAAAGAATTAGGTGCTAGTTATAAATTTAAAGAAAAAGTTATTGGTATTTTATCTGAAAATAATAAAATTGTTGGAGTAAAAACAACAAAAGGTCAATATAAAACACAATCAATTATTAATGCTGCAGGAGCTCATGCTAAAGATATTGGTAATATAGTTGGGATAGATATACCAGTAGAACCCGAATCACATGAAGCTGGAATAACAGAACCAGTAAAAAAGTTCTTTAGCCCAATGATAGTAGACATTAGACCGGGTACTGATCCTAAGTTTGGCAACTCTAAAAATTATTATTTCTACCAAAATAAAGAGGGTAAAATTATTTTTTGTCTAACTCCAAGTCCAAATATTTTAGGTACGGATCGTAGGGAAACCAGTTCATTTTTGCCTCAAATTTCAAAGAGAATGATACAACTTTTACCACGTTTGAAGAACATAAAAGTAAGGCGGACTTGGCGAGGGTTATATCCAATGACACCTGATGGGAATCCAATCGTAGGAAATATAAATGAAATTAATGGATATATTAATGCAGTTGGGATGTGTGGTCAAGGATTTATGCTAGGCCCAGGATTGGGAGAATTACTCAGTCGAATTTTAACAGAAAAGATAAGCTCTAAAGATAAAGAGATCTTAGAATCTCTTTCTTATAATCGCGATTTTTGTATAGAAGAAGAATTGAAATAATAGGTTATTAAAAAAATAACCTCATCTGATTTATATCTAAGGTTTCTTTTTACTAGTTAATTAATATTAAAAATACTAGAATAGTTAAAATGGTACGACATTTACTTAAAGTCTCTGATTTTTCAAAAGCAGAATGTGAGAAAGTTATTAATAAATCAATTGAAGTAAAGAAAAATCCTAAAAAATTTAGTTCCACTTTAGAAGGAGAAACCTTACTTATGCTATTTGAGAAACCTTCTTTAAGAACTCGTATTTCCTTCGAAACGGGAATGCAACAATTAGGTGGACATGCTATCTTTTATTCGATAAAAGATTCTCCCTTAGGTAAAAAAGAAAACATTTCTGATACAGCAAAAGTTGCATCTCGATTTGTAAATATTATTGCTGCTCGTGTTTTTGAACGCAAAGATATCTGGGATCTTGCTAATTATGCAGAGGTTCCGGTGATAAATATGCTTGATGATTTTGCACACCCTTGCCAAATTCTTGGAGATTTTCAGACTATTAAAGAGAAAAAGAAAAGTTTAGAGAAATTGAAACTCTCTTACTTTGGCGACGCTCATAATAATGTTACTTATGATTTAATGCGAATATGCGCAATTTTTGGTTGGCGGATGGACGTTGCCTGTCCTAATGCTCCAGATTATTCCCCTGAACAAATAGTCTTAGATGAGGTTTCAGATTTCTCTAAAGAAACCGGTGCTGAAGTAAATGTTATTCACAATGCTCTAGAAGCTGCTCGAGATTCTGATGTGATATATACTGATAGCTGGATGTCTTATGGAATTCCTCAAGAACAGGAAGAAGAACGGAAAAAAGCGTTTATGCCTTTTCAAGTTACATCATCAGTCATGAAAAAGGCAAAATCAGATGTGGTTTTTATGAATTGTCTACCAGCAATGAGAGAATATGAACAAACCACAGAAGTAATTGATGGTCCTCAATCGATTGTTTTTGATCAAGCAGAAAATAGATTACATATCCAAAAAGCAATTATGCTCTTTTTACGGGATAAATATTAAATTAATATATTATTACTGTTTAGGATTAATTTTTTTTTAGAACAAATTTTTATCTATTTAATGTTTAAATTATAACATTTTAATTTCAAAACTGAAATACTAGTTAAAGATACTTTAATTAGTTATATCTATTTGACATAATTGAGGATCTGAGTAAAATGTATGAGATTGCATCAATTATTCTTTCAGCTGTTCTATTTATAACCATAATGGTAATTTTTACTAATGAACGAATTGACTATATTTCTTTTACATTACTGGCAGCAGTTATTGCATGTGTCGTTGCCGGGATTGCCTTTGGTGTTGGGTTTTCAGAATTTATGACCTATATCGAATTTGAGCCGTTATTTTTTATTATTTGTATGCAAATAATAATTGCTATTCT